>OAWY01001108.1_pt1 | contig 12964 bp, 9 predicted proteins | sample 1495591 | NCBI WGS metagenome assembly OAWY01 (sample SAMEA2580283, study PRJEB22360) | human gut metagenome | biome: human gut; feature: human-associated habitat; material: faeces | place: Denmark | collected 2008/2010
CGGCTGTGGCGCACATGGGCAACGAAGCCGGCTGAAACAACCGCTACGACTACTCCGACAACGCCTTGGCCGCGTTCCGCACGTGGTGCGAGGCCAAGTACGGTACCATCGACGCGTTGAACGAGGCGTGGGGCACGGCCTTCTGGTCGCAGCACGTGAACAGTTTCGACGAGGTGCTGCTGCCACGTCACATGGGCGGCGACGCCATGGTCAACCCGTCGCAGCAGTTGGATTACGAGCGGTTCGGCAACGACATGCTGCTCGACTTCTACAAAGCCGAACGCGACGCCATCGAGCAGATCTGCCCCGACAAGCCGTTCACCACGAACTTCATGGTCTCCACCGACCAGTGCGTCATGAACTACGCCAAATGGGCGGATGAGGTGGACTTCGTGTCCAACGATCACTACTTCCATGAGGGCGAATCCCACCTGGACGAACTCGCCTGCTCGGACGCGCTCATGGACTCCCTCGCGCTGGGCAAGCCGTGGTACGTGATGGAGCACTCCACCTCAGCCGTGCAGTGGAAGCCGCTGAACACACGCAAACGGGCCGGCGAACTCATGCGCGACTCCCTGGCCCACGTGGCCATGGGCGCCGACGCCATCTGCTTTTTCCAATGGCGGCAATCCAAGTCGGGCGCCGAGGCGTTCCACTCCGCCATGCTGCCCCACGCGGGTGCCGATTCCAAGGTCTTCCGCGGCGTATGCGAGCTCGGTAAGGCGCTGAAGACCCTCTCCGACGCCGGGCTGCAGGGCACTGAGCTCGAGCGTGCCGGCACGGCGATCCTGTTCAGCGCGGAATCCGAATGGGCCACACGCTCCGAAACCCTGCCCAGCATGAAACTCAACCACTGGCACGACGTGCGCGACTGGTACCGCGGCTTCCTGGATGCCGGGCTGCGCGCGGACGTGGTGCCGCTCGCCTACGACTGGACCGGCTACAAAACCATCGTGCTGCCCACCGTGCTCAGCCTGTCCGACGAAGACGTTCTCCGTATCGCCGACTTCGCGAAGGCCGGCGGAACCGTCATCGTCGGCTATGCCGCCGGCCTGATCGACGAGCACTTCCACATCGGCCTCGGCGGCTACCCCGGCGCCGGCAACGGGCTCCTACGCGACATGCTCGGCATCCGCTCCGAAGAATTCAACATCCTCGGTGAAGAAGCCGAAGGCGAGCCCAGCGAAATCAGCCTGTCCAATGGTCTGACGACCCGCCTGTGGCAGAACGACGTGACTTCCGTAGCCGCAGACACCACAGTGCTTGCCTCTTACGCAGGTAAGTCCGCCGCCGACTGGGAGCTGGAGCGCACCCCCGCCATCACCAGCCGCCCCTATGGCAACGGTACCGCCATCTACGTGGGCTGCGACCTCAACCGTCACGACATTGCCCAGTTGCTCAAAGCACTTGGCTCCCGATGGCAGGAGTTGTCGGCGCAGCCGACTGAGAGTGGTCAAACTCCAACCTATCCCACCACAGATCCCCGCATCCTGCACACCATCCGCCGATCCGCAGACGGCTCCACCCGCTTCGATTTCTACCTCAACCGCTCAAACCAGCCCGTCGCCATCAACGGTGTGGAAGGTGATCCCATCATCGCCCACCGTTGCGAGACTGACGCCGTTGGATATACGCTGAACCGCAACGCCATTCTTATCGCTAAAACGTCCTGCTAAACCGCGCTAGAATGGCAATGTTGTCCGGATAGAGGAGTGCGGCATGAGCGACGAGAAAACAGCCAAGCGTCGAGTGACGCTACGCGATGTCGCTCAGGCCGCCGGTGTATCGCTCAAAACTGCGTCGAACGTGATCAATGGCTCCGGGCGTATGACAGATGAGACCCGTGCCAAGGTCGAGTCGGTCATTAAGGACCTCGACTACCGAGTCAACGTGGCCGCCCGCAACCTCAACCGCGATCACACCGGCTTCATCACCCTCGCCGTGCCTTCGCTGATTCCGCCATATCTGGCCGAGCTCGCCAACCGCACCATCGAGGCCGCCCGTCAGCGCGACTATTCCGTATACGTCACCACGTATGCGGAAGGCTCCGCGAAAGGCGCGCGCGATCTGCTGAAGAAGTTCAACTCCACGGTGTCCGATGGCATGATCCTTTCCATGAGCGAGGTGGAAAACATTTCGCCCGATGATCTGAAGGTTGATTTTCCGCTGGTCATCGTTGGCGCGCGTACCACGTGGGGCATTGTGGATCACGTGACCCCAGACGATGTATCCGCAGCCGCCATGGCCGCAGGCTACCTGTATGACCGCGGTTCCACCAGACTTGCAGTGATCGGTGCCCGTGACGTTTACGACGAAGATGCATTGCTGAATGCCGTAGAAGGCAACGCGCAGCTGCGTCTGCGCGGCATCATCGAAGAGACCCGTAGGCGTGGGCTCTCCTTGGATCCGCAGCTGATTGGCAACACCGATCAGGATTGGACCATCGGAGCCGGTGCCCGTGTGACCCAGCGGCTCATTGATTCCGGCGTGCCATTCGACGGTGTGATTGCCTTGAACGATCAGTTGGCCATCGGCGCATTGACCGCTCTGCGCACCGCTGGTTATGAGGTGCCCGTGCAGGTGCAGGTCATCGGCTTCGACAACAACGAGGAAGCCCCCTACCTGCAGATTCCGCTGACCACCATGGATTCCCGCCTTGACTGGACGGCTCCCACGGCAGTGAATCGCATCCTCGGACGCATCGACGGCAGCATCACCAAGTCCGAACTGCTCACCACCGAATCCCAGGTCATCGCCCGCGCCTCCACACGCTGAACGACATTGCTGTAATGCTGGTGTTGCTGTACTGGGCCGTACGAGGCGTTGATACACCGGTTGACCAACACGGCATAAAGTGCTAAGGTGACGATTGCGTGGTACACAGCTGTACCGCGTGGCGCATAAGGAAAGGAAGCGCCAAGCATCACTGGGCGTTCGTTCTGAGCGTTCACCATTCAAAGGAGAAAAAGCATGCGCCGAAATACCGCGCTTACTCGCATTATGGCATCCGGCGTGGCCGCCATAATGCTCTGCGCAGGAGGCACGTTCACTGTAAACGCCGCCGAAGAAGAACCAGTTAAAGCCGACGTCTCGGTCAAGGCCATCCAAGGCTTAAGCGCCGATTTCATCGGCGGTATGGACGTCTCATCCATGCTCTCGCTGGAAGAAAGCGGCGTCACGTTCAAGAACGCCAATGGCGAGGTCGAGGATTTGTTCACGTTGCTCAAGGAATCCGGCGTGAACTATGTGCGTCTGCGTGTGTGGAACGATCCGTTCACCGCAGACGGCCAAGGATATGGCGGCGGCAACGTCAACGCCGATCGCGCACTGACCATGGCCAAGCGAGCCACGGCAGCAGGGCTGAAAGTGCTGGTCGACTTCCATTACTCCGATTTCTGGGCCGACCCCAGCAAGCAGCAGGTGCCCAAGGCGTGGAAATCCTTTGAAGGCGACGCGGACAAAACCGCCGACACCGTATACGACTACACCAAGCAGACTCTGACCACGTTCAAACAAGCCGGCGTGGACGTCGGCATGGTGCAGGTCGGCAACGAAACCACTGCGAAAATCGCCGGCATCTCCGGCTGGGACTGCATGTCCAAAGTATTCTCCGCAGGTTCCAAAGCCATACGCGAAGTGCTCCCCGAAGCCAAGGTCGTCATTCATTTCACCAACCCGGAGAAAGCCGGCACCTACGCCACTTACGCCAAACAGTTGAGCAACCACAATGTGGATTACGATGTGTTCGCCAGCTCCTACTACCCGTTCTGGCATGGCACCACCGAAAACCTCACCAGCGTGCTCAAGAACGTGGCCTCCACTTATAAGAAAGATGTGATGGTGGCGGAAACGTCGTGGGCATACACCTTGGATGATGGCGACGACGATTCCAACACAGTGCCCAGTAAAGTAACCGCCGATAACCTCAAGAAATACGACATCAGCCCGCAAGGCCAGGCCGATGAGATTCGCGCGGTCGCCGAGGCCGTGAACAATATCGGCGACAATGATGGCGATGGCGAAAACGACGGACTGGGTGTGTTCTACTGGGAGCCCGCATGGGTGCCCGTGGGCACCGGCGGCAAGGATAACGCCGAACTGGTGGATACGTGGAACAAGTACGGTGGCGGCTGGGCCACTGAAGCGGCCGGCGAATACGATCCCAATGACGCCGGCCTGTACTGGGGCGGCTCAGGTGTCGATAACCAAGCTTTGTTCGATTTCGATGGCAAGGCGCTCGCCTCTCTGCCGACGTTCAAGTACATTCACACCGGTGCCGTCACCGATCATGTGTTCACCAAGATAGATCCAGTGGAGATTACCGCGACTGACTCGGATTCCATCGACGCGATCAAAGCGCAATTGCCGAGTGAGGTGGCCGCACACTATCAGGATGGGGTGGACGAGACCGAAACCGTGACCTGGCAATCCGCTGCGCTTGACTGGATTCGTGGCGCAGGCACATACACCATCACCGGCACCACCAACGCTGGCCACGACGTGACCGTCACCGTCACCGTCACCGCCACTCCCGCCAAGGATTACGTAACGGACGGCAGCTTCGAGAACGCTGAGAACGATAAGAACTGGACCATTGCCGGCACCGGTGCGTCCATCACCGAAGACAGTGGCAACGCCGCCGACGGCAAGCGTGCGCTGAAGTTTTGGGCATCCGATGCCTACAGTTTCTCCGCCACGCAGACCATCACCGGACTCGAGACTGGCGAATACGTGCTGACCGCCATGAGCCAAGGCGCGGCAGCGGACAACGCCGCTATTACCGATGGTGTGGCACTCTCCGCCACAACGGGTGGCAAGACCACGTCCGATGCGCTGGAACTCAACGGTTGGGTTAAGTTCGATACCGCCACCGTGCCTGTCACCGTGGGTGCTGATGGCACAGCGACCATCACCATCACGGGCAACCTGCCTGCCGACGCATGGGGCAATGTGGACAAGGTCTCACTCGTCAAAAAGACCGAAACTCCGGTGAAGCCATCCACGGAGAACCTGGACAAGGCCGTGGCCGAAGCCGGGAAAATCAATCGCGATGAGTACACCAACGAGTCGCTCGCCAAACTCGATCAGGCGCTTGCCGCCGCTGACGTGCTGCTTGCCGGCAGCACCTACACCGAGCAGGACGTGAACGATGTGATCAAGCTTGTTGCCGATGCCATTGCCGGCCTCGCCCAAAAGGAGGTCTCCAGTCTGACCGTCACGCCAAGCAAAACCACCTATCAGGTGGGCGATGCCATCGATGCCGACCATGATCTCAAGGTCGTGGGCAACTATTCCGCAGGCATGGGCAACGTGACGCTTTCCGACGACCAGTTCACGCTCGATTACGATTTCTCCGCTCCCGCTGATGCGGCGAAGGTTACCGTAACGCTCAAGTCGAATCCGAATGTCACCGAAACCTATACGGTTGCGGTTACCGCTCGGGCCGAAGGTGGTTCCGGCAACGGCTCGGACGGTGCGGGTAATGGCGGGGCTACTATCAATCCCGATACGGGCGAGGGCGATAAGACCAACGGTGCGAATGGCGACAAGATCACTGGTGTGCTGAGCAATACCGGTAGCGCGGTGACTGCCGTGGGTCTTGCGGTTGTCGTTCTCGGCGTGGCCGGCGGGGTCTCGCTTGCTTTGCGTCGTAAGCGCTCCTGATAGAGACTGATGTGGCATTATGATGCGGTTGCCGGCAGCCGGCAACCCGGTGGGCCAAGCCCACTGTTCGAGCCAATCCCATCTGTCGGCTGTCGTTTATCGGTTGTCGGCTGTCAGATGCGTCTGTCTCGGCGCAGCGATGCGATTCTGTCCCGGTTCGTGCATCAATCGTTTGATGTGGGTACCAGGACAGAAATCACTGTCCTGGTTTGCGAAAACGGGTGTTTTTCGCGTACCGGGACAATTCCCGTTGCCCCGGTTTGCACGTCAATCGTTCTACGTGAGAACCGGGACAGTATGTTGATTTCGGGATTGGCTGTATTCCGCCGATTCTGTTTGTCGGGGTATGTGGACTTTGGGGATTGTCTTGTCCTGGTTCTCGAAAATGGCCCGAAATTGCGTACCGGGACAACGATTTCTGCCCCGGTGCAAACGTCAATCGATTGACGCCTGTACCGGGGCAAATTCGCGCCCGGGAACAATAGGGCGAGGGCCGGTCGCAGGAGTAGAGCGTGATGTTGTCATGATTGCGCCCGGCTCTCCCACACGGAAGGCCGGGCGCAATCATGCCGTTTGGTTGCAGCACCCGCACATCGCCTGCATAACCGTGTACAGTGGCGTGTAGTTGCAGTACATGAAGGAGCATCACAAGCCATGACCAACGGACACATCAATCCCGCCAACGTGCCGGACATCGCCTTGAAAGACGGCCATTCCATTCCGCAGGTCGGCCTTGGCGTGCTACGTATCGATGACGAGGGCGTGGCCCCTGTCGTCGAATCTGCGCTGGAAGCCGGATACCGCCACATCGATGGCGCCGCCGGATACAACAACGAGGCCGGCGTGGGTCGTGCGCTCGCCGCTTCCGGATACAACACCGGCGCCAAGCGCGAGACCCTGTGGGTCACCACCAAGCTGCGCGACTCCGAGCAGGGCTACGACTCCGCGCTCAAGGCATTCGACAACTCCCTGAAACTCCTCCAGCTCGATTACGTGGACATGTACATGATCCATTGGCCCACGCCGTTCGACTGGCGCAGCACCGACACCTGGAAGGCGTTCGTCAAGCTGCGCGACGAAGGCATGGCACGCACGCTCGGCGTATGCAACTTCATGCCCGCCGATCTGAAGCGTCTGCACGGGGAGACCGGCGCATGGCCGGCCGTCAATCAGATTGAGCTGCACCCCACGTGGCAGCAGCGCGAAGTGGTGGCGTTCTGCAAGAAGCACGGCATCGCCGTGGAGGCCTACTCGCCGATGGCGCGTGGCGCCGACCTCAACGCCGGCGACGGCACCATCGAGAAGATCGCCGCCGCCCATGAGGTCAGCCCGGCCCAGGTGATTCTGCGCTGGCACATCGAAAACGGCACGATCATCATCCCCAAGTCCGTGCATGCCGACCGTCAGAGGGAGAATCTCGACCTGTTCGGCTTCGCCCTGACCGCCGATGAACACGCTGCCATCGACGCCCTCGACGGCCCCACCCGCGCCGGCCACGACCCCCTCACCTTCACCTATGCGTGATTGATGGCACGTCGTAACGCCCACTTCCGCCGTCGTTTCAACGCCTCTGGACCGCTGGAGCGCGTGCTGATTCTCATCGTTCTCGCCGTAGCAATCGGCGTGACCATCGGCCTGTTACTGCCGCAGGTCAGCTCCGACGTGGCCAAAATCACCGGTGGCTACACTGCCACCGGTTCAGCCGCCGACACTTTGAACGCGCTCGCCGTAGACGACAACCAAAGCTCCTCCGGCTACGACCGCGATTCCTTCGGTTTCCGCACCACCGACGTCGACGGCAATGGCTGCGACGTACGCGACGACGTGCTCGCCCGCGATCTCACGGACATCACCTACAAATACGCCGGTTCCTGTGTGGTCGAGTCCGGCACACTGGCCGATCCGTACACCGCCCAGACCATCCATTTCGTACGTGGCCGCGCCACCAGCGCCAAAGTGCAGATCGACCATGTGGTGGCCCTTGAAAACGCTTGGCAATCCGGTGCGCACGACTGGTCCACTGCCAAACGCCATGAATTCGGCAATGACCCCTATAACCTGCTGGCCGTCGACGGTCCGGCCAATCAGGAGAAGGGTTCGGCTTCCGCCGCCTACTGGCTACCCACCAACGCCGACTACCGTTGCGACTACGTGGCCCGCCAGATTGGCGTCAAAGACAAGTACCAGCTCACCGTCACCTCCCAAGAAAAGGACGCCATGCTCGCCGTCCTCCATACCTGCCCGGGCCAGGCCGTGCCCGCAGACGAATAGGGGCTACCGCTCAGGATTGTTGAGCATAGGTGCCTGCCCCTCGTCATAAGCGCGCAGGAGCCGTCGGAGCAAAAATGTGGTGAAGTATGGTGCGGTGAACACGTGTTCGCTGCTACCGATATTGCCGGCGGATAGTTTCACGCCGAACTGAATTTCCGGATAAGAATCCGAAGCGATTAGCGTCCGCATGGATTTGGCGGTGCCTTTTTTCGATTTCACCTCCACCGGCACCAGCCATTCGCGCGTGCGGACGAAGAAATCCTGTTCCAGTGTGGAATCCTCTTTTTTGTAGTAGTACAGGTCATAGCCGGATTTCCGTAGCGCTTCAGAGACGATGCTCTCGTACATAGCACCCTTATAGACACCAAGATTACGATTGGCCCGCAGATCATCACTGGCCTCGTCGTCAAGCATCGCTACGAACAGACCGGTATCGCCGAAATATATCTTGAACTTGTTTTCGTCATAATTGCCTTTCAACGGCAGTTCAGGATAGGACATACATCGGCAGATATTCACCATTCCCGAGGTTTCAAGCCATTCCACGCATCCTCGATAGTCTTTGAAACGCGCTCCGCTGGCAACCTTGCTGATTTGGAACTTCTTGTTTTCCTTGGCGAGTTGCACGGGAATATGGTTGAACACGTTGAGAATTCGTGCCTGATCGAGTTCTTGCGCGTATTTGCGGATATCCTCCTGGTAGTCCAAAATAAGCTGGCGCTGCAATTGCAGTGTTCCCTCGAACGTGCCAGTGCGTATATGGGAGGCGACAACCGCAGGCATGCCGCCAAGCACGCAGTAATCCATAAATGCCGTGGAGAAGACGTTCATTTCCACTTCAGAGAATGGCGTAGCATCACACAGGTGGGTGAACATGCTTTCGATGACGGCCTCATCGTATCCGCGAGCCCACAGAAATTCCTCGAAGTCCAACGATCGCATTTCGTAGTCGGTCTTATATCCCACGCTATTGCTTTCGATTTGCTTATAGCTGATGCCCAGCATTGAACCGCTGCAAATCACATCATATTTGCCGTCGATTTTAAAGAACTTCAGTGCAGTGACGATATCAGGATGGGCCTGGATTTCGTCGAAAAAGATGAGCGTATCGCCCGGAATGAACTTTTTAGCTGGGTCGATCAGGGAAATATTGCGGACGATGGTATCCGCGCCATAACCGTCCGCAGTGATTGCGCGATATTTCGGTTCCTCAACGAAGTTGATTTCCACTACCGAACGGTAGTTGTGTGCGGCAAAGTAATCGATAGTCTCTGTCTTGCCTACTTGACGAGGGCCCTTGATGATTAGCGGGGAGCGATTCGGGTCGGATTTCCATGCATTGAGATAGGCATCGGCTTTGCGTTTGAGATACATGAGGAGCCCCTTTCCGAATTACTGCTATAGCAATGATTTTACACTTTCATGAGCGAGTTTTCTGCCGTCTGGCACATTTCATGAGCGAGTTTTCTAGTAATTTCCTCATTTCATGAGCGAGTTTTCGGCGGTTTGTCACATTTCATGAGCGAGATGGCGGGGAATGCCAGCTGCCAGTCCGCCAGTCATCCATCAATCGTCCGCAGATTGTCCGTCTGTTGACGTGAGAAACATGCCCGCGCTATAACTGAGCCCGGTATGAAGGGAGAAGGGAATAGGAACAGACGATATGGCAGTAACACACACCGCAGCAGATGCCACTGCGGCAACCACTATGACGAACGCCGTGGCAGACATCGAACAGGAAACACCGGAAATCGAGAAGGAACGCCAGCTTGCCGGAGTCGGAGCCGGAGCTGGAACCGTGGCAAACGGCAAGAAAAAGCCGCATGACCATGCGCTGGCCAGCATCCTCGGCCCCGCGTTCGTGGCGGCCGTGGCCTACGTCGATCCTGGCAACGTGGCGGCCAACATCACCTCCGGCGCGCGATACGGCTACCTGTTGGTGTGGGTGCTGGTGCTCGCCAACGCCATGGGCGTGCTCATCCAGTATCAGTCCGCCAAACTCGGCATCGTGACCAACAAATCCCTGCCGGAACTGCTGGGTGAACGTATGAGCGATGCCGGCCGCTTCATGTTCTTTATGCAGGCCGAGGTCATCGCCATCGCCACCGATCTGGCCGAGGTGATCGGCGGTGCCATCGCCCTGAACCTGCTGTTCGGATTGCCGCTGTTCATCGGCGGTCTGGTGATCGGCGCAATCTCCACGGTGATGCTGTGGTTCCAAGGTGGCAAGACGCAAACCACGTTCGAGCGCATCATCATCGTGATGCTGCTGATTATCACATTCGGCTTCATCGCAGGCCTGTTCGTGGACCCGCCGAGCCCCGGCGAAGTGGTCAAGGGCATGATTCCACGCTTCCAAGGCACCGACTCGGTGCTGATGGCCGCCTCGATTCTGGGCGCCACCGTGATGCCTCACGCCATCTACCTGCACTCCACGCTGGTGAACGACCATTACGCAGGCGGCGAAAAGCCGTCGATCAAAACGCAACTGAAAGGCTCGAAAATCGATGTGGCCTGGGCGCTGTTGCTGGCCGGCACCGTGAATCTGGCGATGCTGGTGCTCGCCGCCAACTCGCTGCACGGCATGTCTGGCACGGACTCCATCGACGGCGCACAACGGGCGATCACGCAGGTGCTTGGCCCGGTGATCGGCACGATCTTCTCCATCGGCCTGCTGGCTTCGTCGCTGAGCTCCACGTCGGTCGGCACGTATGCCGGCTCGGAAATCATGCACGGTCTGCTGCACGTTAACGCTCCGATGTGGGCCTGCCGCGTGGTCACGCTGGTGCCGGCACTGATTGTGCTGTGGTTCGCCAAGGACCCGACTCAGGCGCTGGTCATCGGCCAGGTGGTGCTTTCCATCGGCATCCCGTTCGCCGTGATTCCGCTGATGCGATACACGCATGACAAGGAACTCATGGGCAAGTGGGCTGATGGAACCGTCAAGCACGTGATTTTTATGATTGTGGTGGCACTGATTGTGGCGCTCAACGTGCTGCTGATTGTCCTGACGCTGATGGGCAGGGCGTAATAGACTCCAGCTGAAATCCTGCGATAGCACAACATAATAAGAAGCCCCGGTGTTGGAACCGGGGTTTCTTATTATGTTGAGAATGGTTGAATCTGCCGTCAGTTCGCAGCCATACGCCGCGCACGCCGTTCGCGCAGCGCACGCAAGGAAATAATGTCTCGCGTACGACCGGCACCGTCGCCCTTGACGCCGAAGAACACCATCAACACCATTGCCAGACAGATTATTGCGGAGATTCGCAGCGCCCATTGAATGCCGAAAATCGAAGCGGCGACGGCGGAGGCGCCGCCCTGCTTATGCAAAGCGGCAAACGTTTCCATCAGAATCACCAACACGGGTGCGCCCACAGCGCCCGCAATCTGACGCGCGGTATTCGTCACCGATGATCCGGCGGACACTTCGCTCGGCCCGTTCAGGCAATTCAGGGACCACGTGGTAATCGGCATCAGCAGGAAACCCATGCCGATCTGACGGATGAACTGGCAGATCGATACCCACCAGATCCACGTATCCATCGCCACCAGCGACATGCCCAAGGTGCCAAGGGTCAACACAATCGAACCGAACAAAGCCACCGGGCGCGCGCCGAACCGATCCATCGCGCGGCCGCCGAAGAACTGGGAGACGCACTGGCCGATAGCGCCCGGCAGCATGATCAGACCGCTCATCGTGGCCGAATAGCCGCGGTCAGTCTGGATGTAGAGCGGCATGATGACCAGAATCGAACTGAATGCAAAGAACGCCAGAGATGCCGTGATGGTGCCGACGGTAAAGGACCGATTCTTCAGTACTTCAAGATCCAGCAGCGGCGGCTGGGGGAGTGCCGACTCGTCCTTGGCTACGGCCTCGCGATACCGCTTGCCAGCGCGCAGGTTACGCAGCACGAACCAGACAATGCCGACCAGTCCCACAACCATCGGCCCCCACGTGACCGGTGCCGCGAATCCATAGGTCTCCGAATTGGTGAAGCCGAACATAAGCCCGCCAAAGCCGATCACCGACAGGCATGCCGAGAAGAAGTCCGCGCGGGCCGAAGGGTCGTGTGAACCGAAATTATGCAGTCCGAACATGGCCGCCAGCAGCGAGATTACGCCAATGATGGTCATGGTCAGGAAGATCGAGCGCCAGCCGTTGGCATCGGTCTGCCAGCCGCCCAAGGTGGGGCCGATGGCTGGCGCCACGCTCATGGCCATGCCCACCGTGCCCATGGCAAACCCGCGGCGAGACAGCGGGTAAATGGAGAACACGGTGATTTGCAGCACCGGCCACATCACGCCTGTGCCGGCAGCTTCGAGCACGCGCCCGACCAGCACCCATACGAAGTTTGGCCCCAACCATGCCAGCACGGAGCCGAGTGTGAACACCGCCATCGAGCAGATGACGATCTGGCGGGTGGAGAAGCGTCGGGTCAGAAACGCGGTCAGCGGCACCATCACGCCCATGACCAGCTGGAACACGGAGGTGAGCCACTGCCCGGTGGTTACGGAGATGTGGAATTCGGAAACGATAATCGGCAGCGCGGAACTCAGCTGCAACTGCGTGAAGTTGCCCACGAAGGTGATGAAGGTCAATATCGCGATGGAGATGAACGCCGCCCGGCTGAGTTTGCCGTCTACATATGATTCCTCGCGGCTCAGCACCCGCTGCAGTTCGCCGCGATGATTCTTGATTCCCTGAGCTCCGTTCATTCCACTCACGTGCATACTCCACTCTCGCTGATCGACCGCAACAACGCATCAGGCGGTCTCTCAAAGCAACCCCAACACGCTACACCCAGGGGTAGTCCGTGGGGTAGTCCGTCGAGATGCAATGCCGAGATGACTGGCCGCCCGGTTGCAGAGCAAATTAGTCCCGTTATTCGAGACGTCAAAATGAACGTAGTTACTATCCGATCACGTTCGCTATGTGGTTTTCTACCCCCTCTAGCGGTTAGGGGTGTGATGGGCGGGTTCTAGTGATCGTTGCAACACCTGACCTACCGCAAGGAGGGTCAGGTGA
>OAWY01001129.1_pt1 | contig 12777 bp, 10 predicted proteins | sample 1495591 | NCBI WGS metagenome assembly OAWY01 (sample SAMEA2580283, study PRJEB22360) | human gut metagenome | biome: human gut; feature: human-associated habitat; material: faeces | place: Denmark | collected 2008/2010
CGGCAAGCCATCGGCTTTGCGGCAGCTCAGACTGGTGGAGGATTGGAGCCGGTTCGACCTGGATGCCCTGTCGGACTGGCCCGACGAGGTGGCGCACGAACTGTCGCGCATGCGCATGTTCGCTCCCGAACGCCTCGACGCCATCCGGGACCAGCTCACGAAGCACATCGGAACGATTCGCACGATTAGGGAGAGCAAGGCCCTTCGCACGTCCGGTCCGATCCGCAACAGGACGAATCTGCTGGACAGATTCGGCGACACGTTGCGGAAGAATCTTGCCTGGCAAGACGGGGATGTCAAGAGTGCCGGGATTGATTACAAAGGTCCTAGGCACCATATGGGTCATTAGGCTGAAGGCCCTGGGCCACGAAATGAGAATCAGGGAGAAAGAGAGTGGCGTGATGTTCGGAACTGAAACTATATCTGAATTCGAGATGCGACGCCGCGCGGAGAGCTTTTCTGTTCCGCTCGCGCAGCCATGCTAAGGGATAGCCTCCCGCCCACGGAAGTGATGCTGGGGATTCCGGTGTTTGGTCAGCTGAGAACAGCGTTTCACGGGTCGTGCCGATACTCGTTGTCGATTTCTAATAGGTGATACTGAGGAGTATCTGATTCCAGGAGGATTATGGCATCTACGCACCACGGTGTTGTCTATACGAAAAAATGGGTTGTCGACCTGATTCTCGACGTGGCCGGCTATGTGCCGGGCACCGGCATTTCGGATAAGGTGATCATCGAACCATCCTGCGGGTGCGGAGCTTTCCTGACCGTGATTGCCGGACGTCTGGCCGATGATGCAATTGCCGTTGGCAAAGGTTGGACGTCGTTGGGGAACGCGATCCGCGCCTACGACATAGACTCCGCGTCGATCGAGACGGCAAGGAAGGCCGCCGTCGAGGCATTGATGACAAGAGGATGCCCCGCAATCCAGGCTCGGGAGCTTTGCGAGCAGTGGATCGTACATGGCGATTTCATTCTTGATGACGTTCCTGCCGCTGATTTTATTGTCGGGAATCCACCATACGTCCGGGCTGTTGAAATTGACCGGACGAAGAGGTCGCTTTACGTCAAACGACTCTCTTCGGTAACGACGGGATGCGACCTGTACGTGAGTTTCTTCGACCGAGGCCTCGATACATTGAAGGTCGGCGGAACGCTATGCTTCATCTGCGCCGACCGATGGCTGCAGAACAAGTACGGCACGTTGTTGAGATCCCGTATGGGCACGGATTGCGATCTCGTGTCTCTCGTACGCATGCACGGCGTTGATGCCTTCGATGATGAGGTCGATGCCTATCCGGCGGTCACGACGGTTCGCAAGGGTGTGGCGGCCGATCATTTGAAATTCGTGAACTGCGCCCCGGAATTCAACGAGGCCGACGCCACCGCGGTCCTCGACTGGCTGATGGACGACGAGCCGGATCTGGTTGGTGAGCGATTTGAAGCATTCGAGATTGATAAACCGACCGGTGATAGGATGTATCCGCTCGGTAATCATGACCTAGTGAGATTCGTTTCGCAGGCGTGTGAAAGGTTGCCGAAACTCGAAGAGGCCGGCGTGAAACTCGGTATCGGTATCGCCACGGGTTGTGATGATGTTTTCCTTACTGAAGACGATGATTTGGTAGAGTCTGATCGTATGGTGCCGATTTTCTACATGCGTGATCATCGTCGTGGGAACGACGATAGGCAACGCTGGCTTGTAAACCCGTGGAATGACGACGGAACTTTGGTCAACCTCGACAAATATCCACGACTCAAAACCTATTTGGAAACAAACAAGGAACGGCTGTCGAGACGGTACGTCGCGAAAAAGAATAAAACTGCCTGGTACCGCACTATCGACAAGCTCACACCTGGACTGCTTGACCGCGACCTTCTACTTATGCCGGATATGGCGGCTCAGCCCGATCCGATTCTGTCGCATGGAAAGTATCCGCATCACAACTGCTACTGGATCACTTCCGATGAGTGGGATTTGGAGGTTCTCGGCGGCCTGCTTATGGCCGATACGACACGTCGTTTCATCGATGCGCTTGGTGTCAAGATGCGTGGAGGAACGTTGCGCTTTCAGGCACAGTACCTGCGCTTGGTGCATATGCCGAAATATATCCAAATAAGTGACACGAACAAATTGGGACTTTCACGCGCTTTTAACGAGAAGGACAGGGCTTTGGCAACGAAATTCGCCGAAGCGGCTTATAAGGAGGCCACGGAATGAGATTTGACATCGAGGACGCGATTCTCGGCATGTACGACTCAATCGAACGCGCCCGCGAGGCACAGGCTGCAGCAGGGCATTCCGATCAGGGAGCACGGCAGGGAATCACGTCTGGAAAGCACCTGGATCCGATTGCAGCTATCATTCGTGACGATCTCATTAATGCGGGATTCCATCCTGATGAGGTCTATGACCAAGGACGCATGTGCACATTACCGGGCTGGTTCCGTCCCACCAAGAACTGGGACTTGCTGGCGCTTGACAATGGCGAACTCGTGAGCGCTATCGAATTGAAGAGCATTAACAGTTCCTTCGGGAACAACGCCAACAACCGCGCGGAGGAATCAATTGGCTCGGCATTTGACGCGCATACGGCGTTCGATGAGCATCTGCTCGGTTCCAGCAGTATTCCGCCGGTCATGGGCTATGTGATGATAGTTCACGATTGTCCGGACAGTCGGATTGTCGGACGTGGGGTGCGGTCAGCGCATTTTCCGATTGACCCTGATTTCGAGGGTGCGTCGTACCTTGATCGTTTTTTGCTGCTCTGTGACCGACTCCGTCGAAAGAGCTTGTACCAGGCCGTCTGGCTTGTGTTTGCGAATCCCGAGGACGGGGTGGCCTATGAACCATCGGCGTTACTGTCATACGATAAGTTCATCGCAAACATTGTTATGGCGCTTGGCGTGCATAGGGCGTAAAAGAATGAAAGCAGAATGGATTTCGTTCTTTCGGCTTTTACCAGTTCCGGTAGCCGGTCCGTAGTCTCTATCCGATCGTGCATGTTCCATGGTGTCTAAGTATTGCAACATTCATGGTCGGGGATACACGGTCGGCCATACGCAGGGGCGAGGGTCTTCGTATGCGATGAGATGCTCACCCCTGGCCCCTACGGGTGTCGGCGGCGGTCCTTATCCTATCTCGTCGCTGATTTCCACTGGGCATATAGTTTGATTTCCCCGCATTTGTCTTTTGGAACCATCGCGTCAAAATCATCCGCGTTTCTTATGCTTACGCCGTGGCCGTCTTCTTGCGTATTCCATCCTTCAAAGATGAGTTCCCTCCTCCGGCTTGAAGGCTGATAGTACGTGCTTTTCGCTGAAAGACCATAGCCTATTATTTTGTCTTTTCTTTTCTGTCCATTATGAAAGATCACATGATGGCCGTGCAGGGCAAACTCATCCTCGCAGATGAAAGAAATAATACAAAGGAGAGAAGCTACGATTGAGAGGAAAGCCGCAAGGCTTAGGATAACAACAAACACTACTAATACGTAGATATTATTTATAGTCGATTCGAAATAAAACACTTCAAATAAGATGGAAAGGCACAGACAGAATACAAAATTAAAGATGGCCAATATGTAGCGATTCCGGCGAGAAGATAATGAATCATGATAATGATCTTCCAAGTTCGGACGATTAGCGAATCTCCATCTATCGATTATGTAATCGATGACATATCCCGCGGCAAAGCTTAGAGGAACAAATAGGGCAGCGATTGCCACTAGCATTAGCTCCCTGGCTAAAAGTTTGGCCGTATATTTCGTGGCTGTCTCAATTGACACTGCAATCATCGCCGAGAACAACATGGATGCCGACATCCAGGAAAACCCCCATATCGATATTGGGTTATTTGCTTCTCTGATGGCCCGGTATAAACGGTAAGCAACGATATATACAGGAATCCAGATTGTCGGCAGGACAAGAAAGGCTAAGAGGAAAACCACACTTGGTAAATTTTCCTCTTTAATATTGCTTAAAGCGCTGCCATCCTCAGGGGAAAGCAATCCCGAGCATTTGAGCAAGAAGGGTATTGCCCATAGGATAAGAAGGAGCAGAAGAGAAAAAAGAGTAAAAAAGAAGCTGTCTCTTCTTCGAGACGTTTTATTCTCGATTAGTTCATTCCGATGTTTTTGTGCTTTTTCCTGGCGCCAACGGCACCATGCATCGTATCTGTTCACTTTTGCTTTCTCTGCGTCGATTTCAGCTTCAAGAAGCACATCAGGATGACTCTTTTTTGCCTCGCGAAGAGATGACAGTCTTGAAAGACGCTTCTGCTGTCTTGAATATGCGTTGTCTCCAATCCAAGTTGATATCTTAATGGCACAGTGCGCAACAACAGTCAGAAGGAGAAGGGCTCCTGCCAAAGTGTAGGGCCAGTCGCTGCCGCTTTCCGCCATAGTGCTGATGGCTTCAGAAATTAAACCAAAGGTTTCTTTTATTCCACTCATTATCTTGTCCGTAATGTGTCTGATCCTAAAACTACCTCATGCACAACACTAATACCGTCGACCATCTCTTCGGCAAGGGTCGTACGGTAATGGATTCCGAGGGCTGAAAACTGGTTCCGTTATCTCGGTTTTTCGGTATTTACCGGTTCCGGTATCGCGGTATCCAGTCGGTTGAAGGCATTGCCTCGCGCTTCGACCGTGGCTGCCTCACGCGTTTAAGCGTTGCCGCTGTACTTGTTGCAACACTTAGACGTGTGAGGCTGTTCCGTTTGATGCCGGTCTTTACCGGTTTTGGTTTTTCGGTAAAACGGTGTCCGGGTCCGTCGGTATTCCGGTATCCCGTTCCAGCAGGATCTTCCTGAGTCTTTCCACTTCGTCCCGGAGCTTGTCGATCTGGCGTTCCTTCTGATCGATGACCGTGCGGATTACGGTCGGATCGTTCGATGGCATGTACCGGTAGGCGAGGAGTTCCACGGTGTCGCGGTGGTGTTCTCTGACGACCCGTTGGTAGCTGTCCACCGCGACGGTGAGGCTGGTGTGTCCGAGGTCGTCCATCGTCTCGCGCATGGTCCCGCCCTCGAGGACGAGCATGGTGGCGTGCGTGGCGCGCAACGAGTGGAAGGTGATGTCGGGGCGTCCGATCTTTTCGCGGGCCATGCGGAATGTCCGTTCGATGGTCGTGGGCGGGAGCAGCCAATCGTCCAGCATAGGCGAGTGAAACAGCATGGTGTCGGGCTTGCGGTCCTTGCAGAACCGGCTGATATGGGCCTCGATGAGCGGGACGAGTGGTTTCGGGATGGGCACGACCCTTTTGCTGCTTTTGGTCTTGGGCTCGCATAATTGGTATTTGCCCCTGTCGTCGGGGCCGCGGTTGACGGAGTGGCGGACGTGGAGTTGCAGGTTCTCCAGGTCGATGTCCCTGAGTTGCAGTGCGCATACCTCGCCGAGGCGCAGTCCGCCTGCCAGAAGGGAGAGCCAGAGCGCGAGCCGCTGGTAGTCGGGGAAGAGCTCGGCCAGCCTGTTGATCTCGTCGGCGGTGACCGGCGGTTGGTCACGTCGTTTGGATTGCGGTTTGACGACGCGGTACCGGCACGGGCTCGCGGGGATGAGCGGCGGGGTGCCATCCGCCTGTTCGTTCGCGGCGGCGAGCATGATTCGTTTGAGTGTTCGCGCCGCCTGTTCGAACGTCCATGCCGTCAACGTGTCTCTGGCGTTTGCATACCATTCGTCTACCATTTGCCGGGTGATGCGGTCGAGCGGGGTGTCTCCGAACGTCTCGTTGAGCCGACGCAGTACGATTCCGTTGCATCGGTTGGACCGGCCGGATAGCTTGCTGCCGTCCGGTTTGCGGTATTTGTCGAAGTAGTCCTTGGAGTATTCCCTGAATGTGGGCATGGTGTTTGCGCCTCGCTGCGATGGATGAACCCATTGCCTGATGCCTTTGTTGTGGAGTGTGACGAGGTAGCGCTCCTCGTCGAGCCACCTGTAGGCCTCCGTCTCGTATTCCAGGCCGAAGTTCCGTCCGACCTTCTTGGGCGGGTCGAGCGGGTTGACGTACCGCGCCTGGAAACTGGTCGGGTTGCCGTCCGCGTCCCTGCGGACGATCACCGATCCCCATTTCCTGCGTTTTCTCGGTTGCGGCCTGTTCTCCGTGTCCTTCATTGGCTTCCCCTTGGATAGACGGTATGGGTCCGGGCGCCTATCGTCGGCGGGAGATCTCGAATGAGCATCATGGACCGGCCGGTGGTGGTCGGCCGGTGGGGGCAGTCGAGATTATTCTTGGGTGCCTGTAGGTGCCTCGTGAAAAACGAGGGTAATCGGCAGGTTTCCCAAAAATGGAAAACCTTGGAATAAAGCCAAAAACAGCTGACCACGATTATCATCAGAGGTATTCATAATGATGGTAGTCATACGTTCCATGTTCTCATTGCCCCACGTCATTGACTGGCATTGCCGCCATCGCTGCTATCGAGTCGGCGATTGTCAGCCAATGAATTTGATGCCGGTTCCGCTGCTGCTACCGGTTGAGGAGCCGCTCGAACCGCTATTACCGGAGTTTGAACTGGATGATCCGCCCGTGGAGCTGGAAGAGGAACCGGAGCCATTGGCTGATCCTGAACCCGATCCGGTTGAACCGTTGCCGGTGCCGGTGGTGCCTCCGGTGGTGCCGGAACCGGTGGAACCGCCAGTCGTGCCCGAATTAGTGGAGGAATCGGTGCCGGTCGAACCATCGGTGGATCCATTGGTGTTGGAATCGGTTGAGGAGTCGGTGCCGGTTGAGCCGGACGTGCTTGAATCGGTGCCGTCGTTGGACGAGCCGGATGTGGAGTCCTTGGTGTTGGAATCATTCGAACCGTCGGTAATGCCCGGCTGCGGCAGTCCGTTATTCTGATTGGACGTGTCGGTCTGCGTTTTGGTGTCGGTTTGCGTGGGCGTGGTGGACGGAGTGATGATATGGTCCGTGCCACGGCCCTGCGTGACCAGCATGACGATGCCGGCGGTTACTGCCACGGCGAGCAGGCCGGATACCAGCGTGACGATAATGGCGGTGCGCTTCGAATTATGGGAGCGGGCCTTGCGCAGTTCATTGACCGAATAGGTTCGTCCGTTCGCTCGATTGGACACGACTTCGCGCGGCTTGCGCGCGGTGGAAACGGTATTGACCATGCCGGTCATCGTCGTATCGGACTCGGATTCGGCTGCCTTATCGGACTTATTATCCGTAGTGTCATCGTCATTGCCGGAAGACGAGGCCGACTGTAGTTTCTCACCGGAGGCGGTGAGTATGTTTTGATAGATTTTGGTGGCCACCGCGGAGACGATGTAGCTGGCTGCCGCGCCGATTACCGAGCCGGCGATACCGATTTTCGATGCCAGTAAGAATGAGGTGACGGCGGCAAGGGTGCCCGCCACGATGGATGAGAGGGAAAGACCTTCGAAAAACTTCTTCACAAGACACGACCGTAAAGTGTCGGGCTGGAAGGTTGCTTAAGGCTCGGTGATACCGAGAGGATGCCTACACGAGACCTTCAAAACCTAGCCAGCGGAATGTGGAATGACTCAAAAATATGGTGCCGATGAGCAGTGGGAATCAGCGCAAAGTGGCGCAAAGTAGCGCAAAGAACAACCGAAATTGGTTCGCTTGGAGCGAAAACGACGTTCAGCAGAACGTCATGCAGCCCAAGCGAAGCTGCCGTTGCCGGCACCCAACTCGAAATGCAGTTTGGCGATGCCAAGTCCGATTTCCGATTGCACGCCTTCAAGAGCCTCGGCCTTCACCGTAACGGTTCAGGGCAATGGAGAACCCATGATCATCCATGGCCGAAACTGAATCGTCAGTTCCGGTGCAGCGACTGTTTGGTCGGCTTGATTACCGACATCAGCACGGCGACGAAGATCAGCGCAAAGCCCACCAGTGAACTCCACATGATTGTCTCGCCCCAGAACAGCGCGGAGAACGTGACAGCGAACAGACTTTCCGTACACATGATGATTGACGCCTGCGAGGCAGGCACGTGAGCCAGACCGATGTTCTGCATGATCTGGGCACTCATCGTGGCGCCGAGGAACAGATAGAGCACGCTGGCCACTACTGAGGGTGCCAGCCAGCTGGCGTTCGGCATGGGTTCGGTGAACAACGCGCCGATGATGAACAATACGCCGGCAACGCCGAACTGCACAAAAGTGACGGCGATAGGGTCGAAGCGTTTGGTGTAGACACCAAGGCAGGTCAGATTGAACGAGAAGATGACCGCGGTGGCGATGGTCAGCCAGTCGCCGGCACTCAGCGACAGCGAACCGCCCGGCTTCAGCGAGACGAAGCCGACGCCGATCAGACAGATCACGCCGGCGACCAGATTGATGGCCTTCGGGCGGTTTTTTGAAATAATCCACGTGGCGAACGGGGTGAGTACGCAGTAGGCGGCCGTCAGGAACGCGCTGCGGCCCGGTTCAATGGTCTGCAGGCCGATGGTCTGGGTGACCATCGTGCCCCAGTAGGTCAGGCCCACCACGAGCGCCGGCACAATGATTTTCGGCGTCAGATACGGCACGATGTGCTTATGGAACAAGGCCAGCATGCACAGGCAGGCGCCGATCATGCGCAGACCCATCAGCCATTGGGGCGGAATCGCCTCCATGGCGAATTTGGCGAGCAGATAGCTGCCACCCCATAATGCAGCGCAGCCCAGCAACATGAGTCGGGCGAGATTCGGGGGAAAGTTGCGGGACCAGCGGCTGCGCAGCTTGCTGAAACGTTCGACCAAACCCATGGTGCACCTCAGGACAGTTAGGAAAACTTGTGGCTCTCTCGGCTCACAGATTACGGGAACTACCGGCCAAAATCGACCGGTCGATGGGTGTCGGGTGTGTGACAGGTGTGTGGCTGGTGCGCGACCGGGGCATGGCATCGCCAAGCAGGCAAAAACCGGATGAAAGCTGTGCGAAGGTGAGGTTACTCACAGCGAACATCCGGGCTAGTCGCGTTCGAAACCGGTACTCTGGAAAGAGTAAGGATACGTTATCCGTATCAATCATGAAAGGATTCGACATGGCAGTCATTACTCCGGAAATCAAGGAATTCATCAAGAACAACCTCGGCTGGATCACCACCGTCTCCAAGGACGGCGAACTGGATCTCGGCCCGAAGATGTCCCTGTTCGTGCTGGACGACACGCACATCGCCTACCACGAGCGCACCGCCGGCCAGCACTACGAGAACCTCAAGAACGGTTCCCCGCTGGTCATCGCTTTCGCCAACCTCGAGAAGAAGCAGGGCTACCGCTTCCGCGGCAACGTGGTGCTGCACGTTGACGACGACATCTACAACGAGCAGGTGAAGGTCGCCGAGGAAAAGGGCACCAAGAAGCCGGCCGTGATTCCGGTTCTCGAAGTCACCGAGATCCAGGACCTTGCCTCCGGTCCGACCGCCGGCAAGACCATCGCCAAGGACTGATTAGCTGACGTATTGGTGGCTTCCTCGTCAGAGGGAGCCATTTTTTCGCTTTTTAGTGCGCAGTACTAGGTGACGGCCTTGGGCGTCGGTGGTGGCGAAGAGGTAGGTGCTACCACCGTCCTTGAGTTTGAGTTTTTTGCGCAGCTGGGCCACGGTTAGGGGGAAATTGCGTACGGCGATGTTGGCGTGCGTGAGGCCGGCCAATAGCTGTTTCAGTTCTTTCTTGTTCATGGTGGCGATGGATTCGATGGCGAATGACCTGCCTGGAAAATCGGCAATAGGTTCGGCCGCCACGAACAGGTGGCTATTCGGGCTGATGTGATGCACGGCGAAGCGCTGTTCGAGAACATCAAAGCATCCGGCCTTCATGATTGAGGCGTTGGGCTCGTAAAGGTACTTCCAATGCGAGGAATCGAAGTCGTTCGCGCTTTCCTCAGACAGGGAATCTTCGGTATTGCAAGTATTGCGTGCAGCCAAGGCAGAATCGCTGATAGTGGTGTGATTGTCGCTGTTATCGCCGGCCTTGTACGACAGCACCTGCTCGTCATTAGCACATACCACGAGCGGTGAGGCGTAACGGCCGCGCCCCAACACCAGCAACAATTCCTTGCACTCATTCCCGGTGGAGACGATATGCACCTCATGTACCGCGCCGGCGAAATCGGCGACGGTCTTATGCCAGTCGAGCATGGGGGAGAGCTTGACCATGACCGTCGGTGCCTTGGCCAGCAGCATATCCTTCAGGGTCAGCACATCCGGCATGCAATCGGCAATCGCGTAGGTACGCGAGCCATGATCGTCACGGCGGGCCGGATCGAGGAAGATCATGGAGACTCGGCCAAGCGTGTCAAGCACTGCTGTTGAATCATCATTGATGACTTCGGCGTGGTCAAGGCCGAGTATCGGGAAATTATGGCGAGCGATATCACATAAAATGGATTGTTGTTCCACATATATGGCACGATTGAACACTCGGGACATGTAAGAAAAGTCGACGCCGAAACCGCCGGTCAGATCGACTAGGGATGTCGGGGAGTCGTCGTCGACTGCTTCTTCGGCCAACAATCGCTGTGCCAGCCGAGCCTTGTACTGTGCGGTGAATTGGCTGGAACATTGTTCCATTGGGACTTGCGGCGGGAAAATCAGCCCATCATGGGACGCCCAGTCAGGTAGCTTGAGTGAAGCGCGCTGCCAGCCGGCAATTTGCTCCAGCGCGAACGGCACATCCACGTCGCCATCATGCTTGGCGTGCAAGGCCACATCACGCACATCTTCACGGCGGTGTTTGGCGATGAACGCCCAAGTCGACTCAGAAATCTCCATGCCGCCATTCTAGGGGTTGTGCTGAGATGAGTATGGCAAACCGCAAGAGAACGAGGTGGCGAAAACCGATGATCGATGAAGTGATGATGCTGCGTCATGGCCGTACGCAATACAATCTCGAACATCGCTTGCAAGGCCAGATCGATGTGCCGCTCGACATCGTAGGCCAATGGCAGGTTGACCAGACCGGATTCGCGCTCGCTTCACGGTATTACTGGGCCAAGGTGAACCGACTTGCTGAGCATCCCGAAGCCATCGCCCAGCCCGGTCCTGACGCCGCCGAACGCACTGATACGCGCCAGTTCGAGGAGGCTCCCGCCGCCGGCCGGCGCATGGTGGTGATGACCTCCGACCTGTTCCGTGCCCAACAGACCGCACACGCCTTCGCCGATATTTTGGGATTGCCAGTCACCTGTGACCAACGACTGCGTGAACGCAGCTTCGGCGAGTGGGAAGGCATGACCCGCGCCGAAATCAAAGCCGTGGCAGCCGACGACTACGCCTCTTGGAAACAGCACACTGGGGGCGAAACCAAGCATGGTGTGGAAAGCCGTGCCGCCGTGGGGCAGCGAGGTGCCGATGCCGTGCGCGCACTGGTCATCGACTCCGCCTATTCAGACAGCACGCCCACCACGCTGATGCTCGTCACCCATGGCTCATGGATTACCGCCACCATCTCCAACCTGCTCGAACTTGACCCGGACGGCATGAACGCACTCGGCGGCATGCGCAACGCCTGTTGGTGCCGGCTCAAAGTGCGCCACAGCGTCAACGGCACCCCCATCGAACAGCCCCTGTGGGAGTTGGAGGAATACAACAAGGCTCCCGCCATCGCCGACAGCGCCGACTGGGAGAACGGGCCGACCGATCTGCGAGGACCGCACATGCCAAGTTGGCAGCCAATCGTCTGGTGATGGTCGCTATGCGAAACCCCGCTCGCAAATTCGAACGGTGGGTCTAGACTAATCTCGGTTTGGAACCGTACAGCGATAGAACAGTAAGAAAGCGCGGAAGGCGGGTGAGACGACATGCTGAGAATCTTCAGCTCAATCAATGGCCAAGTGGAGCAGATCGAGAAACCGGAAAACGGCTCCTGGTTATGTTTGAGCGAACCCACTGATGTGGAGCTCGCCACCGTCGCCTCGCAAACCGGCATCGACCTGGCCGACCTGCGTGCCCCTTTGGATGACGAGGAACGTTCACGTGTAGACGTCGAAGACGATTACACGATGATCATCGTCGACATTCCCACCGTGGAAGAGCGTGGCGGACGCGACTGGTACGAGACCATCCCGCTGTCGATCATCGTCACCGAAAACCTCATCATCACCGTCTGCATGCAGGACACGCCCGTGCTCCACCCATTCATGGAAGGCACGATCCGAGGCTTCAACACCTTCATGCGTTCGCGCTTCATCCTGCAGATCCTGTACCGCAACGCCACGATGTACCTGCGTTACCTGCGCATCATCGACCGCGAAAGCGACAAGCTCGAACTGAAGCTGCGCCACTCCATGCAAAACCGAGAGATCCTCATGCTGCTGGAACTGAGCAAGACATTGGTCTACTTCACCACATCCCTCAAATCGAACGAAATCGTCATGGAGAAGCTGACCACGCTGCCGCGGCTCAAGCAGTATCCGGAGGACGAGGACCTGCTCGACGACGTCATCACGGAAAACAAGCAGGCAATCGAGATGGCCAACATCTACAGCGGCGTTCTCGCCAACATGACCGACGCGTTCGCATCGATCGTGTCGAACAACCTGAACAACGTGATGCGCATCTTCACCATCATCTCCATCACCCTGTCGATTCCGACCCTGATCTTCTCCATGTACGGCATGAACTTCCAGGAAGGCATGCTCGGCATGCCCCTCACGGACAAGCCATGGGGCTTCGCGGTGATCATCGGCATCTCACTGGTCCTTTCGGCGATCGTCACCTGGTTCCTCACCCGGTCGCGCATGTTCAAGTGACGTCCATGATGGGAAAAGCGCGATACGTGGCCGCGGCGGCATGCGCGGCATTACTTGCGGCCGGCGC
>OAWY01001135.1_pt1 | contig 12733 bp, 9 predicted proteins | sample 1495591 | NCBI WGS metagenome assembly OAWY01 (sample SAMEA2580283, study PRJEB22360) | human gut metagenome | biome: human gut; feature: human-associated habitat; material: faeces | place: Denmark | collected 2008/2010
TATCATGATCAACTACAACCCCGAAACGGTTTCTACCGACTACGATATGTGCGACCGTCTGTACTTCGACGAACTCTCTTTCGAACGTGTACTCGACGTGATCGACCTTGAACAACCGCGCGGTGTGATCGTATCCGTAGGCGGACAGATTCCGAACAATCTGGCTATGAAGTTGTATCGCCAGTCAGTTCCTGTACTGGGTACTTCTCCGGTTTCCATCGACCGTGCCGAAAACCGTAACAAGTTCTCGGCAATGCTCGACCAGCTTGGCATCGACCAGCCGGCTTGGATGGAACTGACCAGCCTTGAAGAAGTGAAGGGATTTGTAGAAAAAGTAGGTTATCCGGTATTGGTTCGTCCTTCTTACGTACTCTCGGGTGCGGCTATGAACGTTTGCTACGATGACGAAGAACTGGAAAACTTCCTGAAGATGGCTGCCGAAGTATCTAAAGAATATCCGGTAGTTGTTTCTCAGTTTCTCGAAAATACAAAGGAAATTGAGTTCGACGCGGTAGCTCAGAACGGTGAAGTGGTTGAATACGCTATTTCCGAGCACGTAGAATTTGCCGGTGTACACTCCGGTGACGCTACACTGGTATTCCCAGCACAGAAGATTTACTTTGCAACTGCCCGCCGCATCAAGAAGATCAGCCGTCAGATTGCTAAAGAACTGAATATCTCCGGTCCGTTCAACATCCAGTTCCTTGCCCGCAACAACGAGGTGAAGGTAATTGAATGTAACCTGCGTGCTTCCCGTAGCTTCCCGTTCGTATCTAAGGTGCTGAAACGCAACTTTATCGAAACAGCTACCCGCATCATGCTGGATGCTCCGTACAGCCAGCCGGACAAGACTGCGTTCGACATCGATTGGATCGGTGTGAAAGCTTCTCAGTTCTCTTTCTCCCGTCTTCACAAGGCTGACCCTGTTTTGGGCGTGGATATGTCTTCTACCGGTGAAGTAGGTTGTATCGGCGACGATTTCTCTGAAGCATTGCTGAACGCAATGATCGCTACAGGATTCAAGATTCCGGAAAAGGCGGTGATGTTCTCTTCCGGTGCTATGAAGTCTAAAGTAGATTTGCTGGATGCGAGCCGTATGTTGTTTGCCAAGGGATATCAGATTTATGCTACTGCCGGAACGGCTGCATTCCTGAACGCTCACGGTGTAGAAACGACTCCGGTTTACTGGCCGGATGAAAAACCGGGTGCTGAAAACAACGTGATGAAGATGATCGCTGACCATAAGTTCGACTTGATCGTCAACATTCCGAAGAACCACAGCAAACGTGAGTTGACGAATGGTTACCGTATCCGTCGTGGTGCTATCGACCATAACATTCCGTTGATCACCAATGCCCGTCTGGCAAGTGCTTTCATCGAAGCATTCTGTGAACTGAAACTGAGTGATATTCAGATTAAGAGCTGGCAGGAATATAAATAAACTGCTTTAGCTGTATATATATTGAGGAGACTCTCTCTTTGGCATACCAAAGAGGGAGTCTCTTCTTTTGTAGATATGACTCTTCTTTTTGTTTGTTGTCTGCGGTGTAATGAGTCGTAAGATAGTGCTAATGTTCTCTTCAGCTCCTTATATACTTGCTTTTTCCTATAAGGAAAGTAGGAATAGAGTGCCGTTCTCTTTAGCTCTTCACGGCCGTGAACAGGTCTGCTCATGGCTGTGATCAACTCTTGTCACGACCGTGAACAATACTTGCCACGGCCGTGAACAACTAAAGAGATCGGTGTCTTAATGGAACAATAAAGGCACTATAAGAGAAAGATACCGGTAGTATACGGTATTTGTTGCGTAGGATCAGGACTCGGATGAAGTAGGCTTGATGGGGAGATAGCAGTAGGTGAGATGAACAGTGAGATTGGGAGGGAAGTGACAATAAAATGTATGGATGTAGCTATTGTCACCGTATTATCACCGCTTATTATCACCGATGATATGTTTATAATCAGTTAGTTAACTTCGAAAAGTGATAAGTGACAATAAAAAAGCGTTTTATTGCTTAGGGAAGAAACGTTTGTGTAGCTTTTGGTTATACAGGTTTAAATTGATTCGTAACGGTTCAAAAATGAATGAAACAGTAGTATCTCCATTGGGGGCACCCCCATTTTAAGATACTATTACTATCATTTTGCTCAAATCCGTACGTAAATGAAATGAATGATTGTGCTTCTTCCAGAAGCGGATTACACAGATTGATACGGTTTTTGGTAGATTGTACCGCTAAAAAAATGTGAAATCTGTGTAATCCGTATCTAAATCTTATGGTTTGCTTACGCAATAATTGTATACTTTCAGATTCTGTACCTTACTATTAAAGTTTCCTGCTTTCTCCAGCGGGAAAACTAGTGTACGTACATAGTTCATTGAATCTTTTCCCGCATTAAAGTAAAGTTTCTGCGTATTCATTTCATCAACCACTTTACCGTTGACTCTCAGCGTTGTACTGCAATTGTTTCCTTCTATCTGAATTGTTGCTTTTTCTCCTGGATTCACTTTGTAGGGGAAGGTATTCAGATAGCCGTCGCGTGCAAATCCCATCATCCCCCGAATAGGGTCTGACAGATAGAATACGGCGTTAGGCGAACGGAACAATTCGGTTCCTTCACTTTCTTTTGCTCCGGTAATGTCGAAACTGACAGTGTAATTATAGCCAATTTCCGGATAATCGGAAGTGCTGCCGGGAGCGACTGTGGAACGTTCGTATACCAATTCCGGCTTTTTGCCGATTCTTGCCAGTTGGTTGACTCCGGGCGCTTCGCTGAGGAGGGCACGTTTTTCATTGAATGTTTCATAAGGAATGCCTGTTTGAGCGCCTGTCCACATCTTTACAGAGAGTGTTTGCAGGGGCGAGAATATACGGTGATGGATGTCTTTCACCGAGATACCGTTGCCGACATGGTCGTTCCAGATGGCAAACATACCGCCAAGAATGGAAGGATGTTTTTCGTCGAATACAGCTTTGCCGATATGGGCGGGTGTCCACTCCTTATATAAGTATGGTTCGTTGAGGTAATCATAATAGTAGCCGGCTTTCGGAACGATATATACCAGTCCGTCCGGAATACTGATCAGTTGATATCCGTCTTTGATCATGGTTGCCGGATCGGCGTATCCGTTGTACCAAGCATTCATGACGACATTTTCTGATTTGACGGGCGTATCGCCTTTGGCATGGCTGAGCGCGCCCCATACAACTGCTTGCTTGCCGAAACCTTCCACAAAACGGATGTAATGGTCGGTGAAAGCACGGAATTTTTCTACCACGTCTTTCTTCGCGTTCGAGTATTCGTCTGTACCGATATGTACACGCTTGCCTACGAATACCGGATTGTCGCCCTCCAGATATTCTTTGAACAGAGCATCTACGAATTCGTAAGTTTCCGGCTTGAATAAGTCGAGGTGATCCATGCCGTACTCCTTGCTTCCGATTTCCGGTTTGTAATGGGTGAGAGCCAGTGAGTGGGCGGGAACGTCAATTTCCGGAATGATTTCCACGAAGTTGGATACCGCCTGTTTCTGGAAGTCGATAAATTCTTTCTTGGAGTACGAGCCGTCACGGGCTGTCAATCCCGGATAAGTCTCTGATTCCAGCCGGAAGGCAGCGTAAGTCTTGTCCCAGTTGTGTTCGAAGTATTGCTTGAATCCATTATCGTTCAGATGGACTTGCAGGGTGTTCATTTTGTAGTAAGCCATGATTTTCACCAAGTCCTGCAGATAAGCCATCGGAATGAACTTACGGCCACAGTCTATCATGAAACCGCGAAGCGGATAATCGGGATAATCACGAATCGTTCCTTGCGGGAGTGAGCGTTCCTGATTTTGTTCCGCCAGTTGCAGGAGTGTGCGTGTGCTCCAGTAAAGACCGGTCGGGGTGGGAGCGGAGATGGCTACACGGTCGGTTATCTTGATGGCGTAACCTTCCTCACCGAGCTTCTTGTCTGCCGACAAGGATAGGACGAAATCGCCGGGCGTGGCTTTGCCTTGTGCTACGCTTAATGTCTGCCCGAACATCTGTTGATAATCGTCGGCAAACATCCGGGCTATTCTCAGTAATTCGGGATTTTGGGAAGTGCAGACGATTCGGGCGTCTTTTCCCGGGGTGAAGTTACCGTCTTTTCCCGTCCATTGTTTGAGTTCGGGGACAACAAACGGTTTCGGGTTGACAGCGGCACGGGTTAAGCTACCCGTCAGACAAAAGATGACCAATAAGGCCAGAACTTTCAAAGATACAAACTTGTTTCTCATAAGGGGGATTTTTGTGTTTTTGTTAATTAATAAATGATTATAGTTAATTATTGGCTGAAAGTAGGCATAATTTGGATATCTGTCAACAAGTGAAGCTATTTATTTTTTATTTTTGTGTTTTTCAAAATGATTAAACCCGATTCAGAATGTTAGTACTTCTATCTTGTGCCAAGACGATGAGTGCGGTGTCGAAGGTGAAAGTCCCTTTGACTACGATCCCCCGTTTTCAGAAGGAAGCGGCGGAAATAGCGTTGCAGATGTCCCAGTTTTCTGTAGACGAATTAGAACGTCTGCTGCGTGTAAACGCAAAGATTGCTGTGGAGAATTATAAACGTTATCAGGCTTTTCATGCGGAAACCACTCCGGAATTGCCTGCTTTGCTGGCGTATACCGGCATTGTATTCAAACGGCTGAATCCGAAGGACTTCTCTGCAGAAGATTTCGGGTATGCGCAGGAACATTTGCGGCTGACTTCTTTCTGTTACGGTCTGTTGCGTCCTTTGGACGTGATTCGTGCTTATCGGCTGGAGGGGGATGTCGTATTGCCGGAATTGGGGAATCAGACTTTGTTTTCTTATTGGCGGTCGCGTCTGACGGATACGTTCATAGAGGACATCCGATCGGCAGGAGGAATCTTGTGTAATCTTGCCAGTGACGAGATGAAAAGCCTGTTTGACTGGAAGCGGGTGGAGAGCGAAGTCCGTGTGGTCACTCCCGAATTTCATGTCTGGAAGAATGGAAAGCTGGCTACGATAGTGGTGTATACCAAGATGTCCCGTGGCGAGATGACACGTTTCATATTGAAAAATAAGATCGGAAATCCGGAGGAACTGAAAGGATTCTCGTGGGAAGGGTTCGAGTTTGACGAATCGCTTTCGGATGAAAGGAAATTGGTATTTATTAATGGGATGGGAGAATAAGGAATATGACAGAAGTAGAGAAGATGCGTAGCAGCCAGTTGGCTGATATGTCCGCGCCGGAGTTGCAGGTGCGTTTTGAGCATGCCAAGAAGTTGCTGGCGATCATGCGCGGGTTGAGCACGTACGATGACGGGTACAGAGAATTGTTGGAAGAACTGGTGCCGGGTATTCCTGAAACTTCGGTGATCTGTCCTCCTTTCCATTGCGATCACGGAGACGGGATAAAGTTGGGCGAACACGTGTTTGTCAATGCCAACTGTACTTTTCTGGACGGAGGGTATATCACAATCGGTGCCCATACGCTAGTCGGTCCTTGCGTACAGATTTATACACCGCATCATCCGATGAATTATCTGGAGCGTCGCGGTTCGAAAGAGTATGCTTATCCGGTTACGATCGGCGAGGATTGCTGGATTGGCGGCGGTGCTGTCATTTGTCCCGGTGTGACGATTGGCAACCGTTGTGTGATAGGAGCGGGAAGCGTCGTGACGAAAGATATTCCTGACGACAGTGTTGCAGTCGGGAATCCGGCGCGCCTTATCCGTAAGCAGGCTTGACCGGGAATCTTATTTCCCGGATTTGAGTGTTCCCACATTGTTGGCTTTATCTTGTTCTGTTTAGTGGACAGGCTTGGAGAAGGGAAAGTTGCATGAAAAAAACTTTTTTCATTATTTGCTGATAATCAGTTGGTTTTTATTTTTGATAAAAAGTTTTTTGAAAAATAATATGCAAAATGTTTGGAGGTTTCAAAAAAAGCCGTACCTTTGCATCGCTTTTGAAACGGAAGTGTACGGGCGCTTAGCTCAGCTGGTTCAGAGCATCTGGTTTACACCCAGAGGGTCGGGGGTTCGAATCCCTCAGCGCCCACAAAGAATACCGAAACACTTCCGTCAACAAAAGGGCGCTTAGCTCAGCTGGTTCAGAGCATCTGGTTTACACCCAGAGGGTCGGGGGTTCGAATCCCTCAGCGCCCACGAAATAGAAGTCTTACGAAGAAATTCGTGAGACTTTTTTTATTTCTTACCGCTTTTATACAAACTTTCTTTATCCTTTTGCCTTATAACTCAGGAAAAAGAGTTAATTTTGCAGTCTGATAATTATCTAAGAAAACGTATGGAACTTGATGTATTAACGGCCATATCTCCGATTGATGGTCGATATAGAGGCAAAACTAAAGCTTTGGCAGCTTATTTCTCTGAATTTGCACTGATTAAATACCGTGTACAGGTAGAGGTGGAATACTTTATCACCTTGTGCGAACTCCCTTTGCCGCAATTAAAAGGAATCGATAACAGTGTGTTTGAAACTCTGCGTAATATTTACCGTAACTTTTCGGAAGCAGATGCACAGCGTATTAAAGATATCGAAAGTGTAACCAATCATGATGTGAAGGCCGTAGAATACTTCCTGAAAGAAGAATTTGACAAAATGGAGGGGATGGATGACTATAAGGAATTCATTCACTTCGGACTGACTTCTCAGGATATAAACAATACGTCTGTTCCTCTTTCTATCAAGGAAGCGCTCGATAAAGTGTATTATCCGTTGATTGAAGAACTGATTGCACAGTTAAAAACTTATGCAACAGATTGGGCTGATATTCCGATGCTTGCCAAAACTCACGGTCAGCCGGCTTCTCCTACCCGTTTAGGTAAAGAAGTAATGGTATTCGTTTACCGCTTGGAACGTCAGCTGGCTATGTTGAAGGCTTGCCCGATTACCGCTAAGTTTGGCGGTGCTACCGGCAATTACAATGCACATCATGTGGCATATCCTCAGTATGACTGGAAACAGTTCGGTAATCGTTTCGTTGCAGAAAAACTGGGACTGGAACGTGAAGAATATACGACTCAGATTTCAAACTATGATAACCTCTCTGCTGTTTTTGATGCAATGAAGCGTATCAATACTATAATGGTAGATATGAACCGGGACTTCTGGCAATATATCTCTATGGAGTATTTCAAACAGAAGATAAAAGCCGGAGAAGTCGGTTCGAGCGCAATGCCGCACAAAGTGAACCCGATTGACTTCGAAAATGCGGAAGGAAACTTGGGGATCGCCACTTCCATTCTGGAACATTTGGCTGTGAAGCTTCCGGTTTCCCGTTTGCAGCGTGATTTGACCGACTCTACCGTTCTGCGTAATGTAGGCGTACCTTTCGGGCATATTGTGATTGCAATTCAGAGTTCTTTGAAAGGACTTCGCAAACTATTATTGAATGAACCGGCTATTTACCGTGATTTGGATAACTGCTGGAGCGTAGTAGCTGAGGCTATCCAGACAATCCTGCGCCGTGAGGCTTATCCGCATCCGTATGAAGCGTTGAAAGCTTTGACGCGGACAAATCAGGCGATTACGGAAAATTCTATCAAAGAGTTTATCGAAGAACTGAATGTAAACGAAGATATTAAAAAAGAGTTAAGAGCAATTACTCCGCATACTTATACGGGGCTTTAATTGTTTACTTATACAATAAACGTGTTTTTTAAATAGGCCGTGAGGCCAAAGTCTAATTTTATTCGAATAAAAAAATGAGCACAGAAAACGAAGAATGGCGCGAAAATTCTTTCAATGAAGAGAATACAGGTGCCGGCCGTGATGGTAACAGGTCTTACAACAGAGAAGGTGGAGAACGTCCGTATCGTCCTTCTTACAACCGTGAAGGTGGGGATCGTCCGTATCGCCCGAGATTTAATGCCAACAATGAAGGGGGCGAACGCCCACAGCGTTCGTATGGTGATCGCTCTTATGGCGACCGTCCTCAGCGTCCTTACAACCGTGAAGGCGGCGAACAACGCTCTTATGGTGATCGTCCGTATCGTCCCCGTTTCAATAGTGGTGAAGGTGGCGACCGTCCTCAGCGTCCTTACAACCGCGAAGGTGGTGACCGCCCGTATCGTCCTCGCTTCAATAGTGGCGAAAGTGGAGGCTATCGCAGCAACAACGGTGGTGGCTATCGTCCGAGATTCAATAATGACCGTCAGGGCGGTTACCGTCCTCGTCCACGTACCGGCGATTATGACCCGAATGCTAAATATAGCATAAAGAAACAAATCGAGTACAAGGAACAGTTTGTTGACCCGAACGAACCGATTCGTCTGAATAAATTCCTGGCTAATGCCGGTGTTTGTTCACGTCGTGAGGCTGATGAATTTATTACAGCAGGTGTGGTTTCTGTAAATGGTGAAGTTGTTACTGAATTGGGTACAAAAATCAAACGCTCGGATGTCGTGAAATTCCACGATGAACCGGTTAGCATCGAACGTAAGGTATATGTATTGCTGAATAAGCCGAAAGATACTGTTACCACATCGGATGATCCGCAGGAGCGCCGTACGGTAATGGATTTGGTAAAAGGCGCTTGTAACGAACGTATCTATCCGGTAGGACGTCTTGACCGTAACACGACTGGTGTACTGTTACTGACAAATGACGGTGACTTGGCTTCCAAGCTGACACATCCGAAATTTCTGAAAAAGAAAATTTATCATGTTCATCTGGACAAGAACCTGACAAAAGCGGATATGGATCAGATTGCAGCCGGCATCCAGTTGGAAGACGGTGAAATCCATGCAGACGCTATCAGCTATACCGATGATTTCAAGAAAGACCAGGTAGGTATCGAAATTCACTCCGGTAAGAACCGTATCGTTCGCCGTATTTTCGAATCACTGGGTTATAAAGTAGTAAAACTCGACCGTGTATTCTTCGCCGGACTGACTAAAAAAGGTTTGCGTCGCGGAGACTGGCGTTACCTGTCGGAAGCAGAAGTAAACTACCTCCGCATGGGTTCGTTTGAATAATAAGTTAATAAATAACAACTTGACAGAGGACGGGGAAAGAAAGCAGGAAAAAATGAATCTTGCGTTTTAAACCTCGTCTTCTTGTATCTAAAAAGAATAAGTTAAATGGAAAAGATTGGTAGAACAAAAATTGTTGATCTGTTGAAGCGTACGGATATCGGCGCTATGGTCAATGTGAAAGGATGGGTTCGCACCCGCAGAGGTAGCAAACAAGTAAACTTTATCGCACTGAATGACGGTTCTACAATAAATAATTTGCAGGTCGTAGTAGATTTGGCTAATTTTGATGAAGAGATGCTTAAACTGATTACTACCGGCGCTTGTATCAGCGTGAACGGTGAAATGGTGGAATCGGTAGGCTCCGGCCAAAAGGTGGAAGTGCAGGCTCGTGAAATCGAAGTGCTGGGTACTTGCGATAACACATACCCGTTGCAGAAGAAAGGGCACTCTATGGAATTCTTGCGCGAGATTGCCCATTTGCGTCCGCGTACCAATACTTTTGGTGCGGTGTTCCGTATTCGTCATAACATGGCAATTGCTATCCACAAGTTTTTCCATGACAGAGGATTCTTCTATTTTCATACGCCAATCATTACAGCTTCAGACTGTGAAGGTGCCGGACAGATGTTTCAGGTGACTACCATGAATCTGTATGACTTGAAGAAAGACGAAAGAGGTTCTATCTCTTATGATGATGATTTCTTCGGCAAGCAGGCAAGTTTGACTGTTTCCGGTCAGTTGGAAGGTGAGCTGGCTGCCACAGCTTTGGGAGCTATCTATACATTTGGTCCTACGTTCCGTGCCGAAAACTCCAATACTCCCCGTCACTTGGCTGAGTTTTGGATGATTGAGCCGGAAGTTGCTTTCAACGACATCGCAGACAATATGGACTTGGCAGAAGAGTTCATTAAATATTGTGTGAAATGGGCGTTGGATAACTGTGCGGATGACGTGAAATTCCTGAATGATATGTTCGATAAGGGATTGATTGAACGGCTGCAAGGAGTATTGAAAGATGATTTCGTACGTTTGCCTTATACAGACGGTATCAAGATTCTGGAGGAAGCTGTTGCAAAAGGCCACAAATTTGAGTTCCCGGTTTATTGGGGTGTGGACTTGGCTTCCGAACACGAACGTTATTTGGTGGAAGAACATTTCAAGCGTCCGGTAATCCTGACTGACTATCCGAAGGAGATCAAAGCCTTCTATATGAAGCAAAACGAGGATGGTAAGACGGTACGTGCAATGGATGTTCTTTTCCCGAAAATCGGTGAAATCATAGGCGGTTCCGAACGTGAATCAGATTATGATAAGCTAATGACTCGTATTGAAGAAATGCATATCCCGATGAAGGATATGTGGTGGTATCTGGATACCCGTAAGTTCGGTACTTGTCCTCACTCCGGTTTCGGACTCGGTTTTGAACGTCTGTTGCTGTTTGTAACAGGTATGTCAAATATCCGTGACGTGATACCGTTCCCGCGTACACCGAGAAATGCTGATTTCTAATATTTCGGTATATTTATGTAAAACTCGCATAATCTTTTGGTTATGCGAGTTTTTTTATGCACTTTATTGTTCTATTCTCAAAATAAATCTTTATATTTGGACATACGCATTCAAGAGTGTTAACTAAAATAATACGGCAATGAAAAAACTCTATTTCTTTACCATGCTTTCAATAATGTTGTTGGCGGTAACAGGTGCGATGGCCCAAAAGAAAACTAAATTCAAGGTGGCCGAGTTGAAAGGAATCTGGCAACTTTGCCATTATGTGTCGGAGTCTCCCGATGTTCCGGGAGAGTTGAAACCCAGTAATACATTTAAGGTATTGAGTGATGATGGAAGAATCGTGAACTTCACTATTATTCCCGGTTCCAGTGCAATTGTTACGGGATATGGGTCGTGGAAGCAGTTGACAGATGATTCTTATAGAGAAAGTATCGAGAAGAATATTCATCTTCCGATGTTGGATAATCAGGACAATATTCTGGAATTTGAAATAAAGGATAGCGATTATCTGCATTTAAAATACTTCATCAAGAATGACTTGAATGGAAATGAATTGAACACCTGGTATTATGAAACCTGGAAAAGAATAAGTATGCCGGCCAAATTTCCGGAAGATATTGTGAGATAAAGATAATTTGATTGTTATTATAGTCTGCATATTACTTCTTTAAAGGAGAAGATATGCAGACTTTTTTATGCCTGTTTTTCGTTCTATTTCTTCTTGTTTGCCAATTAGATATATTCAAAAAAAGCAAGAAATAGTTTGCCAATTCAAAGAAAAGCCGTACTTTTGCAAGCCGATTATTATCACAAAAAGATAAGAGATTAATTCATAGCAAGTTAGTCGTCCTTTGTCCGGGGAAGACTAATAAGTGGTGAAGAATATTTTTAGTAGTAACATTTAAAAAACAAAATTAGAGTGGATACTTTAAGTTACAAGACCATTTCTGCAAACAAAGCGACCGTAACCAAAGAATGGGTTATCGTTGACGCTACAGACCAAACTTTAGGTCGTCTGGGAGCAAAAGTTGCAAAATTGCTGAGAGGAAAGTACAAACCAAACTTTACTCCTCACGTAGACTGCGGTGATAACGTTATCATCATCAATGCAGACAAAGTAAAACTGACTGGTAACAAGTGGAATGACAGAGTTTATTTGTCATATACAGGCTACCCTGGTGGTCAGAGAGAAATGACTCCTGCCCGTTTGATTGCAAAACCGAACGGTGAAGAGAGATTACTGAAAAAAGTAGTGAAGGGCATGCTTCCTAAGAACATTTTGGGAGCTAAATTGCTGAACAACTTGTATGTTTACGCTGGTAGCGAACACAAACAAGTAGCTCAGAACCCGAAAATGATTGATATTAATTCATATAAATAAGATATAATGGAAGTAGTAAATGCATTAGGCAGACGTAAACGTGCAATTGCACGTGTATTCGTAAGCGAAGGTACAGGAAAGATTACTATTAACAAGAGAGACCTTGCAGAGTACTTTCCATCAACTATTCTTCAGTATGTTGTAAAACAACCATTGAACAAGCTGGGTGCTGCTGAGAAGTATGACATCAAAGTAAACTTGTGTGGTGGTGGCTTCACTGGCCAGTCTCAGGCATTGCGTTTGGCAATCGCTCGCGCATTGGTTAAGATGAACGCTGAAGATAAGGCTGCACTTCGTGCTGAAGGCTTCATGACTCGTGACCCACGTTCTGTAGAGCGTAAGAAACCGGGACAGCCGAAAGCTCGTAGAAGATTCCAGTTCAGCAAGCGTTAATGTGCTGCCTGACCGAGGAATATGTTTAGTATCTAAACTACTGGGACTCTGCTCATAGACTACCCAGCGGTTGGTTTAGAAAAAACAAAAAAGAAAGTAAACGATTTAAAGAAAAAACAAGATGTCAAGAACAAATTTTGATACATTATTGGAAGCCGGTTGCCACTTCGGACACCTTAAGAGAAAGTGGAACCCTGCAATGGCTCCTTATATTTTCATGGAACGCAATGGTATTCACATCATTGACCTCCACAAAACAGTTGCAAAAGTAGACGAAGCTGCTGAAGCTTTGAAACAGATTGCTAAATCAGGCAAGAAAGTTCTTTTTGTTGCTACTAAAAAACAAGCTAAACAAGTTGTAGCTGAGAAAGCTCAATCTGTTAATATGCCTTATGTAATCGAACGCTGGCCGGGTGGTATGTTGACTAACTTCCCGACTATCCGTAAGGCTGTGAAGAAA
>OAWY01001154.1_pt1 | contig 12477 bp, 10 predicted proteins | sample 1495591 | NCBI WGS metagenome assembly OAWY01 (sample SAMEA2580283, study PRJEB22360) | human gut metagenome | biome: human gut; feature: human-associated habitat; material: faeces | place: Denmark | collected 2008/2010
CAACATAGGCTTATAGCCTCAGAGAAAACCACGTCTTTTAGGCGTGGTTTTTATTAATAAAAGCTAACATTTGTTCTATTGTATCGAAATGATACTGTGCACTATTTTTAATAACTGTTTCAACATGATTAAAAGTAAAACTGTTATCAGTACATTGCAGCATACAAATATCATTTTCACCATCTCCAATTGTATAAAGTTGCTCAGCTTTTAATTGATAGAAAAGTTTTAATAATTCAGATGCTTTAGAAATATCTTTAGCTAAAATATCAGTATAGCGGGTATTATGAAAGACATTAATATTTTCAATTTGGCCAAATGTATACTGCTTTCTTTGGGCAATAGAATCAAATTCTAAGGCAAACGAAATAATTTCATTTCTTATATTTTCTAAATCTTCTAGGTTATTGATTACAATACTCTGGGACATCGTATTTGCGGTTATTATTTTATTATTACTTTTAGTTGTTGATCTAATGATAATGATACAGCTCCATTAGCACAAATGACATAATCAAAGAAATCAATATCATATTTCTTAATACCATCTTTGAATTTCTGAGGACTTCTTTCGGTTACGATAATAAAGATGTTACCAGCATCTCTAAATTGTTTAATTTGTTTTCTAGTTTCAGGTAGAATTACTTTATTTGTAGTAATTGTACCGTCAAAATCACTACCAATTATCTTCATTTTTTCCTCTTTCTTGCAACAAACATTCCGGCATGGGTAGTCAAATAAAAAAGATTATTTTTATTTAAATATTTTTGCATATATTCATATAGTTGTTTTTTCTTTTTATATAGTGGCTCAAGATTAAGACTTAGATCTTTACCACTTAAAATAAATTGATAATAAAGATCCAAGTCAGTTATTTCATAAACCTCTTTTCGATCATATAATTTTATATCTTGAAAATATTTTTCTAATTTTGTTTTACCATTTTCATAACCAAAGGGGTGATATAAAATTTCTTGATTAAATGAGATTTTTGAATCAAAATCTTTTAACATAACATCTCTTTCTTTCATCATATCTTTAGCAATAGTTGAACATTAGAGAATTCCATCATCTTTTAAAATACGATTGATTTCTTGTAATGCTTTTGGTAAGTCGTCAAAATACATGAAAACATGATTTGCTATAACGACATCAAAACTTTTATCAAGATATGGTAAATAATAACAATCAGCTTCTTCAATTGTTTTAATTTGGGATAAATGTTGAGTATTGTTTTGACATTCTTCAAGCATTTTCAGAGAAATATCAGCTAAAGTAATCGAAATATTATTAGAAATTTTATTTTGATTATTTAACCAAATAGTTCCATCACCACACCCAATATCTAGTATCTTGGCATTGGGACAAAATTGATTATATGTGTATTCGATAAATAACACCTCCCTTGCTTTTTCATTCTAGCAAGTGACGTTACGTTCCTGTCAATAGTTAAATAAATATAAAATGTTCTCACTTTAGAACAATTTTATTGACAAGAACAAATTGCTTTGATAAACTCATGGAGGATAAAATTAAATAATTGGTAGAGGTGCAATGATCAATAGTAGCAAAATGTAATGTTTGGTGACAGCATTTGCGAAAGGGTGATTTGCCGAAGGAAATAGTAACACCAATTACTATTTACCTGGGGGATTATAGAAGATATAATTTCCTGTCACATTCATGTGGAGCGCTATCTTAGTATATAAGTACTTTGATTGTTGCCAATTAAAGTATTTTTTTATGGAGGAAAAGATGGATTTTGTACAAACAGGGTGGGCGTTATTGCCACCGGTCATTGCAATTTTAATTGCATTAAAAACTAAAGAAGTTTATTTATCATTATTTTTTGGAATTGTTTCGGGGGCTTTACTGTTAAGTAACTTTCATATTATTGATACTGTTAATGTTATGTTTGATACAATGATTGGAAGTTTAAGTGATACATGGAATATCGGTATTTTAATATTCTTAATATTTTTAGGAATTATAGTTACATTGATGACTAAAGCGGGTGGAAGTAGAGCATATGGACTTTGGGCAAAAGAAAAAATAAAATCAAGACAAGGCTCACTATTTTCAACCTTCTTGTTAGGAATTTTAATCTTTGTAGATGATTATTTTAATTGTTTAACAGTTGGAAGTGTAATGCGTGAAGTAACAGATGAATTTAGTGTTTCAAGAGCAAAATTAGCTTATATTATTGATAGTACTGCGGCTCCAATCTGTATTATTGCTCCAATTTCTAGTTGGGCGGCTGCTGTAAGTGGTTATACAAGTGGTGATGGTTTTAGTTTATTCTTACAAACAATTCCCTTTAACTTGTATGCTTTATTAACAATCGTAATGGTGACTTATGTTATTAAGAAAGATTTTCATATTGGAACAATGAAACATCATGAAATAGCTGCTCAAAATGGTGATGTGCATAATGGTGTAAATGATTATGAAGAAGGAGAAGAAATGGAAGTTTCTGATCAAGGGCGGGTTTATGATCTATTATTGCCAGTTTTTTTCTTAATCATTAGTTGTATTGTGGGAATGTTATACACAGGTGGTTTCTTTGAAGGAGTATCATTCATTACGGCTTTTACTAACTGCGATGCTTCAAGAGGACTGGTCTTGGGATCATTTTTTACACTAGTATTTATCTTTATTTTGTATCTTCCTAGAAAGATTATTAGTTATGAAGATTTTGCTAAATGTATACCAATGGGATTCAAAACGATGGTTCCAGCGATGATTATACTTACTTTAGCGTGGACTTTAGGGGATTTAGTGTCAGATAAATTACAAGCTGGGGTCTTTGTTTATAATTTAATGCAGGGAGCTAGTATCTCTACAGCAATTTTACCGGTTTGTTTATTTTTAGTTGGAACAGGTCTAGCATTTGCAACGGGGACTTCATGGGGAACTTTTGGAATTTTAATTCCTATCGCGACTTCGATTTTCCCCGAAGGTTCACAAATGCTTGTAATTGCGATTGCATCTATTTTAGCAGGGGCAGTCTGTGGCGATCATATTTCACCAATTTCTGATACGACGATCATGGCTTCGGCCGGAGCTCAATGTAATCATGTTAATCACGTCACTTCTCAGATACCTTACGCAATGCTAGTTGCTGGAGCTTGTGTTGTTGGATATTTAGTTGCTGGTTTTACTACAAATGTTGTATTGACATTTGTGATTGCAATAATTGCCTTATTCATATTTATTTTTATAACCAAATATTTTTATAATTTTAAAGCAAAGAAGGACTAAATGTCCTTTTTCTTTATACTTTATTTTATAATTATATTAAATAACGGTTATATTTGATATAATGAAAATAGAGTGTGACCAGAAAGGTGGTGTTAAAATGGAAGAAAGTCATAATTTTTATTTAAACGATTATACTGAATTTGTTAAACAGGCGACTGATATTATCGAAAGTAATAAGAATAGTAAAAATTATGTAATTATGTACGCTGATTTAACTAATTTTCAATTAGTTAATGACTTTTATGGTTTTATTGAAGGGGATCGTTTTCTTTTAGAATTTGCTAAATTTTTAAGTATGTCTCCACGGACAATTTTATGTGGACGTGTTTTTTCAGATCATTTTTTAAGACTATCTTTATTTGAAGATAATTGTGATATTGAATCTGTAACAAGGAATTATGAACAAAAATTAGAAACTTTTATTTCATCGCAAGAAGAACATCACCCGGATTCAAAGATTGCTGTAGCAGCAGGATTGTGTCCAGTTAAATTAGAAGAAAAAGCTATCATTAAAGCAATTGATAAAGCTAATATAGCACGAAAAGAAGCTAAAAAAGATAATCATTGTAAACTAGTTTGGTTTAATGAAGATATGCAGAAATTTATTAATAAACGTAAAATATTAGAAATTGAGATTCAAAATGCTTTACGTAATAAATTATTTACATTCTATCTTCAACCTAAAGTTAATATTAATACGGGAAAAATTGTTGGAAGTGAAGCATTAGCCCGCCTTATTAAAGATAATAAAGTTATTTATCCTGATCAATTTATTGAAATAATGGAGAAAAACGAAACAATAATTGACTTAGATTTTCTTATTTGTCAGCAAGTATGCAGGTATCTTCGAGAAAGAATTGATCAAGGTAAAAAACTAATTCCTGTATCAATGAATATGTCAAGAATGCATGTTTATGAAACTGGTTTTGTTGCTAGGGTTAATAAAATTGTTAATAAATATAATATTCCTCCATATTTATTGGAATTTGAATTAACAGAAACGGTTATTTTGAAGAATTTAACCAAGGTGAGAGAAGTAGCTGATGAATTACGAAGTTTTGGTTATCGTGTTTCGATTGATGATTATGGAACAGGTTACTCAGGGATGAATATTTGGCAAGATCTAAATTTTGATATTGTTAAATTGGATCGTTCATATATAACTAAAAGAGAGTCAAATAATAATCGCAATAATATTATTATTCCTGCAATCGTTGATATTTGTAATAAGTTACAGACAACAATTATTTGTGAAGGAGTTGAAACATTGGATCAATGTTTATATATGAAACGTTTTGGATGTAATGTAGTTCAAGGTTATTATTTTTCAAAGCCAGTTAGCACAGTAGAATTTGAAAAAATGATTGATGAAACGGACGGTAAATTTAATTTACCATGGAATAAAGATGATTTTAAATATACTTCTGTTGACAATATTTCTCAAAGTGAAATCAAAGCTATTACTAATTCTATCTTTAATTTTATTCCTGGTGGGGTGGCTGGATTCAGTTATGAATTAGAACTACTATTTGTAAGTGATAGTTTGGTTGAATTAAGTGGTTATAGTCGAGAAGAATTGCTAAGTGGAGGAATTGAATGGCCTAAAAAGTTGTTTTATAGCGAAGAAGAATTTAAACATGTTTTCTATCATAATGGATTAGCTGATCGTTCTTCTAAAAATTTAGTTGAGTTTAAAATCAAAGCTAAAAATGGTAAAACCGTGTATATTAATATGTATGGGGGATTAGTTGATAGTCCAGAGTGGGGTTCATATTATTTATGTTGTTTTTATGATGTTACAAATGAAAAAGTGAATGAATTAAAATCACATGAATTACAAGAAAATATAAATAGTTTATTAAAAAATATTAACGGTGGAATTGGTAAAATGACACTTGATGGCAAAGGAACAATTTTATTTGCATCAGATGGTTTTTATAAAACGATTGGGTATACTCGTACTGATTTTAATCAACCGCCAATCAATAATGATTTAAGTCAGATAGTTAGTAAAGAAGCTTATTTTTTATGTAATCATGTAATTGAACAGATTAAAGCTGGTAAAATCGATTATTTTGAAGTTGAAGTAAATTCCAAAACTGCACAAAAGATTTGGCTAACGATCTATTTTTCTAATATTCACAGAGAAAATGGAAAATTAGTAGCTGATGTTTTTTGTATCGATAGCACTGTTGATCATCAACAAATGATGCTAGAACAACACTGTAATGAGATGGAAGATAATTTAAATATTGTTATTGAAAATACCCCAGGGGATATTGTCGTTATTAAAATAAAAGATGATCATATTACCACTAAATTCCTTAGTCATGGATTATCTAAAATATTTGATTTTGAACAATCTGAGTTAACAGATATACTGAAACATAATAAAGGATTTGATTTAGTTTATGAAGATGATCGAGAAGTTTTAGCTAAACAATTTATAGAATTATCTAAACAAAAAAGTTGTGTAAATTTTGATTATCGCTCATATTATAAAAATGGTAAAGTCAGTTGGCATAATATCAATGCAAACTTTTATCGTCAAGAAGAAGATGGAACAATCATTTATCATGGAATTATCACTAATATTAATACTCTTAAAGAACAACAAGAACGTGCGGAAAAATTAAAAGATCGTTATAATTTTATTTTATCAGTGTTGGCTGTTGATGTTTGGAATTTTGATGTTAGAAATAATCGGATGGATAGTTTATATATGGATGATAAATTTAGTATTGATTTACCTAAAGGAGCAAAAATAGTTCCTGAAAAATTATTAGAAGATGCGCTTATTTTACCTGAAGATCAGAATAAATATTTAAATATGCTCACTTCAATAAGAGCGGGACAGAAAACAGCCCATGATAAATTACATTGTCGAATTAAAACGGGTGAATATAATTTATTTGATCTTATGATAAGAGTAAAAGATACTAATTCAGATATGGCTATAATTATGGCTAAAAATTTTGATCAATTTTTTAATAAAAAAGAATAGGAAAAAATAAGGGCTAAATTATTTAGGCCCTTATTTTAATAATGAACGGTTGTTAACTAATGATTTTTAATGAACTTTGATGATTGTTTTAGCTATTAATATCACGTATGATGTTGTTGTGGGGGTGAGAAGATGCAGATAAAAAAAGAAGATTTAAAGAATGATATTATTGAAGCTGCTAAAGTGGAATTTTTGCATCATGGCTACGAAGGGGCTTCAATGAGAATAATTGCTAGTAAATCACATACCACCTTGGGAAATTTATATAATTATTTTACTAATAAAGAAGAATTATTAGGAGCTGTATTAGAGCCATCAATTAAGTCATTAAATAAGTTAGTTGAGGTTCATCTAAATGAAGAAATTCAAGTTCATTCACTAGAAGAGGTTGATGAAGCACTTGATCAATTTGGAGATTTTTTTGAAGAAAGTGATTTTCGATATATAATGGATGAACGATTAATTATCCTTTTTGAATTAAAAACGACGGAATATAAAGAAAAAAGGGATTGGTTTCTTTTAAAATTTAAGCAACATATGGCATGGCATCTTAATATTGAAGATATCAATTCGCCGTATATTGATATTATTACAAATATGTTTATTGATTGTATTAAGCATGTATTAGTAAGTCATGATAATCTTGAAATGCAAAAACAAGAATTTTTAAAAGTTTTCAAAATGTTGTGTACAGGCATTGTTGTTAACGAAGAGAAATAAAAACTTGCAGTGATGATTCATTGTCTTTTGAATACATGTTTTTATTATGCAAAAAAGGAGAAAATATGATTAAATTTGAAGAAGTATCAAAGATTTATCAAAATGGAAATAAAAAAATTTATGCTTTAAATAAGGTTTCTTTTACGATTAATAAAGGTGAATTTGTCATTATCTTAGGACCGAGTGGGGCAGGGAAAAGTACTTTATTAAATATTTTAGGGGGAATTGATCGTCTTGATGAAGGAAAAATAATTATTGATAATGAAGTAATTTCGAATAAAAATGAAAATGAATTATCAGATTATCGAGCTCATCAAGTAGGATTTATATTTCAATTTTATAATTTAATTCCAACACTGACGGTTTATGAAAATGTAGCCTTGATGAAGGAACTAAAAAAAGATATTATGCCAGTTGATAACGTTTTAGATCAAGTAGGACTATTAGTGCATAAGAAAAAATTTCCTCATCAGTTATCTGGGGGAGAACAACAGCGAGTTTCAATTGCTCGAGCAGTGGTCAAAAATCCAGAGATTTTTTTATGTGATGAGCCGACGGGAGCTTTAGATAGTGATACGGGAGCAAAAGTATTGAAGTTATTACATGATATGTGTAAAGAATATCATAAAACAACTATCATTGTTACCCACAATACTAATTTGCAAGCTATCGCTGACAAAGTAATTCGAGTAAAAAATGGTCAAATCAATACAATTACAACAAATTCTCATCCTCTTGATGTGATGGAGGTGGAATGGTAAATGTTGTTAAAAAAAATGATTCGAGATTTATGGAAAAATAAGGTTCAGTTTGGAGCTATATTTATTATGATGTTTTTAGGTGTTTTTATCTTTTCAGGTATATCTAGTGAATATCATGGACTTGAAGTAGCTTTAAATAACTATATTAAAGAGAATAATTTAGCTGATGCTTGGCTTTACCAAAAGGAATTTAGTGATTCGACTCTTAATGAACTAAAAAAACAGACTGATTATGAACAAAGAATGTATGTCTCTACAAGCAATAAAGCGGTTGATAATAGTAATATTGATCTCTATATTACTGATAGTAATAAAATTTCAACTCTTAAAGTCGTTAATGGTAAATCATTTAATAATCAAGATGATGGTATCTGGCTTGATGCAATGTATGCTAAGAAAAATGGTTATCAGTTAAATGACCAAATAACTTTAAAATATCAGAATTTTGAATTAAGTAAGAAAATTATTGGTTTAGTTTATTCCCCTGAAAATATCTATCTGGCTAAAGAAGAGCAACTGACACCAAATCGTCAAAAATATGGTTTTGCATACGTAAATAATAATAGTTTTCCTAACACTTTATACCATCCAAATCAACTAGTCCTTTCCTCAAAAAAAGACATTAGTAAAATAGTTGATCAATTATTAGCTGGTAATGAATACAAGCTAATTCTCCAAAAAGATCATCCTAGTGTAAATATGTTGACTGGAGAGATTGCCCAGCATCGCTCGATAGGTTTGGTTTTTTCATTAGCTTTTTTATTTATTGCTGTTTTAATTACGATTACAACAATGCATCGGGTTTTGCAAAGTCAACGAATGCAGTTAGGAATTTTAAAAGCATTAGGTTTTAAGAAAAGAAAACTACTGATCCATTATTTATCACATTCAACATTTATTTGTTTAGTTGGTTCAATATTAGGTTACTGGCTTGGTTTAATAATAATGCCAGCTTTGATTTATCCAATGTTTGAAGAAATGTATGTTTTACCGGTTTTAACTAGCCAACCAATAGTTTTAGGATATTTATTACCAATTGGCTGTACTATATTATGCATGTTAATTAGTTTTTCTGTCTGTTTCAAATATTTAAAAATGAATGGTGCAACAATTCTTTATAGCAATAATTTAATTAGTAATTCAAGTTATTCACTAGCATGGAGCAGTAATCTACCATTTCGATTTCAATGGAATATTCGTGATATTATTCGAAATAAATTGCGTAGTCTTATGACTATTTTTGGAGTTTTGGGCTGCACTGCATTATTATTTAGTGCTTGTGGCCTATATGATACAATGACTAATTTGACCGATTGGAATTATACTAAATTACAAAATTATAAATATAAACTTAATTTAAATGATAATCTTAATGAAGAGCAAATTGATTATCTTTTAAACCAGACTAAAGGACAGACATTATTAGAGAGTACAGCTAAAATAGTAATTGATGAACAAAATTTAGATGTTTCGTTAACAGTCTTGGAAAATAATGATTATATCAAACTTGCTCAAGATTTAAGTAATTTTAAATCTTTAAAAGAAGGAATTGCATTATCAAAAAAAACAGCCGATAAGCTTGATTTAAAGGTAGGAGATATAATTAAGTGGAAAGGAAATTTAGATCATCAAGAATATCAATCTAAAATATCTTTAATTATTAGAACCCCGAATATCCAAGGAATTACGATTATGAAAGAAGAATATTTGCAAACTGGTCATCAATACTATCCCACTGCAATCATTGGGAGTAAAAATCAAGATTGCTTGACAAATCTAACAAATATTTCTTCAATCCAGTATCAGCAGGATTTATTAGAAAGTTTTGATGTTTTATTAGAGGCAATGATCCTAATTATTATCATTCTAGTTTTAGGTGCAATTATTTTAGGTGGAGTTATTTTATATAATTTAGGAGTGCTGTCTTACTTAGAACGTTATTATGAATTTTCTACATTAAAAGTATTAGGATTTAAAGATACTCAGATTCAAAAAATCTTGGTTCAACAAAATATATGGTTATCAATGATAGGAATTTTATTAGGTTTGCCTGTAGGATATTTATTGATTGAATACATGATATCAACGATTCAAGATACAATGGATGTAATTAATTTCATTGCTTTACCGTCTTACTTATATGCAATTTTAGGCACTTTAGTTATTTCCTGGGTAATAAGTAAAATTATTTCATTAAGAATAAAACATATCGACATGGTTTCTAGTCTAAAAGCAAATGATTAAAAGAGAAACATCTTGATAATAATTGAATAAGGTGCATAATTATTGTATAATTTTAAAGAATATATATAAGCAAGGGAGAATTAAAATGATTGATATTGCGATATTAAGAGAAAATCCAACCTTAGTTAAAGAAAACATGAAAAAGAAATTTCAAGATGACAAGATTGGATTAGTAGATGAGGCTTACAAATTAGATAAAGATTATCGAGAAGTTTTAACTAAAGCTAGTGAATTGAGAAGTAAACGTAATAAATTATCTAAAGAAATTGGTCAATTTATGCGTGAAGGAAATAAAGATGCGGCTGAAAATAATAAGAAACAAGTAAGTGCAATGGCAGATGAATTAGCTAAATTAGAAGACTTAGAAACTCAATATGGTAGTGAGTTAAAAGCAATTATGATGAAAATTCCTAATTTTATCGATGAATCCGTTCCATTAGGAAAAGATGATAGTGAGAATGTTGAAATTACTAAATATGGGGAACCAGTCGTACCAGATTTTGAAATACCTTATCATACTGAAATAATGGAAAATTTTGATGGTATTGATATGGATGCAGCTGGAAGAGTTGCTGGACAAGGTTTTTATTATTTAATGGGTGATATTGCTCGTTTACATTCTGCAATTTTATCATATGCTCGTGATTTTATGATTGATCGTGGCTTTACATATGTTATTCCGCCATATATGATTCGTAGTAATGTAGTTACTGGTGTTATGAGTTTTGAAGAAATGGATAGCATGATGTATAAAATTGAAGGGGAAGATTTATATTTGATTGGTACTTCTGAACACTCAATGATTGGTAAATTTATTGATAACATTTTAGAAGAAGATAAATTGCCATATACGTATACTTCATATTCACCATGTTTTAGAAAAGAAAAAGGGGCTCATGGAATAGAGGAGCGTGGAGTATATCGAATTCACCAATTTGAAAAACAAGAAATGATTGTTGTATGTAAACCTGAAGACAGTAAGATGTGGTTTGAAAAACTATGGAATAATACTGTTGATTTATTTAGATCATTAGATATACCAGTAAGAACTTTAGAATGTTGTTCTGGAGATCTAGCTGATTTGAAATCTAAAAGTATTGATGTTGAAGCTTGGTCACCAAGACAAAAGAAATATTTTGAAGTTGGTTCATGTTCAAATCTAACTGACGCTCAAGCAAGAAGATTAAATATTAGAATTAATGGTGAAAATGGAAAATATTTTGCTCATACTTTAAATAATACAGTAGTTGCACCACCAAGAATGTTGATTGCTTTCCTTGAAAATAACTTAAATGAAGATGGCAGTGTAAATATTCCTAAAGCACTACAACCATATATGGGAGGTAAGGAAAAGATAACTAAATAGTTATCTTTTTATCTATATGAAAACTCTTTATATAAGTGATTTAGATGGAACGCTATTGAATAGCCAAGGAAAAATTAGTGATTACAGTATTAAAACAATTAATAACTTAATTAATGAGGGAATGATTTTTACATATGCTACTGCTCGTTCTCTAGTTTCCGCTTCACCAGTAACAAGAGGATTAATCAAAAATCTTCCTTTGATAATCTATAATGGTACATTTATTGTCAATGGCGAAACTGGAAAACTGCTTCATAAGAATATTTTTAATTCAAAACAAGTAGCGCATATAAAAGCAATAATGGAAAAAAACCAATTAAAACCTATGGTATATGCACTAGTAAATGAAAAAGAACGAGTAACGATAATAAATGAAAGCCTTCATGAAGGGGTAAAATATTATCTTAGTAAGCGTAAAACCGATTATCGAATTAATTTAACATTAGATTACTTATCTTTGTATGAGGGTGAAGTTTTCTATTTTACCATAATTGGAGATTATGATAATCTTCGACCAGCTTATGAAAGTTTAAAGGATGATTTAGATTATAATATTACTTTTCAACAAGAAATATATCGTAAAGAATACTGGCTAGAAATTATGCCTAAAAGTGCCTCTAAAGCAAGTGCTATTTTAAAGTTGAAAGAACTTTTAAACTGTGACAGGATAGTTAGTTTTGGTGATGCAATCAACGATTTGCCAATGTTTGCAATATCTGATCAATGTTATGCAATGGCTAATGCAGTAACCTCTTTAAAACAACAAGCTACAGCAGTTATCAAAAGTAATGATGAAGATGGTGTTGCTCACTGGCTTAAGGAGCATGTTATAAACACTAAATAAATCAGTAAGATAAAAAATAGTTTTTATGATTTAATATCGAAGTAGTTTTTAAATAATTAATAAAATTACTGATCAGTGGATTATAATTATCTTGATCATAGATTAGATAAACACTTTTTTCACTTAATGGTGTTAAGGGAATATCTTTAAGATAATCGTTATAGCAATTATCTTTTGTAAAGGCATGCAAAATTGCGCAACCTTGATTACAGGCAATCTTTAATAAATTCCCTTCAAATTCAGGATAATTATCTTGATAGTATAATTTTCTAACATC
>OAWY01001168.1_pt1 | contig 12305 bp, 7 predicted proteins | sample 1495591 | NCBI WGS metagenome assembly OAWY01 (sample SAMEA2580283, study PRJEB22360) | human gut metagenome | biome: human gut; feature: human-associated habitat; material: faeces | place: Denmark | collected 2008/2010
ACGCAAGGTGGAAGCCTACTTTGCCGGCAAGACGGACGAAGACAGCATTTGGGTGCGCGACGGTTTGTATGCGCTCATCAGCGACGTACTGTTTGTACCCGACCGCCACGACCCGTACAAATATCATCCCCGTATCGGTGTGCAGCACGACTATGTGTATCGTTCCCTGAACGATTGGGAAAAATCGGCCTTCAACCGCCTGTACGACCACTACTACTACCACCGCCACAACGAGTTCTGGCGCGAGCAAGCTATGAACAAGCTGCCTCAACTGACGCAGTCCACCCGAATGTTGGTATGCGGTGAGGACTTGGGTATGATTCCCGATTGCGTGGCATGGGTGATGAACGATCTGCGTATCCTCTCACTGGAGATACAGCGCATGCCCAAAGACCCCGCACAGGAGTTCGGGCATCCGGAGTGGTATCCATACCGCTCAGTCTGCACCATATCCACCCACGACATGTCCACACTGCGCGGCTGGTGGGAAGAGGACTTTCAGCAAACGCAACGTTACTACAACACGATGCTCGGACACTATGGCGCTGCCCCCGCAACTGCCACTCCCGAGCTTTGCGAAGAGGTGGTGCGCAAGCATCTGCAAAGCAACTCCATACTTGCTATCCTCTCCCTGCAAGACTGGATGTCCATAGACGGCAAATGGCGTAACCCCAACGCACAGGAAGAGCGCATTAATGTGCCAGCCAACCCACGTCACTACTGGCGCTGGCGCATGCACCTGACGCTGGAGCAACTGATGAAAGCCGAAAGCCTGAATGAAAAGATAAAAGAACTTATCGCACAAAACGGACGATAAGACAAGTGCATTTAAGCTGATAATTAATAAGAAAGCGGTGGAAAACTTTTGAGAAGTTTCCACCGCTTTCTTATTAATTGTATTAAATCAAGTTACTGAAAGAATGTATTATGGTGAATTGTTGATGAAACCGGAATGGACGTAGGAATCAAATTAATTGGATTTATTTAAAAATCCAACAATATGCAATATTATATTCCTAATTCCTTTTTTAGCCACACTTTCATTATTGGATCAGGAATGACTACTCGGCGTTTTTCGATTTCTATAAGCTCTTTTTTGACTAAAGCACGTTTTACTATACTCACATTAGCCGATGAGCCAAGCTGATATTTATGTATAATTTCTTGTGTGGTGAATTCACTATGAACACCATCAATAATCGCCCGCAAGAAATTCATCTGATAAGTAGTAAGGCTCTCGGTCTGTTTTTCAAACAAAGGGGTATTTTGGTCGATAATATCTTGATATGCTGCCTCAAAATCTTGCTCGGTAGCAAGTTTATCTGTGTGTATCCATACCAACCATGCCAATTGCTGTACATAAGACGAGTGGTTATCCGCTATTTGGCATATTCTTTCGGCCAATTCTTTTGAAATCTGCTTACCCGTAACTTCAAAACGACCGCATATGTAATCCACCCAATCAGATGTCCCGATTTTCGTCAAATAAATGGCATCACCGAATTTATAGAACGGAAGACTCTTTTTCTCGAACAGTTCATTCATCAAATGCTTTTTACTGCCGAACAGGCAATAAGATACCGACTTTTGTAGTTGCCACACCGTGCGCAGCCGTTTCTGAAATGTCTTGGAATCCTTGAACTCGGCAATCTGCTGAAACTCATCAATGCAAACTACGATATTGCAGCCTTTCTTCTGTGCTATTTTTTCCGGAAGCTGCAAAATTTCATCAACATCGTTGCTTTTAGGATTCATCTCAAGTGAAATGGAGAAATCCGTCATAGGATCTGTACCCATTGAGATTTTCGGGCTGATACGAGAAAGGAATAGTTTGGTATTTTCCAACCATTCATCCAATTTAGAAGATGTTTGTTTGAGAACTGCAGCCGCAAATGCATCATAGAAATCCTTATCACTGCGACACGAGAAAATATCAAGATACACGACTTTCAGTTTATCGGATTGAGCCAAACGACACACTTTCTGCACCAGCGAAGTCTTACCCCAACGACGAGGTGAAATCAGTACGGTATTCACACCATGCTGAAAATTCAGCAACAGACGCTCCGTTTCTTTCTCCCGGTCGGTAAAATTATCGCCTGATGTAGCAACACCGAATATAAAAGGCTTATTCTCCATAATCTTCAAATGTTATTCAGATGCAAATATATGAAATATTATTATTACTAATAAAGTTATTACTAATAAAGTTATTATAGTTGCAGACTCTCTTTACAAAAACCATGTTTTACCTAACTATATGATATGCTCACCCAATATATCAGCACTGAGCAAGGAACTGGGAGTAACCCGAAAAACATATTTGGGTAATACGAATTACGCTTATGCCCTACAAGGCCAAACCATATAAAAAATTTCCCCGCGTTTCACAACGCAGGGAAAACAAACAAACAAATACAAACAGTATAACATGGAAACGGAACACTTTCCAACTGTTTTCCATGCAAACTGGATGTTTCCATATATTTCCGGCAAGCGGCATCCGCCGCATTACCATAGTTACTTATAGTCGTCCCATCCGGTAACGCCTGCGCCAAATGTAACGCCTTCCTTGATGATAATGTTCTTGTTTATGCTGTCATAATAATCATTATTCGCACTCAAGTTACCATTGATAGTACCACCGTTAATGACAAGATTACCGTTCTTCTTACCGCTATCACCGCCAAACTTTATGTTGCCATTAATGACGCTTTGGCCATTGACAGTGACCGTTACCCCTCCCGGATAAGGCTTGTAGGAGTAAACATCGAACGCACATTGTCCTGCTGCAGCAGTAATGGTAGAGTTTGAAATCGTACAGCTTCCGTTATTATTGGAGATAACATACTCACAAGAACCTCCGCCAATCAGTTTGACATTCTCCAGTGTCAGATGACAGTAATTCTGTATAAGCATCTTGCCTGACGCCGCATCTATTGGCCGAACAGTACCATTCCTGAAAGTAACAAAAGCATCTTTTTCAAGATGGAAGTATTGGTTTTCCGTACCGGTAGAACCAAACAACGGGTCATTGGTAAGTTTCCACGTATATTGTTTCAAATCTACCTCAACCGTAGCCCGGCTACCGTTTTTACCATAGAAGATGCCCAGTCCCGGACCCTCGTAGTCCTTCCGAAGTTGGACTTTCACATTGGCCCCGGCAGACAGATGGCCGAGCAGGCTCGGATCGGAGAATGTACCGCCGCTGACGTTGATAGCCGGTGTGTAGCCGGAAGTGCCCGTAGAAACAAGCGCATTAGCCTCTGCTATCAATGTACCGCCTTTGATGTTCACGACACAATCGCCATACTCAGCAGCTACATTGATTGCCGCACTTTTCAGATTGCCGGTACCGTCGCCCCAATCTCCTGTGTTGCCTGTACCTTTACTGGTGATCAAAGCTGTGCCCTCAACATTCAGTGTACTGCGGTTGATGCATACACCACCTGCTTCACCATACACCTTACCGCCGCTGATGGTGGTTGTGCCGGATTGAGGCAAGTACATTGCATAATCGGCAGTAGAAATCAGCTCACCGCCTTCAACCTTGATTATACTATTTTGCGTTGTGTAGTCACCATTGCCTGCAACTGCATACCAGCCAGTTTCTATCTTACCGCCGGTTATGGTGAAATCGCCGCCTTCATAAACACCCACACCATACTGTCCATTGGTACCGGCATTTTCCCTGACGGCATAAATAGTGCCGCTCTGCATAATCATGGCCGCATTTTCACCTTTAATACAGATCAAGCCTGCACCATAAGCTCTGTTCGCCCAATCCTTATTTGCAACAATCCGGCCGTTTCCCTTACTGTCTTTCAGTGTCAGATTGCCATATACCGTAATTCCGTCTACTTCCCGATTGGCTGCCGTAATGGTTTTGCCGTTCAGGTCTAAGGTAGCCGTCTTATCGGCAGGAATCTCAATGCTTCTACCCGTTATGTCAACATCTTCTTTCAACTGATATACGCCGCCTTCAGCCATAGCCTCTTTGAGGTTCTCCGCTTCCAAAGACACCTTTTTAAAGATTCCCGGCAAGGGGCTGGGAAGTTGTGCCTGTCTGGAAGCATAAATATATATAGTATCGGTGTTCTCGGCGCCATTTTCAATTGCAGAAATCACACCCTTACCAAACACCTTTACATTACCGGCATTCACCGTCAGCTTGCCAACAGTCACCCCGTCATTGATTACCAACGTATTTTTGGCAGTACCGGCTACTATCTCTTCATACTTCGTTCCATTCAGATAGACGGTTGTCTGCTCTGCTTTAATGACCAGTTTTTTGGTTTGCGGAGCTATGATAGTAAGTTCTTTCGGGGGATTTGAAGCTGCTGTACTGCTGGCATAATTAATCGTCACTGTATGATTCGTTGTTTCCGGCAATGTAATGGAAACAGCCTTATCCGCTGTCGTATATTTAGGCAACGCAATGGTGGCATCTGTCGTCGGAGCAGTTGCAACAACTACATTATCACATTTTGTCAACGCATCGGCCGCCTCTGTAATATTGGATACTTCCATAACATCCTTATTCAAATTGTCTGTGAACTCCGGTTTCAAGGTTGCGACAAACTGGCCGGACACAGTCAGCATGCTGCCCGTTACATTCGTCTTGTAGTTACGCTGAACAGGAATTTCGTTCAATTTCTTATCGGTAATCTTCTCTCCAGCGGCATTATACATTGTCAACACCATACCCGTCAGCAATTGTCCCTTTTCCGGAGCAAAAAGATAGTCCATCGTCAGTGCACCATTCTCATCTACAACATCAGCCTTTTCGTCGTAAAAAAGTGTGCCCAAATCACCTGTCGCTGCGCCTGTATGAGCATTAAAGCCCTTATATACCCCTTTGAACGCCAACGATGCAGTGGCAGGAATAAGCGTCGTGGGAATATCTTTAAGGTCTGTGGTCTTAATATTCAACTGACCAAAGGGGCGGTTCAATGGCACCTCCACATTGAAAGCTCCGGTCACCAACTTACTCAACAATACGCCCGTAAAGGCATCACGAGAGTCATCGTTTCCGGCATAAGTTCCGAGGAGAGAAATATTCTGTAAACCATTGGTAGTCTGGTAATGTCTGTCGGCCTTAATGTCTCCCTCTTTGGAAACATCCGCCCAGAACACAAAGTCATAGGTTTGTGAAGTTACCAACCTCACGTTGAAGGTCGCGGTTTTACCATTCTCCACAGCCACTACTTTACGCTCACCATAAAGTTTGTCACCCAGATAAATCTCCATGATACAACGGTTCACCAGTTTACCTTCGCCCGCTGAGCGGGTAGAAGGAGCATTAGCACCCGGCAACTGCACACTGAAAGATACAGCGGTCTCGTTGCCACTTCCACCATTCACCAGCTCGTCATTCTGACAGGCTGTGAAAGCCAGCAGGATAAGACCTGCCAGCAGTAAAAAACTCTTTTTCATATTAATAATGTTTTAGAACAGAAAGGCATTCCTAAAATCTCGTACCGTTAATAGTCAGCGAAGGCTTGGCGTCCTCGTATCGTATTCCTCCCAGCAGCCCCATATATTCTGTTTTATCAATCGCCTTACCATTAAAGGTTGAACCTTGAATATAGCTGAACGGCATATCGATAACCAGAGACTGACCTGCCACACCTTGCAATGTACCTACACAAATGCTACTCTTACGATGCTCCTCACCGCTATTCGTGTTAGCCGGAGCTTCTACTTTGGTATTGATGATGAAATTTCCGCTTACCTCATTGGCAGCCGCCACTGAACCGACATAACCTAAAATACCGCCACACTGACCATATTCCTGATTCTCAGTATCTACCTTAATCGTCGAACCTTTCACAGTACATTTTCTGATGCTGATACCATTCTCAGCCTGGAAACCGGCTATGCCACCCACTTTATTGATACCCTGCACGATACTATTTTCGAGTGTACAATTCTCTACCACGTTCGTACCATAGGCACGACCGATAAATCCGCCGGCATAAGCATTTTTACTGCCATCATTAACTGCTGTAATATTCGCATTCTTCAGCGTAAGGTTCTTGACAGTCACACTAGTGGCATTAGGTAACAAGCCTGCATATTTCTTGTTCGACAAAGAATAATTGGCAATGGTATGATTATTTCCATTGAAAGTACAATTACTTATACTTTCAAACGAAGTGTTCAATGTGATATTATGGCTACCCATATCCAAATCGCGGACAAGTACCACTTCCACACCCTTTCCATCGGCTCCGCTTTGAATGAAGCCGGCCAACACATCCGGATCACCTATGTAAATCTTACCGTCATCGGCAACGGTTCCTATGGAAGCAAAACTGTGTCCGCTCCATTTATGGCTTGGCAACACTGTTGCACCTGCCGCGCATCCGTCAAGATTTATCGAACCGTCGGTAACCACCTCATTGCGCCAAGCATTGGTATTGAAATTTACCACATGCGGCAAACGCGGCGTCCGGGTTTCACGGAACTTTGTATTATTCTTCAATATCAGTTTATTATAATAAGGAGAGCGCATGCTTACACCATACTGATAGTTGGTGTCTGTCTGTGGAGCATTATCACTCACTACATCACAGTTATCTAATGTTATTGTATTGTTACGCACATACTTCACTGACGCTACATCATTATCATTATAGCCATTCAACACAACAGTGGCAAACACTTCCGTAGAACCAGGAAAACAGTTACGTCCTATCAGCTTAGAGTTCTTCACATTAAAAGTAGAGCCGGCATTTGCAGTAGACCAAATATTGAAAGCAGCACGCCCGTCAAGAATGGAGTTATCCACATTGATATTCAACGATATATTATGCAATGTATTAATAACATAATACAATCCTTCAAAAACACAATTGCTTACAGTCAGGTTTGTCACAGCCGTTCCATCATACGCTTTATCACTATTACGCCCTACTGTAATCGCCCTTGACCCAGGGGAGCTTTTAAAATTATCTCTCTTCTCGTCCGTATAATCATAATCCTGCTCTTTACTTACATTCAACTTCGTGGCTCCAAAGCCAACATAGCAATTCTCCAGTAAAGCTGTAATCACATTACCGGTACCGCCGTTCTGAATGTTGAAACCAGACTGATTAGACTCACCGGAAGTCAGCAATAAAGAGCTGTTACGGATAGTAATTTTCTGATCGGTTCCTGATACTTTCACTAATGAATATTCATTGGTAGAAGACACTGTCAAGTTATCAAATGTAACATTGGCAGCTCCGTCGATTATCTCGATAGGAGATATGCCAGCCTGATCTACATGTATTTTCAGGTTGGAGATGGTAGCGTTAGCAGCAATTTTCATCGGTTTCCCTACGGTTGCCGAAGGATCGGCAGATACTTTGGCCGCATCGAATGTAGCTTCACGTTCAATCAAAATGCCGGTATAGCCTGAAATATCATCGGTTATCAAGTTATCATAACTTTGCTGGTTATCAAGGCAGCGGATGATAGTTCCATTCCAACCCGTCTCCTTCTTCACAGCAGTAGTTATCTTTCCATAAAGCTTGACATTACCTTTCTTCAACGTCAGTGTTCCGATAGTAACACCGCTTTCCACAATCAAAGTATTCTCCGCCGTAGCAGCCTCAACTGTTGTATAAGACTGTCCATTCAACGTTACGGTAGACTTTTCCGCCTCAATAATTACCTTACTGGCAGAAGGGGCCGTTATTTTCAATTCCTTAGGAGCTTTTTTGCTCTCCCCACCGGTTTCCGATGAATAATTAATAGTAATATCCTGAGTTGTTTCAGGCAATGTTATGGACACCGCTACATCCTCTTTATCATATTTAGGCAATGAAATGGTTTCCGCCTTCGTCGGAGGTGTCGTAACGACAACGTTAGTATTGGTTTTCAAGGCTTCAGTGACTTCACTTACGAGCGCTACTTCTTTCACTTTCTCACTTAAATCCGGCAAAGTAAACGCAGGCTTTACTGTTACCTCAACCGTACCGTCAACCGTCAGCAAATTGCCCGTTACATTCGTCTTATAATTGCGCTGGACAGGAATGATATTCAAATCTTTCGTAGTAATCAGCTTACCGGCAGCATTGTTTACGGTAAGTTTCATATTTACCAAATGTTGCTCGCTTGCATTCTTCGGCGCAAAAAGATAATCCACAGTCAGATTACCGTCAGCATCCACCACATCCGCTGCATCTTGATAAACGACTTTGGTTTCCGCACCAATCAAATCCCCCGTAGCAGCATTAAAGCCGGTATAAAGGTTCTCAAACGACAACATAGCAGTTTTCGGAGTCAATGCATCTCTTTGATTTTCAGGAATCAAAGCCAGATCTGCCGTCTTGATATTCAACTGTCCGAACGGACGGGTCAACTCCACAGTTTCAGAAAAAGCATTCGTAACCAGCTTTTCCAGACTGACAGAGAAAGCATCACGCGTATCATCCTTGCTGCTCCCATTATAAGTGCCTATCATAGCTATATTGCGGAGGTCAGCAGTGTTGTAATGCAAATCGGTTTTAATCTTCTCATCCTCAACAGACTCCACATGGTCTGCCCAGAATACGAAGTTATACGTTTGTGACGTAACCAGACGGACATTGAATTTAGCTGTCAGCCCATCCGCCCGAACGGCACTGACTTCACGCTTATACAATTCATTATTCAGATAGATTTCCATGATGCAACGGTTCACCTTCGCACCGTCACCGGCAGCGCGGGTGACAGCAGAATGGCCGTCATCCGGCAACTGTACACTGAAAGAGGCGGTCACTTCACCGTTTCTTCCACCATTCACCAGCTCGTCACTCTGACAGGCTGTGAAAACCAGCAGGATAAGACCTGCCAGTAGTGAGAAATACTTTTTCATGTTAGTTTTGTTTGAGTGAGACATATATTATTTTTAGAATAAGAAAATCAAGGAACCACCACGTTTATCTCTCCGTCAAAACCGGGGTCGATGCCGATGCCGGGAGCAAATTCACGAGTGAGGAACTCATCGTGCACCATGGTTATCTTGTTCCGCTTGAGAGGCACTTCCACCCCGGTGACACGATTCACCTCCTCTCCATCCCCATTATAGATAATCATTTCCAAGGTGGCGAAAGATTCTTCACCGTTCACCAGCACGTAGTCGAAAGCCAGACAGGCCTCATTATCTGAAAGGACGAGGGGTGCGGAAACGAACTTTATGCCCATAACCGCCTCATTGGGGCGGTTGGAGACAACATTAAAGCCTACGGGAAAATATCCGGTATAAAGCACCTGCACCGTAAAATCCTCTATGGTTGCGTCCCGGAGACTTTTCGTTTGCTCCAGCTTGTTGAGGTACTTGACAATGTCGGTGGTAATCAATTCCACCTTTGCCAACGGGCGCTCCAGTTGCATCTCCTCGCGGTGGCCGGCTTCCGATTGGCAGCGATAGGGGGAAAGGTCAAGGGCCGCCTGTCCGCAGAACACATCCTTATAGTCGGTTCCGCCCGTATAATCACCTTTCAGTTTGACGGCAGAGAAATCGGAGGTAGTATAAAAACAGTCGTCGGCAACATTGCCGGAAACTCCGGAAGCAAGCACAAAGTCGCGCCATGCCACCACCCGGTAGTTGCGCGCATGAAGGTCACATTCCAAAGTCACATCCTCCGTATCTCCCTCATCACAAATGAGTTGGCGGCGAAATTGCAGGCTTTGGTCGAACTTATCATCGGCATAGACTTCCACAATGTAACGCACCTTGTACTCACGAGGGTCGGCGGCGCGGGTGGAGAATTCCGGAACATCGAACGGAGTCATGTCCGCACCGGGCAACAGGACTATTTCGGTATGCACAATCGTAGGGTCTACTCCGCCGTCCTCCGGCAATTCGCGCACGCTGCATCCTCCCAGCAGGGATATGGACAACAAGCTGCAGACAGCTATCAACAGTTTTTTCATCGCCGGCCTCCTTTCCAATCAATGCGGTAGCCCAACGAGATGCCTACGTGGTCTATGCCGAAAAAATTCCTATGGCGCGTATCCACATAAGCGCCGTTGGGAATGTTGAAGAAACGGTCATAATCCAGATAAGCATACCCCGCTCCCAACGAAAACTCCACACACCAGCGCCCGCCCTTTCCAAGCGGGAGACGGTAGCCGGCAGCAAGTCCCACATTCAGCAACGGGGCACCCGTATCACTGTTCTGATAGCGGTAGGTATTGTTCTTAAGGGCATAGTTATAAGAGGCCACCCCGACATGCACACCGGTGAAGAGTCCGTCCACTTGTCTGAACCAGTAACGCACTTCGGGCTGCACGCAGAAAGTGCAGAACTTGCGGGAAGAAGTAAGATAATCGACAGAAGAGTAATAAAAAGGTAAAAGGACAGAAACAGCAGGCGAGATGTCATATTCCACCGCTGCGTTCATAATTGCCATTCCCCACGCCGCCGCATTCGTTTTCAGCAGCAATGAATGGTTATTACGCCCGGTGCGCGAGTCCGGATTGAATATTCGCTTGGCATGGTGTGGGGTATTTTCCTCATTACCCGCTTCCGCACACACACCATTCGGAGTCATGAAAAGCACACACAATAGAACCAACAATATTCTTATTTGCATAAACGTCTTATAAACTTCCATCTGCACAGGCATACCGGAAGCATGCGTCCTCCAAACTCCGAAAAGGACCGATTAGAAACAGAAACGTGGAGCTGCGTGCTGTTTCTTCGATGAAGGTCCTAGGAAAACCCGTTAAATGAAAACAGACAGCAGTCCCACGCTATAAACGTGAGAATCCACTGTGCTGCCCTTCATTCAACTAATGAAAATTTCCTAGGTTTTCATCGAAGAGGACAAAGCACAACGCTTCTAATTATATTTTATTAAAAAAATCAAGTCACAGTCGCCACCGAACTTCAATGCAAAGTTATAGAAATATAATTAGAATGAAAATTTTCACGTTCTTTTTTCTTGAAAAGTACAAAAATCGCGTTCCAAGACTTGTAGAACAAAGATATTATCCATAAGTTTGCATGAAAGACTATTATCTTTTCATTATGGGCAGTTATATATTATGAGCAGTTATATATTTTTAGACCGGATGCGTTTCTTCGCCCATCATGGCGTGGGCGGGCAAGAGACCTTAGTCGGCAATGAGTTCGTCGTCAGTTTGCGACTGAAAGTAGACATCGGGCATGCCATGCAGACTGATGATGTGACAGACACCGTAAGCTATGCGGAAGTATATGAAGCTGTGAAGAAGGAGATGGAAATCCCCTCCAAGTTGTTGGAGCACGTCGGAGGACGTATTGTGAAACGGTTGTTCGAAGACTTTCCCCAAATAGAGGACATCGAACTGAAACTGTCAAAGCGCAATCCGCCAATGGGAGCGGACATAGAAGCGGCAGGAATAGAGATTCACACTGCCGGGAAGCAGCAGTGAATGAAACGGTAGCGACATTATTTTCTTTTCTTCCTCTTCTTTGCCGACTCAACAGCTTCGGCAACGACCGGTTTATTCTCGAAACGCTTGGCATAGTTGCTGTAATCGGGAACGGTACGCTCGTAAGTAGGATCAAGAAAGAGAGGGCTCGAAATGATGTGGTCGGCCGTACTGCGGTTGCAGCAGAAAACAATATTCTCCACACCTGCCAGACGCGTCAAGGCTTTGACATCCGTATCGTGCGGCTGCAAGGTCATGGGATCTGTAAAGAAGAAGAGATAATCTATCTCCCCGTCCACAATGCGCGAACCCATCTGCTGGTCGCCGCCCAAAGGACCGGATTTAAGAATTGTGAAATCCCACTCCACGTCGGGATGCTTCTTTTTCAACGCTTCCAGAATGAGTGTTCCCGTAGTGCCCGTACAGTAGAATTTATGTCCCATAAGCAACTCCGAATTCCAAAGTGCCCACTCTATGAGGTCTTTCTTCATGGCATCATGCGCCACCAACCCGATCTTCCTAACCAATTTGTTCATAAAACAATAACTTTTAATGATACAATAATTTTAGAAAAAGAGAACAGTTCTTACAAGCGGGAAAAGACTTTCTTCCCATGTAGATAAAACTGCACTAAGATACTGCTTTTTATCCGTTCGGGAACAACCGGAAGGGATGTTTTTTTCAGATTCTCTTCACGAGCAGCCGCAAACAGGGGGCGGAGCGAATGAAAAGCGCGGCGCGCACGAACCACTGCCCACGCATCGGCAAACTGGCCTTTCAGCAGGAAACTCAGGGCAGCCACACAATCGAGCACCGCCCGCACACGCATCACATGGCCCAGCTCTTCTTGCGGCAGATTCTTATACAACATTACAAGATTGTTACGGAAATTGAGAAAAGTCTTATGGGGGTTC
>OAWY01001174.1_pt1 | contig 12220 bp, 10 predicted proteins | sample 1495591 | NCBI WGS metagenome assembly OAWY01 (sample SAMEA2580283, study PRJEB22360) | human gut metagenome | biome: human gut; feature: human-associated habitat; material: faeces | place: Denmark | collected 2008/2010
GGGTTATGCGTTAGCTCAAATCGACGTCGGCTGCGTTCCAGCAATTGTCACCCAGCCCCGGAGGTCGGAATAGGACGCACACCGGCTGACGAACAACAATCTAAACTTGACACGTTTTAATCATGATTCATGACCGATTAACTAATACACTGCTAATGTTGCACTTGTCGTGTCACCACCCGTGGATAATGAACAAAGTGGGCATAAAAGCCAATCATTAACACGACGACCGCTAACCCGCAGACGCCGTTCCAACCAGCTAAATACCATAAGACGTTGCCACAAAATGAACCTAGGGCGCCACCCATGAAGTAGCCAAACATGAATACCGAATTGAAACGGCTACTGGCATGGACATCGATACTTTGAATCCGTGTCTGATTCGCGACCTGCCCGAATTGAGTACCTAAATCAAGAATGACGATACCAATAATTAACCCCACCAAATGCGTACCACTCAGCCAAAACACTACGTAGGCTAATGTTGATAACACTAGACCCAAGCCGATAATCGTTCGGGGCCGAAAACGATCGGCTAGGCGGCCAATTAAAGGGGCTGCTAACACACCGGTAACACCTAGCAACGCAAGCAGACCAGCTTCACGACTTCCCCACCCGTATTGATGCTGCAAGTAAAAGACGAGTGTTGCCCAGAAAATATTAGAAACACCAAACAAGACAAATCCGTTAACAGCCGACGCTCGCAAAACCGGATAGCGTTTTACTAACTGAGGTACTGTCTGAATCATGGCTTTATAATTCGTGGTATGTGTCGTCACGGGATCATGCGGTAATTTTCGCCACAAGACGAGCCACAATCCTGCAATCAAGATAGCGGCAATCAGATAGACCATCTGCCAAGACAAATAGCTCGCAAGTACCCCACTGACAGTTCGTGACAAGAGAACCCCCACGAGCAAGCCACTCAGGACGTTGCCCAAGACTTGACCACGCTGATTACGAGGTGCGAGAAAGCCAGCGTACGGAATAATAACTTGTGGTGCCACAGAGGTTATCCCAATCAGTAAACTTGCCAAGGCGTACACCCAAATATTGGGAGCCACGAAGGCTAGTAACGCTGAAATGATTGCGAGTACCAGTAAGCGCATAATCAACATTCGGCGATTCATGATATCACCCATGGGTACAATTAAGAGCAACCCAAAGGCATAGCCTAACTGCGTCAGCATTGCCACCGCGCCAATAACGGCGTTTGGGAGATTAAACTGTTGCGCAATGTCCGCCTCAATCGGTTGAATATAATTAATATTAGCCACTACAATGGCCGCGGAGATCGCCATTAATAGGACCGTACTTTTATTTAAAGATTTTGAATTCACGTTAATTTCCTTTCTAATTTTGAGATTTAACAGCTTAGTCAAAATTAGAAAGCTTGTTCAACCCTGATGATCAACCAGTGTTTTAACTGTTGATCAACGGGGACACTACCGCGCACGCCTAGTTAACCCACTGCTTAACAGCGGCCAAATCAGTAACCATATGGGTCGGCCGTTCAGAACTAGTCGGTTGTCGCTGATCACGATTAATCCAAATCATCGGCCACTGCATAGCACTGGCTGGAACAACATCGGATTCATAGCCACGTGCAATATGCCAATGATTATCTGCCGTTAACTTAAAACGCTCTTGAACCGTTTCAAAGAAAGCTAACGCTGGTTTGTAAGCTTGAATGTCTTCAGCCGTAACAACCGCTGTGAACGACACCTTTAAAGCAGCAATGTTGGCCGGCATGATATCCCAGGAAGAATTCGACATAATAATCAATTGATAGCCCAATTGCTGCCACGCTGTTAAGGTCGGTATAACATCGGCGTATGGTAATAGGTGTCGTTGCACTTCCAAGCATTCAACGTAATGACTTTCAAAGAAGTGTCTCTGTTCAAACAATCGATCTAAATGCTTAAGATCAGCCCGGACTAATGTTGAATAATCTAGATAAGGATTGACACTGGCAGGATCGTCCTCATAAGTCGCGTAGGCTTTGCGAACCGTTAGTGGGTCTAAACCAACCGCCAATCCTAAATTAGCCACCCATTGATACAGCGGCTCAGTATTAATTAACGTCCCGTAACAATCAAATGTTAAATATTTTTTGGTCATATTTTTTAGCTTCCTTACTGAATGTCGATGAATTGTGCTGGCTATCATTAGCACGACTCACCACAAATTAACTAATATTATCTATTTTATTTTACCACGACACCGAACACTCAGCAGACCGCCCCAGTACCAATTAATAGGCCTAGGACTTGCATCGTGATATACTTATTGATTGTGCATTATTACAGAATTTATAAAAGAAAGGACGGTATTATGCCAACTCAAAATTCAACGTTGCCGCTTGATGCCAACGGCCAGCCCTATCACCGGACTTGGCTTGTATTGACTTTACTTGTCGGGACGTTCACTACCTTCATTACCCAAACACTATTAACGACAGCTTTTCCAACGTTAATGGCCGATTTTCATATTTCAGCAACCGCCGTTCAGTGGTTGACCACTGGTTTCATGTTAATCATGGGAATCATGATTCCCGTCAGTGCCTGGTTGCTGACCCGAATCAATTCCAAGTATTTGTACTTAACAGCCATGCTTATTTTTGGTCTGGGAACTACGCTGGCGTACTTTGCCGTCAACTTTCAGATGTTGCTGATTGCCCGAATGATTCAAGCAATGGGCGTCGGAATTTCCGCCCCAGTGTTTCAAACAATCATGTCTTCAGTTTATCCACCCGAAAAACGGGGTTCCGCAATGGGGACAGCCGGAATTGTTATTGGCTTAGCACCCGCCATCGGACCGACACTCTCTGGCTGGATTATTGATAACTATTCCTGGCGGGCACTCTTCTTATTCATCCTGCCAATCAATATTCTAGTCATCATCGTTTCATTCTTCACTTTACGGAAAGTCTTACCAACTTCCAAACAACCAATTGATTGGTGGTCAGTCTTGATCTCAACAATTGGTTTTGGCAGTATGTTATACGGTTTTTCATCCGTTGGTAATGCTGGTTGGGGCGACCCAGTCGTCCTCACAACTTTAGTCATTGGTCTGATTTTCATTGGTCTATTCGTCTGGCGGCAACTTCACATGGATCAGCCATTATTGGAATTACGTGTCTTTAAGATTCCGGCTTTCACCCTATCCGCAATCCTGACCGCCCTCGCTTACATGGCTATGATGGGCGTCGAAATGATTTTGCCAATGTATATTCAAACGGTCCTCGGTCGTTCAGCAATGGACTCTGGATTGATTTTATTACCTGGCGCAATCATGATGGGAATTATGAGCCCCATTACTGGTCGCATCTTTGACCATATCGGTGCCCGCAGACTAGCAATGACGGGGATGTTACTCCTAACGCTTGGAACTGCTTTCTTCCTATCAATTAGCGCCACGACCCCAATCTTATGGATCATCGTTGTTTACGCCATTCGGATGTTTGGCCTGACCATGGTTACCATGCCCGTCACAACGACCGGGATCAATGCGTTACCTTTCCGGCTGATTTCCCATGGGACCGCCGCCAACAACACCCTACGTCAAGTCGCAGCTTCAATGGGGACGGCCGTTTTAATCAGTGTCTACTCCAGCGTCGCTAAGTGGCAAATGCCGGGACATCAATTACTGACACAGGCACCTTTGAAATACCGTCAGGACGGAATCACCGCAACCTTAACTGGTTATCACATGGCGTTCGTTGTCTCACTCATTTTTTGTGCGATTGGCTTTGGGATTACCTTCTTCTTAAAAACCAATCATTCAAAAACCATTAGTCAGGAGGATGATGCCGCATGATCATTGTCTTACTAATTCTTGCAACCCTTGTCTTTGCTGGCACGATGATTTTTTCACCAGCAGGCCGCAACCGTCTCATTGCCATTATTATTAGTGGCCTGATTATTGCCGCTAGCCTCATCGCCCTCGTCCTAAACGACAATTACCATTGGGGCATGCACGAAGTCACCCGCACGCAAATTCAAGATTTAGCCCCGCTAAAATCCAAACAAGCGGCGTTGCGGGTCCAGCAACTCGGAACGGGGTCTGAACGCGTCATCAGTTACCGAGTTGCAGCCGCCACTAAAGTCAGTCACACGGTGACCGCAACCACCACAACAACTAAACTGACTAGCGGTTCACCCGCGCAGGTTCAACTAAAGACCACGACTTGGCAGTTTAAAAATCACCTGACACACGTGTTATTCAGCCTAGGAAATACCAAGACAAAAATTGTTCAACGCCAATATTTGTTTACAATTCCTAAGACGTGGCAAGTGGTGACAGTTAAAAATTAGACGTTAATAAAACTGACTAACCATCTTGGCTAGTCAGTTTTATTTTTGTTTAATCGTCATCACTTGTGGCGCTTCGCCAGCCAATCAACCGCTGAAACCTGATACACATTCTCATCATGATCGCCATCCAATAAGTGCTGACCACCTGGATGCTGAATCAAAAAGTCAAAGCCCGCCCGTTGCGCCACCGCATTGCTTGCCTGATTGTCCACCGCCGCACGAATCCGCAAACATTGCCGATGATACTGATTAAAACCCAAATCACAAACGCCACGGACGGCTGCCGTCATGACGCCGCGTCCCTGAAATGGTCGTCCCAACCAATAGCCGATGTTGGCACTGTGGTCGTTATCATCGAAGTGGTCACAGCTAACCATTCCCGCAACCCGTTGTTCAACGACAATGACTAGGTTGAGCGCTTGCGCTTGTTGTAACTGAGCTTGTGCAAAAGTTAAAAAGCGTTGTTCATCCGCCACCGTTTGAATTTTAGCCACCCATGGCAAATAATACTGATACTGCGCACGATCAGCGGTTAATAATGCTAGTAATGCCGGCGCATCGCTTTGGGGTAGCGGTTCTCGCAATTCAATCGCTGGTGTGACTTGATAAGTTAGCATGAACATTCCTACTCTCTTAGATGAAAAATCGCAATCATGATTAATTGAATGATTAACCATGATTGCGATTTAAGTGTCTCAAAACCCAATTAATGTTGCAGTAATAACGTAATTAAAATCAAGGCGCTGACGACCTGAATCGTCCCCACGCCTAAACCATACAGTGCTAAGCGCTTGCCAGCTTTCATAAAGTTAACAAGATTCAAACGTAACCCGATAGCTGCTAACGCAATGATTTCAAACCAACTACTGATTGTATGAGCCGTTGCGCCAATAATTGCTGGTAACGAAATCAAGCTATTCAATGCACATAAGATTAAGAACCCGGCCACGTACCATGGTAACCAATGACCGTTCCCATTACCACTGACGACAGCATCCTCAGCCAATTCATTTTCAATCGTGCGTTGGTGTAACCGGCCAAAAATCAAAACAACGACGACTAGCATCATAATCCGCATAATTTTGAAAATCGTTGCAAATTGAACCGTTGTTTGATTAATCATACTAGCTGCGGCCACTACCTGCCCAACTGATTGTAAAGTTCCCCCAATCAACGCCCCTTTAAGAATGACACTGCCACCAAACACGGCCATTCCTAAGACCGGTAACGTTAACATCAGCACTGTCCCCATCAAGTTAACTAAGGTAATGACAGTCCCCTTATCATCTTCATCCGCGTCAATAACGGGGGCGATTGATGCAATCGCCGACGACCCACACACGGCGTTACCGCCGGCCATCAGCATACGTACCGACTGGCTGAAACCCAGCTTACGCCCCAACCACAAAGCCCCAACGATCGTAATCGTCATTTGGCAAAGAATAAAGAGCACGCCGAACCCACCAATTTTGCCGATTGTCTGTACCGTCATCGTCGCACCGAGCAACATCACGGAATATTCCAACAGCTTACTTTCTGCGAACTTAGTCCCCCGACCAAGTTGCGGTTGTTTCAGAAACGTATTGCCACCAATGATTCCTAATAGAATCGCGATAGTAGCCGCACCTAACGCTGGCACAAATTGCGCCAATCCTTGACTAATAATTGCAATGACCAGACTGGTCACTAACCCCGGTAAAATCCCTTTGACCTTCATTCGCTTTCTCCCATCTCTATCTCGATGCTTTTAAGTATACGAAAGTTATTTACATTTGAGAAATAAATTATTATGATAGTTACTATTAATAAAAATAATAGTTAGGGGTGAACACAATGTTTAAACAATTGGAAACGTTCTGTGCGGTATACGAAACTCGCAACTTCTCCCATGCCGCCGAGCAACTTTTTATTTCCCAGCCGACCGTCTCAACACAAATCAAACAACTTGAAGCCGATTTACAAACCACGCTCTTAACACGTAACGGGCGCCAAGAAATCGTTCCTACTGCCAGTGGTCAGCTCCTCTATCAACAGGCTCAAAAGCTGTTAACAACTTGGGCCGCTACCAAAACAGCGGTACAATCACCACGCCACTTAGTGAAAGTTCCTTGCCGGATTGGTGCCTCACACACAACCGGGCGTCTGATTCTACCCACCTTATTAGCCAATTTGAGTGCCGTCAGTGATCGCTTTGACTTTCAAGTGACGCTTGCCAATTCGGCCGAAATTTTGACCGCTATGTCCCAACACAAACTGGACTTTGGTTTAGTTGAAAAGCCACTCGTTACTGACCAGCTCAATCGCTTGCCATTTGGTCACGATGAGCTCGTCCATGCGGGCGACTTTGCCAGTCCCCTCTGGCTGCTACGTGAACCTAATTCCGGTGTGCGTCATTATACCAACGCCTTTTTAAAAGCCCGCAACATTCAGCCAGCACAAGTCATGGTCATCCACAGTAACCAAATCATCGCGGACCTCCTCGCTCATGGTATCGGCCAAACAATTATTTCACGTCACGTTTTAAGCAACGAGATTCCCATCGAACAGCTAAGTGCCCATTACCAACGCCAATTCTTTTTACTGACTAACACGCAACCGGCAGCGGCACTGCGCCCCGTACAGACTGCAATTACCCAGTACCTAACAACGTGGTCAGATTAGCGATCCCCGCCGTTGTTATTAGGTCTTTTTGACATTAGCGTTTAAAAAATGGTCTGACCACTAAAGCCAGACCATTTTTGATATTCACTGAACAACCGGCTGCCACTGTTGCCAAACTTGTTCATCACTATATTGTTCACTACTCCGATAGGCCCCCTTGCTAAGTCGTTGCTGACGTTGCGGACTTTCAAGTGTTCGGGTCAGCGCTCTGACTAGTTGGTTGACGGCACCATCCGTGACCAGATAACCATTCTTGCCATCCTTCAAAACATCCTTAGGGCCATAGTTAATATCATAAGCAATTGCTGGCACACCATGACTAAGGGCTTCAATTAACGATAATGGCTGCGCATCACTTTCACCAGTATAAACGTAAGCACCGGCCTGATCATAAGCCATTGTTAAGTTCGGTTGATACCCAGCAAAAGTCACGGCGGTCTCTAGGTGCAACTGGGACACTTGCTGTTTTAGACGGTCAAGCTCACCACCATACCCGTAAATCACTAAGGTCGCATCCGTAATCTTATGGTGCACTTGGTCAAAAGCTGTCACTAGCTGATCGACGCGCCGTTCCGCATCCAAACGGCCGGTATAAATAATTTCATGCGCATGACGTTCACTGATCGAAATTGGTGCGTGTTGAGCTTGCTGTTTGGAAACAATGGCTGCTGAAATCGTCAGGATTGGGACACTCGGTTGACCACCGAGCCACTGCGTCAAATCTTGCTTCTGTTGTTCGGTACTCGTAATCACACCGTCCCAAGCACTCAGAAACTCGTGCAGGCCATAAACATACGCGTTATTCAAATTAGAATAGACTTGATCACGCGGATCGACTGCATGTGGCGTGGGTAACCACAAATATTTTTTAGCCGCCGTCTGCATGTTCACCACCGGCCACTGAGCAGCTAACGGCCGATCCGCAATAAAGACGTTGTTTTCATCATATTGCTTGTTCAGTTCATCTAAGAAGAACCGGTACCATTCTTGTTCACCATTAAAGTAGTAGTCACGGCCATGATAATTGATAAGATGGCACAACGAAACATAATTAGTCCCATTATTATCATGCGTATAATACTGTTCGGCCATCCGACTACCATCTGGTCGATAGAAAATATCCGTGATTGGTTCCCCGGCTGACGAGAAGAATTCATCACGGGCCTTAAAGCCCCGTTCATCATAATCAGTACGCTGAACAAGATTATTGAAGTGATCAAAAATTTCAATGAAGTACACATGCCCCACCGTGCTGGGGACAAAGTGGACCTTAGCAACCAGCCGATCACCAGCTCGCACCTCACTGACATTGGGGTCCGGCTTAATGTCATAGGCAGTTGGCCAGTTCAAATCAGCCATCTTGATGACCCGACTGGAAAAGCTGGTCGTTTCACGAAAAAAGTCAAACAAGTTGGCCATCTGATCATCGGCAATATTGAAGCGCCGCATATTCTGATGTAACAAACCATCAAATTGACGCGTTACTAGTTTAGCCGGTGCCTGATGATCTTTAAACAACTGGAGCCGTTTGAATTCGGCATGTTCCACACCAGAATTTAACGCCATTAAATATTGGTTCACAAAAAAATTCATCGCTGTGTTGCCCCCTCAACTTGATAAAAATCGGCTGCGGCTTTCATGAGTGGTTGCCACTGTTGCCAAACAGCCGTTGTGCTAAAGCGTTGGGCATCTTGATAAGCCTGTTGACTATACATGGCTAACTTTTTCGGCTGCGTTAACAAGTCGATCATCGCCGTAGCCAACGCATTTTCATCATTGACCGGCACCAATTGACCATCGTGACCGTCCCGAATAATATCACGTGGCCCATATTTGACATCATAGGCAATCTGGGGCACCCCATGGGCCTGACCTTCAAGCAAGGCAAGTGCAAAACCTTCTGCCCGCGACGTTAACATCGCCAACTGCGCATCATTATAGACAGCTGTTAAATCGGTCGTATAATCATTAAACGTAACTGCCGCTTTCAGTCCCAGCTGTTCCACAAGTTGATGCAGTTGTTTGCCGGTATCACCATTTGCATAGCCCCAGAAATCAAGGGTCGCATTCGGCACTTGGGCCAATACCTTTTTGAATGCCCGGATCACCTGATCTTGTTGCTTTTCTTCGGCTAAACGCGCCACAAAAATAATCTTGCCTGCGGTGCGCTGATCAAAAGATGGCTTGGGCGCATTCAAAGTCGCGTCATCGACAATCCCAACTGGAATCGTATAAACGGCGGGTTGATTGCCAAAGCGGGCTTGAAAGTCAGCAGTTTGTTGCTTAGTCGACGCAATGACGCCGTTCCATTGGTCTAGGTTATTGAGCGCGTAAGCATAATTAAAGTTGAGACTAGCCGTCTTCGGATGGGCTGGATCATTAACGTGATTACTGTGTAAATGCATGACTTTAAACGCTTTAGTTCGCATGTGAAGTGCGGCGTAAGCCAACTCATACGTCCGATCAATGACAAAGACCGCATGCGGCGTCCTCCGATTAAGTTCATCGAGGAAAAAGGTTGTCATTGCCGTTTCACCAGCAAATGACCAGTCTTGCCCCTCATAATTAATGAATCGATAAAGTGAATTTTGGACCTGATTTTGTCGATCTGCCATATGAAATGTCTGATAGACAACCTCCCCGTCCGGATTAAAGACTTGTTCACTTGCTACTTGTCCATCAGCGGCATAGAACTGTTCAAGCCCTTTAAATCCCCGGGTATCGTACCAATCGGTCTTCACTAACTTACCATTTTGATCATAATATTGGACATTGTTCAGTTGTTTTTGAGTGTTCAGAAATGTATTGACCTTCATTAATAATTGGTCATTTTGATAAACTTCATAATGACGCCCAACGGATTGCACCCGCAAGTCCGGTGCTAGATGCAGATCTTCAATCGTCATCTTAGTCGTTGGCCGTTCACTGGAATGCTGAATGAAATCAAACAGATTAATTTGATTTTCAGCCGCAATCCCTGCTGCTGTCAGTGTCTGGTGTAACGATAATGAAAAAAATCGCGTGACCATCTTAGCAGGAACGTGATGCTGGTTAAAAAGTGCCAGCCGTTTCATCTCAGCATGTTCAATTCCCGATTTTTTCGGGTTAATGCTGGTATTCACAAAATAATACATTATTACTCGCTCCCTTACACGACGTTCTGCTTAACGGTCTCGATTATAACAAATTTTACTGAATTAATAAGAATATCGCTCACAGCTTTAAACCATTTTTTAAGTTACCTTCTGAATTTTACCGCGAGTGTGATGATAATGTGGCGAAAACATGATGAAAGTGTTAACTTGTTACACCATGTTACTTTATTACAAAATTGGCTCAAACCGTAATCTGTTATTTATTGCTTTGCAATCTGCGGTCGGTATACTAATCATCATTCAATCGAAATAACAACACAACTTTTATAGGAGTGACTGATTAACTTATGAAAATTAAAAATGCCCTATTAACTTCATTGGCAGCTACCGGTCTGTTAGCTTTAGGTACTACCGTTGCTAATGCCGATACCGTTGTCGTTAAAGCTGGCGATACTGTCAGTGAAATTGCTTTAACGCATAAGACGACCATCAAAGCGATTCAAAAAGCCAACCATTTAAAGAACGTTAACTTGATCTATATCGGTGACAAACTGGAAGTCAACGGCAAACACCACGCAACCACGGTTACTACCCAAGTACCAACTAGTGCTGCTTCAAGTACGGCTAGTTCGACCAGTACTGCCAGTTCAACGGCCAACAGTACTAGCACCCAAAGTGCCAGCAGCGCATCCGTTAGCAGCAGTACAAGTACGTCAGCAGCTAGCACGGCTACCAGTTCGTCAACGACAAGTGTCGCCTCAAGTAGTGCTGCCAGCTCATCAAGCACAAGTGCTGCCAGCTCATCAAGCACAAGTGCTGCTTCAAGTAGCGTGACCAGCACGTCAACCGCCAGCGCGGCCTCAAGTAGTGCCGCCAGTTCGTCAACTAGCAGTGCCACTTCAAGCTCTGCAACGAGCCAAGCTAGCACGGCGTCAAGTTCAACCGCCACTTCCGCATCTATGACGAAGTTGAGCAACACCACTGCTTCCAGTGCCGCCAGCACAAGTACGGCAGCCAGCAGTAGTGCTACCACTTCAAGCAGCACCACAACGAGTACTAGCAGCAGTTCATCAACAACTAGCACATCAAGTAGTGCTGAAGCTGCCGCAAAAGCCTGGATTGCCAACAAGGAATCCGGTGGCTCCTATACCGCATCTAACGGGAACTATTATGGTAAGTATCAACTCAGCAAGTCACTTCTAAACGGTGACTACTCAGCTTCTAATCAGGAAACCGTCGCTGACGAATACGTGGCTTCACGCTACGGTTCATGGGTAGCGGCCAAGGCCTTCTGGGAAGCCAACGGTTATTACTAAACACATTCATGCACAACTGAACATACAATCAGCGCGGTCCTATATGGGGGCCGCGTTTTTCTGTTGCCATATAGGTGCATCGGACTTGCCTGACTGCAAACTGGCAATCCCCCCATGATCGGCCCTTATTGCAGTCCTTCATCAACCACTATGCAAATGGTCTGCTGGTAAAGTCGAACACGTGCAAGCCGCAGTCAATTTGGGAGGGCTTTTCAAAAGTCCAATTCTACCATGCCCCCCACCGTCAACGTAATCACGTTACGCAGGTCACTACATTGACACACTCGTCACTAAGATTGCATTGCAAATTAGCGGTAATGTAAGCGTTAATCTGTTACACTATGTCTTAATCGGGCATGTTTTATTTTCTAAAAAGTCCGTCAGTAAGCAAATTGCGCTTAACGAACCGCTTACATGATGGTAAACTTTAAGGGAAGTCTAATCTAGTTTGGGAGTGAATCAATTATATGAAAATTAAACACCTATTATTATCCTCATTAGCAACAACTGGTGCCATTGCCCTTGGTGCAACTGCTGCTAAGGCCGATACGGTGACGGTCAAGGCTGGTGACACTGTCAGTGAAATCGCAGACACTCACAAAACAACCGTTGCCGCCGTTCAAAAGTTGAACCATTTGAAGAACGTCAACTTAATCTACGTCGGGGACAAACTACAAGTTAACAAACACCAGACAGTTAAAATGACACGGGCCACCACCTCAGTAGCCACGCCAAGCACGACGACTACAATAACTAGTGCCGCCGTTCAAAATCCTACTAGCACCGTTACCGCCACGTCAACGGTTAGTCAAAGCACAGCGAGTCAAGCCAG
>OAWY01001195.1_pt1 | contig 11960 bp, 8 predicted proteins | sample 1495591 | NCBI WGS metagenome assembly OAWY01 (sample SAMEA2580283, study PRJEB22360) | human gut metagenome | biome: human gut; feature: human-associated habitat; material: faeces | place: Denmark | collected 2008/2010
AGGACAGTGATGTCCACATTTATTTTGTATACCCCTTTCCCGCCAGTGGCTACTAGAAGCTCATGAGGGTTCAATGCAACGATTTGGTTTACCTCTACATTATTGGGTGATTGGCAGGGGATGACTTTTCCTGTTTTCCCTATATCATATACAAGTATTCCTTCTTTATAGTTCCCTATAAATAGTTGTTTTGAAACGGCATGATAATAGAGTTCATGTATTGGTGTATCAATATTTTTCACAGCTTCGTCAGCCACCTGCTTTAGCGCAGTCTTTTCTGCCCGAACGCGAAACAGCCCGCTTCCTGTACCGATAAAGAAATGGTTGTCGTCTGTCTGTTCAATGGTGGCTATTTCACCGTTGACCGGCGTCGGTATATGTAGAGTCGTTCCGGTATGAATATCATACCATGTAATGCTATCTTTACAGCATAGCCAGATTCTATCATTCTTATCCAAATATGCGTGGTTCAGGAATGCTTGCGACTTATTTCTGATCAGTTCCGGATGTGCGTAAACTAGTTTAAATTTATCATGCTGCGAATCATATTTGAAAATACGACCTTTTTGACCGATTATCCATAATACCTTTCCAGTGTCCATATAGAGCCAATTCAAGGCAATTCTCGAATCCAGTTTCATACTGTCATCTGAAAAATTGTAGTGTTTAATATGTTTTCCATCATAACGGTCTACTCCTTCTTGGGTCAGGAACCACATATATCCTCGCTGGTCTTTCTGGATATGATATATTTTCTGATTGTTTAGACCATCTTCCAAGCCTATATACTTATAAACATGCCCCTTACTTACAGTACCACTAATAAGGAAAATAACAAGAAGTAAAATCCGTTCGGTATTCAAAAGCGTTTTCATATATAATTCGATATGTACCGCAAAATTATAAAATGTTGATTAAAATACCATTAAATAGATAAATAATCATGTATACTAATGTTTCGTCAAGGAGGTGTCCGTTCGTCTTCTAAATTTCACAAGACCAAAGCATGGCGCATCCAAATATGCACCTTTTGTTACGCGGTTAATGCTGTTTTTTGAATTGATTTCTGTAACTGCTTTCATTGGTATATTTCGATATATGGTTGTATTTTATTACAAAAATGTTGAATAGCCCTTTGGACACGAATAGCGGCACAGTATCTCCTTCGTGTAGCTGTGCATATCTTTTCTGTTCTATTTGAAGTTCTTTTATATATTCATTTATATATTCATTGCCAAACTTTACTTTCATATAATACACATTGTATGCTTCTCCTTGTGTATAACGATTTCTCCCTATGCGACGTGACTTGTGATGCACTTTTTTATATTTCTCCTCTACAATAGTCTTTCTTATACTTCCTTCTTCATCGTTGGCGAAAGTGTAATTGCAAATGTAAAACAACGACAAGCAGATGATACATGTACAGAAAAAGTGACATAGGACGTTCGGGAGAAATTGCGCTGAGCCTGTTATCCATATCCATATTTTTGCTTTATAAAAGGAAATACCTGAAAGCAGGGACAATACAGAAAAGCACATTATTGGCGTAATGGGATGGATAAGTGTATATTGCGATAGTGAATAAGCTCCTGTGGCTAGACATATAAGGAGAATGATGAGTGTAATGATAAAAATATTACGTTGGCTTTTTTTTATTTTCATGATTATATTCAAATTCTTATGCTACTTTTGCAATAGCAAAAATATAAAATTATAAATTATATGAAAAAAGTGGTTTTTAAAATTTTCGTGGTAATGATGTTTTTTATCATTGTCACCCCGACCTATGCACAGTTCAACATAAAGAAAGCTATAGGTGGAGCTGCAAAAGCCGTAAAAGCGTTTACTCTTACGGATGAACAGATGGCTGAGTACGTCAAGGAGTCTGTGGACTGGATGGATGAGCATAATCCTGTGTTGCCCGAAGATAATCCTTACGTGCAGCGCCTCAGGAAACTTACTGAAGGTATTACTGATGCCGATGGTATTCCTTTGAATTTCAAAGTATATCATGTAACTGATATCAATGCTTTTGCGTGTCCTGACGGAAGTGTACGTGTATTTTCTTCACTTATGGATATCATGAATGATGATGAGTTGCTTGGCATTATCGGTCATGAAATCGGGCATGTACTCAAACGTCATTCTAAAAACGCTTTCAAAAACGAACTTCTCACAGGTGCCCTCAAAGATGTGGTGGCATCTACCAGCGGTAAGGTGGCAGCCCTTACCGAATCTCAACTTGGTTCTTTGGGACAATCGCTTATGAATGCAAAGTTCTCACAGCAACAAGAGAATGAGGCGGATGACTGTGGATATGACTTTCTTGTAGCACAAGGAAGGAATCCATGGGGTATCGTCATGTCTTTTGAAAAGCTAATGAACCTTGAAGGCGATTCCGGCAGTAAACAAAGTTACATTCAAAAGATGTTTTCCTCGCATCCGGAGACACAAAAGCGTATCAAGCACATGCAGAAACGTTGCGAAGAAGACGGTATTGTACGCCCTGCTGCCTAAATGATGAAAGAGAATAATGCTATAACTTTTTCTCCGGTATAGTATCTGTGTCTTTCGGGTGATGTATATCAGTGGAGAATCTGATTAATTTGTTTGCCAAACATGGAAAACTAGAATGTCGTATTTAGCGTGCGTTCGTATTACTGGATAAACTACAATTAAAGGGCTGTCATAAAGACAGCCCTTTAATTGTAGAGAGTTTTTATAACATTTTGTGTGATCCGAGTATAATCAGCATTGTGTATCCCAGTATCAGTCCGACAATCCCCATGATTATTCCTACCTTTTCCATGTCTTTCTGCTGTATCATGCCCGTAGCATGTGCCAATGCGTTGGGAGGGGTACTGATGGGTAATATCATAGCCAGTGACGAGCCTATTGCCACACCTATCAGTAATGTCTCTACACCGCCTAATGCGGACAGATTTTCACGCATGCTGCTACCGGCTATGGCCAGAATTGGAACAAGCAGTGCGGCAGTAGCCGTATGTGAAATGAAGTTTGCCATTGTATAACAAATCAGTCCGGAGCCGATAATCATCAATACGGGTGGCCATGTATTGAACGGAATGGATTCGATCATATGTTTGGCTAGTCCGGTTTCCTGTAAAGCTACTCCCAATGCGAATCCACCGGCAACCATCCATAGAACACTCCAGCTGATTTCTTCCAGATCTCTTTTGGTGATGACTCCTGTTATGCAGAATACAGCTACCGGAATCATAGCCACTACATTCGAGTTTACTCCTGTAAACTTGTCAAACATCCATAACAGTACTGTGATTGCAAAAGTGATATATACTACAATTGACCGCCAATCTCTCTTCGCTTCACCTTCAATTTGCAGCTCAATGCTTTTCTGTTTGAAAGGGAATAGTTTCAGTAGGATGAACCAGGCAATGAACAGCACAATCATTGTATAGGGCAGCATAAATCCCATCCACTCTCCAAAACCGATATTCAGGTTCAACCCTTCCGGATCATTCAGATATTTCAAAGCGATGGCATTGGGTGGCGTACCTATGGGAGTTCCCATCCCTCCTATATTGGCCGCAACCGGAATTGCCATAGCCAACCCTGTTTTCCCCTTTCCGTCTGCCGGAAGCACCTTTAATACAGGAGTTAGGAAAGTAAGCATCATGGCGGCTGTAGCTGTATTGCTGAGGAACATTGAAAATACCGCTGTGACAAGAATAAATCCCAGCAGTACATAACGGGACTGGGTTCCGAAAGGTTTCAGCATGACACGAGCCAGTAATACATCCAAATTGCTCTTAGTCGCAGCAATAGCGAGTATAAACCCACCTATGAACAGCATGATAATGGGATCGGCAAAACAATGCATGATGGATTTATATTTTACCGTTTGTCCCAGTTCTTCTGTCGGAATTCCTTGTACAAACAGCCACAAACTGCTGTCTGAAACGGTAAGTAGGAGCAGTACTACAATCAAGACTGACGTGGTCCATGCGGGGACAGCTTCGAAAACCCACATCAGTGTGGCAAAAATGAAAATGGAAATCAGCCTCTGTTCAATAATAGTCAGATTACTTATGCCAAATGCTTCAGTTGGAAGCAACCATAGGGTAAGGGATATGGTGATTGCTATAACCAGCTTTATACATCGGGCTACAGCTTGGCTCTCTGCCAACCGTTTGGCTTTTTTTAAATCTTGATAAGCCTCCACCAATGGAAAGCCTCTAAAAATTTTATACATAGTATTAGATTATGATTAAGATGAATACTAAAATGTCCGCAAAGATAATATTTTATTTCATAGGCTGGTCAGGTCGATTATGAAGTTTTTTCTTGTATTCTTTTGGGAAGTGTTTGTCACACCTTATTTATATAAGGTTATATTGGCAGCATAGTGTATCATGAATCTTTTTTCCGCTTTGTGTATCAGAATCTTATCCGTATTTTGTAAAGAGGGTAGGATGGAATGGCTTGAAGAGGAAGCATAAGAAAAAGAAAAACCTTGAATTATTGAAATTCAAGGTTTTACATCATTGTTTTTGACATTTTTGGAGTGGAGCGTATGAGACTCGAACTCATCACCTCGACACTGCCAGTGTCGCGCTCTAGCCAGATGAGCTAACGCCCCGTTGCTAACGTTTGCGGAACCCTCCGCATTTTGATGGTGCAAATATAATGCATTATTCTGAAATAATTGCTATGTTTGCGAAACAAAATGAAAAAAGAAATTATGTTGATATATAATACGACCTATCACGTGGAAGAGGGACAGGAAAAATTCTTCCTTGCCTGGATGCAGGAGTTTTATCTTCCCGAAGTAGAAAAACATGGTACGCTGTATGCCCCGCGCATAGCACGCATACTGAGTCATATTGAGGAAGGAAGTATCTGTTACTCTGTACAGTTTGAAGTTGAGAATTCTGCCAAACTGCATCACTGGCATCAGGAGCAGGGCATAAAGCTGAATGAGGAATTACTGAGAATTTTTAATGATAAAGTAATCGGTTTTCCGACGTTGATGGAGGTGATAGTGTGATACAGCCGGTAAAGGAAAAAATCATTTTGGGCATTGACCCCGGTACCACTATTATGGGGTATGGAGTGCTGCGTGTGGCGGGAGTAAAGCCTGAGATGATTGCTATGGGCATCATAGATCTTCGTAAGTTCGGTGACCACTATCTGAAACTTCGCCATATCCACGAAAGGGTGTTGAGTATCATTGAAAGTTACCTGCCGGACGAACTTGCTATTGAAGCGCCTTTTTTTGGTAAGAATGTGCAATCGATGTTGAAGTTGGGACGCGCTCAGGGAGTAGCTATGGCTGCGGCTTTGAGTCGTGACATTCCGATAACAGAGTATGCTCCGTTGAAGATAAAAATGGCGATAACAGGAAACGGTCAGGCATCCAAAGAACAAGTGGCGGATATGCTGCAACGCATGCTTCATTTTCCAAAAGAAGAAATGCCGGTATTTCTGGATGCCACCGACGGACTTGCCGCCGCTTACTGTCATTTTCTGCAAATGGGGCGTCCTGCAGCAGAGAAAGGTTACCACAGTTGGAAGGATTTTGTGGCCAAGAATCCCGGCAAAGTGAAACGATAACCTCACCTTAATATTTTGTACTTTAATACTTAGAAATACTGCCATGAAACTAAACGATCTTGTCATTATCGGAGTAGCGGCGACAACAGTTGTCAGTTGCGCCCCCTCGAAGAAAGAATATACCTCCTATGAGCTTTATCCTGTCCGTACGGGCAGCCTGACGGAAATGAAATATAGTCCGGACGCCACGCAGTTTACGCTTTGGTCGCCTACGGCGGACGAAGTGCGCCTGATGCTGTACGATGCGGGAGACGGCGGGCATGCTTATGAAACAGTGGTCATGTCGCCGGCTGAAAACGGTACGTGGACGGCTAAGGTAGAGCAGAACTTGAAAGGCAAGTTCTATACTTTCAATGTGAAAATCAACGGTAAGTGGCTGGGTGATACACCGGGCATCAATGCGCATGCAGTAGGTGTGAACGGAAAGCGTGCCGCCATTATCGATATGCGTGAAACCGATCCGGAAGGCTGGGAAGAGGATCAGCGTCCGCCATTGGCGTCGCCTGCGGATGTGATTATCTATGAGGTGCATCATCGTGATTTTTCGGTAGATCCGTCGTCGGGCATTAAAAATAAAGGTAAGTTCCTTGCCATGACGGAAACGGGAACGGTCAGTCCCGATAAACTGGCAACCGGTATCGACCACTTGAAGGAACTGGGAGTGACACACGTACATATCTTGCCCTCCTATGACTATGCCTCAGTGGACGAAACCAAGTTGGACGAGAATAAATACAACTGGGGCTACGATCCACAGAATTATAATGTGCCCGACGGGTCGTACTCTACCGATCCTTACAAACCGGATGTGCGTATCCGCGAATTCAAACAAATGGTGCAGGCTTTGCATAAAGCAGGCATTCGCGTTGTGCTGGATGTGGTGTATAATCATACTTTCAACACCTCTGAGAGTAATTTTGAACGTACTGTTCCCGGATATTTCTATCGCCAGAAGCCGGACGGCGGTTTTGCGGATGCTTCTGCTTGCGGCAATGAAACGGCAAGTGACCGTCCTATGATGCGTAAATATATGATAGAGTCTGTCTTGCATTGGATAAATGAGTACCATATCGACGGTTTCCGCTTCGACCTAATGGGTATTCATGACATTGAAACCATGAATGAGATACGCAAGGCGGCAACGGCGGCCGATCCTACTATCTTTATTTATGGAGAGGGCTGGGCAGCGTCGGCTCCTCAGTTGCCACAGGACTCACTGGCAATGAAGGCCAATACTTATAAGATGCCGGGTATTGCCGCGTTCTCCGACGAGATGCGCGACGCATTGCGCGGCCCGTTCAACGATAATCATCAGGGAGCATTCCTTGCCGGACTGCCGGGAGGGGAAGAAAGCATTAAATTCGGTATTGTCGGCGCTATCAAGCATCCGCAAGTCGACAACGGACAGGTGAATTACAGCAAGGCTCCTTGGGCGGAACAACCCACGCAGATGATCAGCTATGTGTCTTGTCACGATGATATGTGTTTGGTGGACAGGCTGAAAGCCAGCCTTCCCGGTATTACTCCCGAAGAACTGGCCCGGTTGGACAAGCTGGCGCAGACAGCGGTGTTCACTTCGCAGGGCGTACCCTTTATTTATGCCGGCGAGGAAGTGATGCGCGATAAGAAGGGGATACATAACAGCTACCAAAGCCCTGACTCTATCAATGCTATCGACTGGAGGCGTAAAATGGAACATGCCGATGTGTTCGCTTATTATAAAGGATTGATTCAGTTGCGTAAGAACCATCCGGCTTTCCGCTTGGGAGATGCCGACTTGGTTCGCAGACATCTGGAGTTCCTGCCGGTTGAGGGCAGCAACGTGGTGGTCTATCACTTGAAGGAAAATGCAGGTGGAGACGCGTGGGGAGATATTTATGTGATATTGAACTCACGTAAAGAGATAGCCAAAGTGCCAGTGCCCGAAGGCAGATATACGGTAGTCTGCAAAGACGGGTTCATCAGTGAGCAGGGCTTGGGGACGATATACGGACCGGAAGTATTTGTTCCGGCACAGTCGGCGCTGATTTTTTATAAATAAGGAAGCCGGAGAACGGAATATACCCCTAACTTTCATTTCTTACATCTGGACAGATAAAATTCCCTTCAGGAGATATGGCTCTTCTTTAGGGCGTACTGATTGTTGCTTCAGTGTACGCTGATTCTTTCTTCAGCGCATACCTGACTGTTTCTTCAGAGTATATTTTTGTTTGCTTAGTTTAAACTCCAAGTTTATTAGGGATAAACTTGGAGTTTATTCCTAATAAACCGGTAGTTTAATGGGGATAAACTGACGCTGTACTTCGTGTGGAAAATCTGCTTATAGTTTGTTCATCCGTATTCCGCATGAACAAAGAGATTGGAGAGGGAAGCTGCTGCATACGGAAGTCGCCACATCCGAAGAAGACAAAATAAAAAGTGTACAATCCCGCTTCGGTTAATAAAAAAACTGTTTATCTTTGCCCCGTTTAAAACCCAACCCATCGTCAGGATGCAACAACACACCTTACATATAGCGGGAGGCGTAGCCCGCAACCCGCTTGTCCGTTTATCAAACCCTGTCACGCTCGACTTTCTCGACGGAGAACACATCGCTATTGTAGGCCCTAACGGAGCCGGAAAAAGTCTGCTGGTAGACTTGCTTACGGGCAAATACCCTTTGCGTGATGGCGTGCTGACTTATGATTTCCGCCCTTCCGCTACGCAAACCGCTTACGACAACATCAAGTACATCGCCTTTCGCGACACCTACGGCTCAGCCGATGCCAATTACTACTATCAGCAACGTTGGAACGCCCACGATCAGGAAGATGCCCCGCTGGTGCGCGAATTATTGGGCGAGGTGAAGAATGAAGCCCTCAGGCAACAGCTATTCGGACTTTTCCGTATCGAACCGATGCTCGACAAGAAAATCATTCTCCTTTCCAGCGGCGAACTTCGTAAGTTTCAGTTGACGAAGACGTTGCTCACAGCTCCGCGTATTCTCATCATGGACAATCCTTTCATCGGGTTGGATGCTGCAACCCGCGAGTTGTTGTTTAATGTCTTGGAAAAGCTGGCCCAACTTGCTTCCCTGCAAATCGTGCTGGTTCTTTCTATGTTGGACGATGTGCCGTCTTTTATCACTCATGTGGTTCCCGTTGAAAATGGGGTGGTGGGAGAGAAAATGGAACGTGCCGCCTATTTGCGGACTTTTCGTGAACGGGATGCTATTCGTGTTGAGGCAGATGCCGCTTCTTTCGGTGAATTGCAGCAGCGTATAATGGACCTTCCGTATGAAAATACGAATTTTACCTCAGACGAAGTGGTCCGTCTGAACAAGGTCAGCATCCGTTATGATGACCGTACGATTCTGAAGGAATTGGACTGGACGGTGATGCGCGGGCAGAAGTGGGCATTGAGTGGTGAGAACGGTGCGGGAAAATCCACTTTACTCAGTCTGGTGTGTGCAGATAATCCTCAATCTTACGCCTGCGACATCAGTCTGTTTGGGCGTAAGCGCGGTACAGGCGAGAGCATTTGGGAAATAAAAAAACATATAGGCTACGTCAGCCCGGAGATGCACCGGGCCTATCTGAAGAACCTGCCGGCTATTGAAATCGTTGCTTCCGGACTACATGACAGTATCGGTTTGTACAAGCGTCCGCATGCCGGACAAATGGCTGTGTGTGAGTGGTGGATGGATGTTTTTGGCGTAGCCGGATTGAAGGATAAACCTTTCCTGCAACTCTCCAGCGGCGAACAGCGTCTTGCGTTGTTGGCACGCGCTTTCGTGAAAGATCCCGAACTGCTGATTCTTGACGAACCGTTGCATGGACTGGATACCTACAATCGCCGCCGAGTAAAGAAGATCATAGAGGCTTTCTGCGCCCGCCGGGATAAAACAATGATTATGGTAACCCATTATGAGAATGAACTTCCCGCTACGATCAGCGACCGCCTGTACCTGAAACGCAACCGGTAAAAAAGTCATATCTGCTTATCTTTCACGCATTTCTTAACCAATATTGGCGAGAAATAGAATAAAATAGTTTATTTTTGCCGAATATATTTGTATTAAGACAAGACTTCGATGAAAGAAAGACTGATAGGATTCCTCAAGACATATTTTTTGTTTGTCTGCATATTTATGTTGCAGAAGCCGTTGTTTATGTTCTTCTACCAAACCTTGTACGAGGGCGCCTCGTGGACGGAATGGTTTCGTGTGATTTGGCATGGGTTGCCGCTGGACTTATCCCTTGCAGGATATCTGACGGCTGTTCCCGGATTACTTTTTATAGGTTCTGCATGGGGGCTGTCCAATCTTCTTCGCCGTATATGGTGCGGCTATTTTATTTTTGTTTCTGTCTTACTCTCTGTCATATTCACCGTCGATTTGGGATTGTATGAATATTGGGGCTTCCGGCTGGATGCTACCCCTTTGTTCTACTTCTTTTCCTCTCCCAAAGATGCGGTGGCGAGCGTCAGCGTCTGGATGGTGGTCGGAGGGATTCTTGCAATGGGCGTCTATGCGGCGGTTTTATATGGAATATTCCATCGGTTGCTGTTGCGGAAAGCCGTTTTCGGACGGATGAAGGTACCTTACCGGCGTTTGAGAGTATCGGGCGTCCTGTTACTGCTGACCGGGTTGCTGTTCATTCCGATTCGTGGCGGGTTTACGGTATCTACCATGAATACGGGGAAGGTGTATTTCAGCACGAACCTGCGTCTGAACCATGCTGCCATAAATCCGGCTTTCAGTCTGATGGAGTCTCTTTCCAAACAAAAGGATTTCGGAAAACAGTATCGCTTTATGGAAGCTGCTGCCGCAGATCGCATATTCTCCGGTTTAGTGGATCCTGCCGTTTTAAGAAAAGATTCTGCACCGGCCGACTCTTTACGGCAAACCCCGGACTCCCTGCATTCATTGTTTACGACACAGCGCCCCGATGTGCTTTTGGTAATATTGGAGAGCTTTTCATCTCGATTGATGACTGCATTGGGAGGAGAGCCGGATGTAGCTGTGCAGCTGGATAGTCTGGCGCAGGAAGGAGTGCTTTTCACCAATTTCTATGCAAACAGCTTCCGCACCGATCGCGGACTGGTCGCCATCTTGAGTGGCTACCCGGCACAACCCACCACCAGTATCATGAAGTATCCGCGTAAGACGCAGTCTATGCCTGCCATTGCCGGTAGCTTGAAGAAAGCCGGTTACGAGACGAAATACTACTATGGCGGCGACGCGGACTTCACCAATATGCGCTCTTACCTGATGTCGTCCGGCTTTGAGGATATTGTTGCCGACCAGGACTTTCCGGTGTCGGAACGTTTGAGCAAGTGGGGAGTGCACGATCACCTTGTGTTCCGCCGCTTACTGGATGATTTGCGGATGGAAGCAACGGATAGCACTCAGGCAGAGAAGCATGCACCGCATTTTCGCGTGTTGCAGACTTCCAGCAGCCATGAGCCGTTTGAGGTTCCTTACAGCCGTTTGGAGAACAAGCGCCTGAACGCTTTTGCATATACAGACAGTTGTGTCGGTGATTTTGTAAAGCAATTCCGAGAACTTCCGCAGTGGAAAAATACAGTGATTGTGTTTGTACCCGATCATTTGGGATCTTATCCCGAACATATCGGCAATCTTGAAATAGCCCGTTACCAGATTCCTCTGTTAATGGTGGGCGGGGCAGTACGCGAGCCGGGACGTGTGGATGTTTACGGTTCACAGCAGGATATTGCCGCTACCTTATTGGCGCAACTGTCATTGCCGCATGGTGAGTTTACGTTCAGTAAAGATATGCTCAATCCTGATTCTCCTCATTTCGCTTTTTTCACTGTGCCTGACGCTTTCGGTTTTGTGACGCCTGACAATCAATTGATATTTAATAATGAAGCGAATGGTATTGCTGTGGATGAAGGACCGGAGAAAGGACAAAACCTGCTGCGGGGACAAGCTTATTTGCAGAAATTGTATGACGATATAGCCAAAAGATAGGATGATATTAGCAGATGTTTTATCGGGGTTGGTGGAAATGGATACCGACCTGTTGCTCGCAATCAACGGAGCACGTGCGGAGTGGGCGGACTTTTTCATGTATGCCTTTAGTGGAAAATGGATCTGGGTGCCGCTGTACGCAGCAATTCTCTATGTGATAGTACGTAATTTGCATTGGAAAGTTGCCATAGGCTGTGCCGTAGCTATTGCGCTGACCATTACTTTTGCCGATCAGATAGGGGCGACTGTTATCCGGCCGTTGGTGTGCCGCCTTCGTCCGGCCAATCTGGAGAATCCTGTTTCGGAATTTGTGCATATCGTGAACGGTTATAGGGGTGGGCGATATGGCTTCCCTTCCTGCCCAGCCGCCCATACATTCCCCCAACCC
>OAWY01001197.1_pt1 | contig 11950 bp, 9 predicted proteins | sample 1495591 | NCBI WGS metagenome assembly OAWY01 (sample SAMEA2580283, study PRJEB22360) | human gut metagenome | biome: human gut; feature: human-associated habitat; material: faeces | place: Denmark | collected 2008/2010
TATCGTCGGTCTTGGCGATCGGTGTACGTTCAGCATCGCGAGCAGCCGTATAGGCCTTCCAAGCCGCCTCCTGTTCGGGCTTGATTGTCAGCATACGGGCAATCGCATCCCAGCGTGCCGCGCGAACTGCCGGATCGACCTGACGGGACGGCTTATTGAAGCGCGGGCCGTCCGCTCGCGGACCATCCGCAGCAATCGGGCATTGAGCCTCTGGAACGCCGGCACCAGGGCAATTGCCGTTATGCCAGGGGGAGGCCATCGCCGCCGTACCGACGCAGAGGGCGCCCAGGGCAGCCAGCGAAGAAATGATCTTGGTGCTCTTATTCATTTGCGATCCTTCGCCGGCACTGTTGGCCGGCGCGTCTTTGTGAGTTTTAACGTGATCCAGAAAGCGAAGCTCTTGCGCATTCGCTCTCTGGATGACTTTCAATTTAAAGGCATTACCTGAGGTGAAAATGAGGAAAATCCTCGGGTTTGCAACCGTTGGCAACGAGAGGTGTCGGTTTGCAAGCACTCAATCACGGATTGAAAGCTTTCTTCACATCAATGACAACCGCCCTGTAGCCCATGGTTCCCTTGAGCACCATTTCAAAGACGGGTTCCTGACCGCCGCGCTTAAATTCCGTGAGGATTGGTTCTCCGCCCTCAGCGAGTTTTCTGGAAGCCCAATAAACGACAAGCGAGTCATGATCAGCCTGATACTCCACGGAAGATGTGATCGCACTGTAGAGCTCGTGACCGCGTTTTTTGCCGTACTCCCAGATCTGTTCAACCGTGCCTTTCTTCTCGTCAATGCGGTACATCACCGCTCGGCTGTATTTTTCCGCTGCATTCTCCGGCTGCTGAAAAGCGCGGCCGTCACCATTGTCAAACACTGTGAGGACAGTGACTCCGGGTTCACTCAGCTCATCGACCTTCCAGCCGGTATGCTGTGTCCACGTCCAGTCAAATTCACCTTCGCAGCGTCCGATGCGGCAAGTAATGGGCTTGCCGCCGGCATCCACTGGCGTAAGAACTTTACCTTTGAGCTGGTCATTCCATCCGTTCGGCGCCGAGAGAATCCACTTAACCGCCTTGTCTCGCCCGATCTTGATGACTGCAGACTGGTGACGGCTCGAAATAATGATCGAATCGTCGGCAGGATCGTAGTCAACCGAATTGACGTGCGCCCAGTTGCGGCCGGCTCCCGTCCCAGGGATATCGCCAAAGGCATTTTTAGCTTCAAGCTTGGCGAGCTGTTCGGCAGAAAGCGTTTCACCCGTTTTGGAGAGGTCAACGTTGAGGCAGACCGCCCCCTGGTCAATAGCCTTTAAAACAATGCTGCGGTTGGGATCCAGAATTTCAAAAAGACGCCACTCGTCAACCACTCGGCCGGAGGCGTCGACTTCAATCACAACGTCTCGCACCGTATGTACGTGAGTGCCGTCTGCACGGCGAAGATCTGCTGAGGAAACGCGCAGGAAATAGTGTCCGTTCGGGCCTTCGGCCATGGCGTGGCTGAAGTCTGCATAACCCTCTGGCAAACGTCGATTGAAAATTTCACGTCCGAGCAGATCATATTTGGCATAGGTCTGACCATAACCGAAGGAGAGTGCACCGTCGGCATTCTGGTGAAAGCCCATCATGAGTCCTGCCCGATAAATGCTTCGCGGATCGTAAATCGCTTGCGGCTGCAGGAACCAACGCACCTCTCCCTGCGTATCGAGAATGGCGTTCTGCGGATAAGAATTCCATTCCAGTGCACCGCCTGAAGGATTGTTCCAAACAGCGCGCTTGCCCTTGGGGGAGCTTCCCATCAGGTTGTTGCACAAGTAGAGGCGATCAGCGAATTCCTTTGATGCAGGCTTAATGATTTCCGTTTCAAACGTCTTGACTGGGCGCCCCTTTGTCCACGCAGGATCCAGATAAACGGGTGGCGTCCAGATACGGTAAGTTTCTGCCTTTTCCGTGAGTTTTCCGCCCTCGCGCTTCGTCCATGTCACCTCAACCGTATTGAGATACTCCGGATAAAGGCCAAAGACCGGGATGCCGCCATAGGTGCGCAGCGTCGTTGGCCCTACATCGTAGGCAATTTCAACGCCGCCCTTTTTCGGCACGACGCGTACATGAGCCTTGGTGAGCACCACGCCGCCATTTTTGATGACTGCCGTGAGCGGCGCGATGTCGTAGGGATTGCCAATCACCTCGCCCAATTCACCCTGCTGAGGAAAATCCACTTTCAATCCGCTCGGACCGCCTGCGGCGAATACCGCACGCGGGAACTGTGAAAGAAAAAGTGCTGAACCGGCTAGGCCGCAGAGCGTTCGACGGGAGATCGGGGATGTGGGCATCTTCGACATAAATTTTCCTTCTTAGCAGCTCATTGAGATTTGCGGCTTTGCGCAGAACGCATGCCGCTCAATCTTTGATTATCACGGCCCAACTTGACCCGAGCCTGAAGACCTCTGCGTTAAAATGGCGCGATTTCCCGGACGAACCCTATTTCGGTCCTCTCCGACCGCAGCTGCCGTCCGGTTTTCGTGCCTTTTTGAACTTTCAGAAACCTCCAGTCATGGCGCTTAATCCTCTTACCGCTCTCTCTCCGCTCGACGGCCGCTATTCCCGCCAGTGCGATCCCCTGCGCGGGATCTTTTCCGAATACGCCTTCATGAACGCACGCGTACGCGTTGAAGTCGAATGGTTGATTGCACTCTCCGAAGCCGGTTTTGCGGAACTGCCGCATCTCTCCGATCACGGCAAAGCGTTCCTGCGCGGCCTCGCAGAGCATTTTTCGCTTGACGACTGCGCTGCGGTGAAAGAAATCGAAAAGACCACCAATCACGACGTCAAGGCCGTTGAATATTGGATCAAAGGACAGGTTGCTCACGACGAAGAGCTCAAAAACGCCGCTGAATTCGTGCACTTCGCCTGCACGAGTGAAGACATCAACAACACGAGCCATGCTCTGATGCTGATGAAGGGCCGTGACGCTCTGGTGGCCTTCCTTGAAAAGATCCACGGCATCATCGCCAACTACGCTCACCAGTGGGCCGAGATCCCGATGCTTTCGCGCACTCACGGCCAAACGGCTTCACCCACGACCGTCGGCAAGGAATTCGCCAATGTGGCAGTCCGCCTTGCACGCGTCGTTGAAGCCATCAAGTCCGTGAAGATCCTCGCCAAGATGAACGGAGCCGTCGGCAATTACAACGCACACCTGATTGCCTATCCGGACTTCGATTGGGAAGCCTTCTCGAAAAAGGTTGTTGAAGAACGTCTGGGCGCAGTGTTCAACACCCATACGATTCAGATCGAGCCGCATGATTACATGGCCGAACTCTTTCAGGAAATCGAGCGCGCCAACACCATCCTCATTGACTTTGACCGCGATGTCTGGGGCTACATCTCAATGCATTTCTTCCGTCAAAAGCTCAAGGAAGGTGAAGTCGGCTCTTCCACGATGCCGCACAAAGTCAACCCGATCGACTTCGAAAATTCCGAAGGCAATCTTGGTCTAGCCAACGCTGTCCTCGGACATCTGGCCGGCAAGCTCCCGATTTCGCGCTGGCAGCGCGATCTCACGGACTCGACCGTGCTGCGTAATCTCGGCGTTGCCTTCGGCTATTCATTTGTCGGGTACAGCGCACTTGAACGCGGTCTCGGCAAGCTTCAGGTAAATGAAGCTCAGATCGCTGCTGACCTCGACGCTGCTTGGGAAGTGCTTGCTGAAGCCGTGCAAACCGTCATGCGCCGTTACGGAGTGCCGCATCCCTACGAGCAGCTCAAGGCGCTCACGCGCGGCAAAGACGGCATTAATCAGGAAACGATCCGCTCCTTCATTGCCGGTCTCGACATCCCTGCTGACGCCAAGGCTCGTTTGATGGCCCTGACGCCCGCCACCTATATCGGCAAGGCCGTTGAGCTTGCCCGCCGCTGCTGATCCTGGTGTCGACAGCACCCTCCGGAAGGAAACTTCCGGAGAAAAGCAAAAAGGCAGGAACTTCCCTTTTCAAAGAGGGAGCCTGCCTTCTTTTTTTATTCAAATACCCGTTGCGGCCAATGGTGTTTGCTTTGCTCACATAATGACAGCGGATGCCTTCACCAGCGCCCAAACTTGACTGCCGGGATGAAGACCAAGCTCCGTCACGGATTGCCTGAGAATACGCGACACCAGACGCCCCTCGCCATTCGGACACTTCAGTTTCACCAACTGGTACGCGGGTTCGCTCAGATGCGCAGCAATCTCCTCTACTTCAGCCTGAAGGCGATTGCGAATTGAAATGCTGTCGGGTTTTTCCACGGCAATACTCACGTCGCGAGCCAATACACGCAGACGCACCTGACTGCCCATTGCCAAAGATGCCATCGGCGTTTCAAATGTCCAGCCCCCCGCATCAATGCAGCAGGTCTTCCATTCGCTGCTTAAAGATGAAACCTTTCCAGAAAGCACAACCGATGCGCCATTTTCCGTTTCAATCGGCATCTTCACATCGGCCAGCGCCTCGGCAAGCGGGCCTTCACGCCGAACCTTGCCGTCGGCCATGACAACAAGCTTGTCCGCCAAGCGAGTCATTTCATCGGCCGAATGCGTCACATAGAGCACGGGAATGCCCAATTCATTCTTGAGTTTTTCTATCCATGGAAGAATCTCACGCTTGCGTGCAAAATCCAACGCTGCCAATGGCTCATCCATCAGCAAGATCTCCGGCCGAAGGCAGAGCGCCCGCGCAATGGCGCAGCGCTGGCGTTCGCCGCCCGAGAGCTCCGTTACGCGGCGGGTAAGAAGATGACCAATCCCGAGGAGTTCAACCGCTTCGGCAAGCCGCTCTTTGCCATCAGGCACTTTCGTTCGCTCAAGGCCAAACGTCAGATTCTTTTCAACTGAAAGATGCGCAAAAAGACTCGCTTCCTGAAAAACGTAGCCAAGGCTGCGCTCGTAAGTCGGCCGAAAAATTTTGCGTTCATCGTCCTGCCAAATTTCACTGCCAATACGCACCAAACCCCGTGCACGCTCCAAACCGGCCACGCAGCGCAGCAGTGTTGTCTTCCCGCACCCTGACGGGCCGAAAAGCACGGTGATGCCCTTTTGCGGAATCCCGATGTCGGCCTCCAGCGTGAAGCCCGTGGATCGCACGAGATGCAGACGTGCTTCGCCGAAATTTTCCTGTGTCATGACGCGCTCTTATTCGCCGCCCCGGCGCTTATTGAGAAGATTCAGACTCATCAGCACAATGAAACTGAAGATCAGCATGCCGCCAGCGAGCACATGTGCCTGTGCATACTCCATGGCTTCAACGTGCGTGTAGATTTCTGTTGAAACGACCTGCGTTTTCCCCGGGATATTGCCGCCGATCATCAGCACGACGCCAAACTCTCCGATGGTGTGGGCAAAAGTCATCAGAATCCCGGTAATGATGCCTGGTCGAGCAAGCGGCATGACAACGTTTATAAACGCATCAAAAGGATGGCAGCGCAGCGTTGCGGCAACTTCCATCGGCCGATCACCGATGCCCTCAAAGGCTGTCACCAAGGGCTGCACCATGAAGGGCATCGAATAAATCACCGACCCGATGACCAGTCCGGGGAAGCTGAAATTAAAGGTTCCCAGCCCGAGCGACTCCGTGAGCATCCCCAAAGGACCGTTAGGACCCAAGGCAACGAGGATGTAAAAGCCCAATACGGATGGCGGAAGTACGAGCGGGAGCGGGGGTAACCCCACGGACGCTCTGGCCGCGAGCCAGCCACCAAGAGAGCGGCAGCCCTATGAGCAACAGCACCAAAGTCGTTACGGCCGCAAGCTCAAGCGAGAGCTGCACTGGCGAGAGCGATACGCCTTTGAGGAGTTCCAGAAAGTCTTTAAGCATTGGAGATGAAGCGATCTGAATCGTTTCAGAATATGAAAAACCGGAGAGAAGCCTTAGCAGAATTCTCTCCGGAAAAAGAGCGTCCGTCTCAAGAACGCACTGATCATTGGAGGAGCCGCTTATAAAGGGCTGCTCCTCCCTGCCCTGCGCAGGGCAAGTGTTTTTTACTTGGCCGTGCCGTAGCCGTAGGCATCACGGATAGCCGTGGCTTCCTTGCTTTCCTTCAGGAACTTCAAAAAGCGCTTGGCGCCTTCGTTGTTTTCACCCTTCTTAAGGAGCACGGCGTCCTGCTTGATTTCACTGTAGAGATCCTGCGGGATGACATAGCCGGAACCCGAAACGAACTTACCGTCCTTGAAGCACTGCGAAAGCGCAATGAAGCCGGCTTCAGCATTGCCGGTCTTCACGAACTGATAGGTCTTGCCGATGTTGTCGCCCAAAACGGTCTTGCCTTCAACCGCTTTTTCCAAGCCGAGAGACTTCAACGTCTGGTAGGCAGCTTCGCCGTAAGGCGCAAGCTTCGGATTAGCAATGGCCACATGCTTGACATTGGCAGAATTGAGCACGGCGGCAACGTCGTTCTTCACCAGATTGGCATCGGACGACCAGAGCACAAGTTTGCCCACTGCATAGGTAAAGGGAGTGCCGGCGACGCCATGGCCTTCAGCAACAGCCTTGGCTGGAGTCTTGGCATCAGCCGCAAGCAGGATGTCAAACGGAGCGCCATTCTTGATCTGAGCATAGAACGCACCCGTAGCGCCAAAGGACAGCACGAGCTTGTCGCCCGTCGCCTTTTCATAAATCGGCTGAAGATCCTTGGCCGGAGCCGTGAAGTTGGCGGCAACAGCCACATGCACTTCTTCAGCAGCGACAGCAAAGGAGCAAACAAGCGCTGCGGCAGCAACGGCGGCGCCGATGATGGACTTCTTCATAATGACAATCTCAAAAGAATGAATTCGGGATCAAAATCGTAAGAACGGCAGACAGAAAGTGCTTTTAGAGCTAACTTCGTTAAAATCTTGTATGCCGCTCCGCTATTCACGAAAAGAATAGCGACTTCAGCCGTTTTCGACAAGTGTTTTTCCGCATTTGAAGCATCATGTCCCTATCCGCGCAAATCCGATCCAACGCACTCGCCGATCCCAAGCTTCTCAGCGACATACTGAGCGAAAAAACGGACCGTCGAATCGACATCCTGCGGCGCATTGCCGATGTCGGCTCCATCTCGGAAGCTGCACGAAGCGCGGGTATGAGCTACAAGTCAGCCTGGCAGGCAGTCGAGACGCTTACTAACTTGGCCGGCACGCCGATTGTCGAGAAAGTGGTGGGCGGAGCAAATGGCGGCGGCACTCAGCTCACCGCAACCGGCCGCCTGATTCTCGACCTTTCCGACGAACTCGCCCGGGCACGTCGCCAAGTGCTCGAAAAGTACAACGCCGCCGACGCAACGGCCCCTGGACTTCTTGCACGCGCTACTGCGAGCTCCCTGCAGACCTCCATGCGCAATCAGTTTCCTGCCCGCATCACGGTCATGAAACTCGGCGCGGCATTGGTACGGCTCATTTTGCGGATTGACGACACGCATCTGCTCAAAGCGTCCGTAACCAAAGAAAGCGCTCAGCTCCTCGGTCTTCGCGAGGGAATGGAAGTGCTTGCGCTCACCAAAGCGACGGGCGTGGAGATTTCCAGCGCTTTCCCCGAAGACCCCAATGCCATTGACGACAACTTAATTGTGGGTGAAGTGATTCGCAGCGAGCGTGCCGGCAAGGGCGGGGAATGCTCCATCCGCCTGCCGTCAGGCATCGTCATCGTTGGCTTTGCGCACGGCAACCATGGGCTAAAGCTTCATGACCGCGCTGTCGCACATATCCCGCCGTCGTCCATTGTCATTGCAATCGCTGGATGACGCATTGATCGGTCAAACCAAACGGTTTGTTAAGTCCGGCTGAACAACTTTTAGTCAACGCATCAGATATTGATGATTGTCAAATCACCGGCTTCTCCACTAACATCTGGATGCATATCATTACAACCTAAATTATTGGGCTCAAACCGCCCATTTTGACCCCGGCTTAGCGACGGCACAACTAAACAACAGTCGCATCAAGCCGTAACAACAAGCAAAGGTCCCGCAAATGGAAAAGAACAGCGTTTGGTATCTCGCCGGCATCTGCCTGATCGGCGTCGTGATCGGCATTATCTTTGTCGGCGTGCTCACGAGCGTCGTGCACTGGGCTGGCACGGAAAAGTTCTGCGGCGAATTCTGCCATTCGATGGACGTCACTTATGCCGCCTATAAGAAGGGCGATCACTTCCGTACGGCTTCCGGCGTGACGGCTGGCTGCTCTGACTGCCACCTGAAGAATGAATCTAATCATTTTGTCGGTCCGATCGACTACACCGCCCTCCTGATCGACAAGGCCATCGCTGGCTCAAAGTCGCTCTTCGGTGAAATCCGCGGCACGATGAGCACCCCGGAAAAGCAGATCGAAAAGCGTCCTGAAATGGCTACTGCCGTTCATCAGCAGATGATTGACCGCAACTTCTCCGCCTGCCGCGGCTGCCATGACGTCGAACGCATGTATGACCCCAAGAAGCCGCTCATCGGCGCCATCCACAAGGGCATGGGTCCCAATGCTGAAAAGAAGGTTGACTGCCTCGCCTGCCACCCGACCGCTGGCCACAACTACGGCTACGTGATCCCGTTCAAGGCTGCCGCCAACTAATCTGACGCAGCTCCAAAGCGCAAAAATCCCGGTTCTCCATGAGGCCGGGATTTTTTGTTGCCTTCATCCGATCATTTCTCGTTGCATGCCTAACCGTCCGAGCGCCTGCGGTTTCTTTAGAATTCTTCGAAATGTTTGAATCCACTGCAGCCCGCCGGGCAGTTTGACCGGCCGGCGCTTTGACTTGAAGGAACTTCATGTCTCAGACCATTCATCGCAGCGACTACCGCGCTCCTACACATTTGCTCGAAGACATTCAGCTTGAATTTGATCTTAATGCTGAAGAAACACTCGTTACGAGCACCTTTACCGCTCGTCCTAACCCTGAAAGCAAAGACTCTTCTGGCGAACTGCATTTGAACGGCGAATCCTTGACGCTCAAATCCGTTGAAGTCGACGGTCAGCTTCTTGGTGACGAACAGTTCAAAGTGGACGCCCACGGTCTCATCATTCCGGGCATCAACGGCAAGAAAACCGTGAAAATCATCAACACGATGAGCCCGAAAGCGAATACCGAACTTTCCGGCATCTATGCTTCCGGCCGCTGCCTGATGAGCCAGTGCGAATCTCAGGGCTTTCGCCGCATCACCTATTTCCTCGATCGACCGGACGTGCTTGCCCGCTACACGACAATCATCCGCGGTTCGACGGAAGATTTCCCCGTTATGCTGTCAAACGGCAATCTGACCGAAGACCGCATACTCGAAGACGGTCGCCGCGAAGTGGTCTATGTTGATCCATTTCTCAAGCCCTCCTATCTTTTCGCATTGGTAGCGGGCCATCTCGTCTCCCGTGCCGACAAATTCCAATTGAAGGACGGCCGAGTCGTTGACCTCTCTGTTTGGGTTGAGTCGCAGGATCTTGACAAGACTGAGCACACGCTCGAAAGCCTGAAACGCGCCATCCGCTGGGATGAAGAGCGCTGGGGGCTGGAGCTCGACCTGAACGACTTCAAGATCGTTGCTACCAACGATTTCAATTTCGGGGCCATGGAAAATAAGGGCCTGAACATCTTCAACTCTCGCTGCGCGCTTGCCAACCCAACCGTGGCAACCGATGCGGATTATCTGCGCATTGAAGGTGTCGTCGGTCACGAATACTTCCACAACTGGACGGGCGACCGTGTAACTCTGCGCGATTGGTTCCAGCTCACTTTGAAAGAAGGGCTGACGGTATTTCGTGATCAGGAGTTTTCCGCCGATATGCTCGGCTCGCCGTCTGCGCGTGCCGTACAGCGCATCCATGACGTAGCCTTCCTGCGTGCAGCGCAGTTCCAGGAAGATGCCGGTCCGATGGCGCATCCAATTCGTCCGGAAAGCTACCAAAGCATCAATAACTTTTACACCACGACCGTTTACGAAAAGGGTGCAGAAGTTATCCGCATGCTTCAAACACTCCTCGGCCGTGAGGTATTCCGTCAGGGCTTTGACGAGTACATTCGCACGAACGACGGTCATGCCGTCACCTGCGAAGCCTTTTTGGAAGCCATGAGCAAAGCCTCGGGCCGTGATCTGTCACAGTTCCGCCGTTGGTATTCACAGGCCGGTACGCCCCGCGTCGTTGTGCGCAGCCGCTGGGATGAAGAAAATCATCGCCTCACGCTCCTCGTGGATCAATCCACGCCGGCCACACCCGGTCAGCCGACCAAGCTCCCGCTCTTAATTCCGTTCCCTGTAGCCTTCTTGTCGCCCTCTGGCGAAGAGATGCCTGTGCAGCTTGCTTCCGAGGATGAAGCGCCGCTCCCCGGCACTCGCATGTTTGAACTGACGCAGGAACATACCGAGCTCGTATTCGGCGGCCTTGCGGTCAAACCGGCCGTATCCCTCAACCGAGGCTTCGCGGCGCCGGTAATCCTTGATCAGGGACTTTCTGACGAAGAGCTTGCTTTCCTTGCGCGTCATGAAACGGATCCCTTTAATCGCTGGGATGCGATGAATCGGCTGCTCATCAACGCCGTGCACACCCAAACCCGCGCCAAACTACTGCGCACACCCGAAGAAGTGTCGCCGCTCGTTATTACGGCCGCCCTTGAGGTTTTGAAGAATCCGGACCTTTCGCCCGCCTTTAAAGCCGCTGCGCTCTCACTGCCTTCGGAAAAGCTTGTCGCCGAAGAGGATCCGCTCATTGATCCGCAAGCCATTCATGCCGGCTGGGTTGCCGTCCAGCAAGCCATCGGCGAAAAGAACGTTTCCGCATTTCTTGAGGCCGCTCACGACAATGAAGTAACCGGCCCCTATGAACCTACGCCTGAGAAGGCCGGCATGCGCTCACTGAGGAATCTCTGTCTCGCCTACGCCCATGCCGCCGGGAATCCGCGGGCCGCGATCATGCTCAAGGACCAGTACCAAACCGCCAACAACCTGACCGATAAGCTGGCTGCTCTCCAAACTATGGTGAATTCCCAGACGCCGGCCAAGTCCGACATGGAGGTTGATGCGCTCAAGCGCTGGTATAACGAGCCGTTGCTCATCAACAAGTGGCTCACCATTCAGGCCACCGCTACCTCGTTCCCGGGCGAGCCGCTCGTTCTGGAGCGCGTGAAGGAGCTGACGAACTGCGAGTTCTTCTCGATCAAGAATCCCAATAACGTCTATGCACTCCTGTGCGCCTTTTTCCAACAGAATCCGGCTGAATTCCATCTGGCTGACGGCTCGGGTTATGAATTTTGGAAAGACATGGTTCTCAAGCTCGATCCGATCAACGCTCAGGTCGCTGCCCGCGTCGCTCGCTCGCTCGACAACTGGCGGCGCTATACGCCGGCCCTTGCCGAGAAGATGCACGATGCTCTTGAAGCCGTCTACGCCAAGAAGTCTGAGCTCTCGCCTAATGTGGCCGAGATTATCGAAAAGGCGCTGAAGAATCCCCTCTGATATAAAAGGATCCCCCCAAAGTGACTCCGCTTTCTCTTCAAGAATATCTCTCCCGTGAAATCGGTTATGACGCCGAACGCATGGACGGTACGCCCGATCCGGCACTCGCTCGTCTGATCACCGGCATCTCCGAGGCCTGCAAGGAAATCAGCGCCAAAGTTCGCGAAGGCGCTCTCGCCGGCGTACTGGGTCTTGCCGGCAGTGAAAATGTTCAGGGCGAAGACCAAAAGAAACTCGACATCATCTCCAACGACATTTTTGTGGAGGCTGTCTCCCGTACCGGAAGCGTCTGCGGCATGGTAAGCGAGGAAGTACCAGAACCCATCGCTGTTCGTGATGATCTTCCGCTCGGTCCTTATCTTGCCTGCTTTGACCCGCTTGACGGTTCAAGCAATATCGACATCAACGTCTCCATTGGCTCGATTTTCGCAATTCTTCCGGCACGTGAAATCAAGCGTACGCCTGAAACGGCTGATTTTCTGCAGCCGGGCACAGCGCTTGCAGCCAGAAG
>OAWY01001199.1_pt1 | contig 11931 bp, 7 predicted proteins | sample 1495591 | NCBI WGS metagenome assembly OAWY01 (sample SAMEA2580283, study PRJEB22360) | human gut metagenome | biome: human gut; feature: human-associated habitat; material: faeces | place: Denmark | collected 2008/2010
TATTCTGTATTTCATGTCATTAAACTTACAAGTTGATGAATGGCCTTTATGCCGCAAGTATGTCAGCGGCACATTGGCATCTTGGTGCATCGGATTATTGTCCTTCGATAGTGATTATTCTGCCATTGGCGTCATATTCCAGTTCGCAGACTTTCAGACTGCGGAGCCATGTCTTTCCATTGGAAGGCACACAGTCGTGGTGGAACAGATACCATTTTCCTTTATACTCTACAATGGCATGGTGCGTGGTCCAACCCACTACCGGAGTGAGGATGACACCCTGATAGGTGAAAGGTCCGTAAGGATTGTCGCCGATGGCGTAACACAAGCGGTGCGTATCGCCGGTGGAGTAGGAGAAATAATATTTGCCGTTGTATTTGTGCATCCAACTGGCTTCGAAGAAACGGCGTTCATTGTCGCCTCCCGTCAGAGGTTTGCCATTCTCATCCAGAATGACAACGGCTTTCGGCTCTTCTGCAAATTCCAGCATATCTTTGCTGAGTTTGGCCACACGAGCGGGGAGAGCCTGTTCGTCGCCTTCGGGCAAAACGGCACATTCCAAAGCTTTATTGTCGCGATAGCGTTGCAGCTGGCCACCCCACAGACCGCCGAAATACATGTAGAAATCACCGTCTCCATTATCCAGGATGGCAGGGTCGATGCTGTAACTGCCTTTCATCGGATTGGCTTGAGGAACGAACGGTCCTTCCGGATTGTCACTGATAGCTACACCGATGCGGAAAATATCGTTTTGGTCTTTCAGGGGGAAATACATATAATATTTTCCGTCTTTCCGGGCTACGTCGCAGTCCCATAACTGGCGGCCTGCCCAAGGTATGTCCTCCACCTGAAGGACTACTCCATGGTCTTTGATTTCACCGTTCATAATGTCGTCGGTGGAGAAAACATGATAGTCTTTCATGTTGAAATGATCGCCATTGTCGTTTTCTTCGATGCCGCTTTCCCAGTCATGGCTGGGGTAGATGTAAACTCTGTTGTTGAAAACAGGCACGGCAGGGTCTGCCATATAATCTCCCGGAACTAAGTATCTCATTTCTTTTTTCATGGTGAATCAGAATTTAGTTATAAGTTATTGAATTATTTTTTATAGAATTTGAATTATTACTTGCCTGTTTTTGCATTGCTGTTGAACTTTTAATAGTCTGCTTTGCTTCTTCGTTCTTTCAGTTCGGCCTGCATACGTTCGTTATACTCTTTGGTAATGGGGTAGAAGTAGAGGGCGATAACGCCTACAAAGAATGTCGCAGCAGGAATCAAACTGGATGAAAGCAGGATGCCTTGGATGGCAGAGTCTGTCTGCTCCGTTCCTGCTCCCGACACATAACCGAAACCGGAAAGAAGGAAACCCAATATGGCGCCACCGATGCCCAGACCGGCTTTCAATGCAAAGACAACTCCGGCAAAGACGAAGCCTGTGGCACGCCGGTGGTTGACATATTCTGAATGGTCGGCTACATCGGCAATCATGGCCCACAGCAGAGGCACTGTCGGGGCATATGCAAGGCTCTTGAGGAAGTTCAGCACGAACATCGTCTCTACATCTGTTTCGTTGGGGAAATAGAAGAAGGCTGTGAACAGTGCAGTCAACGCAAGGCAAATGATGAATACGCGCTTCTTTCCGTAACGGTTTGCCAGGAAACTGGAAAGCAGGATTACGCCAAAGAACTGAACCAATGCACCCAGCATGTTGAATACGCCAAAACCTACCTCGTATGCTTTGTCCGGACTGTTGACTATTAATCCGAAAGCATTTAATATGCTGTATCCTATTCCGTCTCCGGCTTCAGTGGCCACTAAGCCTATCTTGTCAAGGAAGGCATAAAGCGCACCGGCGTCTACATAGTTCTCGAAATAATAGTTCATTGCGCTTCCCCACATGGCAAGGGTCGTAAATATGAATAATGTCAGAATGAACATAGCCCGCCATGGTATGTTCTTGAAAACATCTTTAATATCTTGTTTGGTATCTGTCTTTTGGCTGATCGGCGGTGTAATGCGTTCACGTGCGGAAAAGAAAGTAATGACGAGGAATACCAGACCGATGACGGCAAACAACGATATTGTGCAAAGCCACCCATGGCCTTTGTCACCGGATTCACCGGCAAACTTGCTGACCAACGGCAGTGTTAGGCCTTGTACGATGAATTGTGCGATAGTGGCTGCCACAAAACGTATACTGGTTATGCTGTTACGCTCTTTAATGTCACTTGTCATGACACCTCCCAATGAAGCATAAGGAGTGTTATTGAATGAATACAGAGTCATCAATAAGGTGTAAGAGATTGTTGCGTACAGCGCCACAAGTCCTTTGTCTTCAATGCCCGGATTGTAAAATGCCAAAATGTAAAACACCATGAAAGGTAGAGCTGTCCAAAGAACCCATGGACGATATTTACCCCATTTGGACTTTGTGCGGTCGGACAGAATTCCCACCGTAGGGTCTACAAAGGCGTCTACAATACGCGCTAACAACATTACACTACCGGCAACAGCTCCTTCCAGACCAAATACGTCTGTATAGAACTTAGTCTGGTAAATCATCATCATCTGGAACACAAAGTTCGCTGAACAATCTCCGAGGCTATAACCGATCTTTTCGGCTATGGACACTTTTTGGTTAAGTGTATTCATTCTATTAAATTTTTATTAGTTGGATCATTATTTAAAAAAGGTGTGTCATTGTTTTGTGTTACTCAATACACTTTCTGCTGCACGCTTGCCTAAAGTCTTTTTGTCAAGCGGGTGAATGTCATTCCACTCTCCCAGGTCACTGTTACGTATGAGATAAGTATTGGAATTGACAGCGGCCGCTTTGGCTTGTTCCTGACGCATTTCCGCCCAAGCTCTCCGACCGTCAAGATCGTCTTTCGACAGAAAATCGGCCAGCTCTACAATATGGAAAGGCAGTTCGGACTGGTTGAATGTACGGCGCCAATCGGCAATCATTGCCGACAAGAGTGCCACATATTCATTTCGGCGTGATACGTTTGATTCGCCTTGATACCATAGCACGCCCCGTATGGAATAGTTTTGCAGTGGAGCTATCATGGCGTTGTATAGGCATACCGGTTTGTACCAAAAGAACATCATCTCCGGAGCGGGTGGCATGGGAGCTCCTAACCGGTATTTCCATTCCTGTTTCAGATTGACTTCTTCGTTGCCGCAGATAATTTTGTATGGTTTCTCCTGTACGAAACTCGGTTGTCCGCCGTTGCTGTCGATTCGGACGGTCACATTGTTTTTCCCGGATTTCAATACACCGGCAGGTATCCGGTAGATACGGGGAGGATATTGGTAACCGGTGGTTCCGACAAATACTCCGTTCACATATACGGAATCGGCATCCACAATACAGCCTAAACGCAATGTGGCTTCTTTACCGTTCCATGATTGCGGTATCTCTATGTCTTGGCGTAGCCAATGGGAACCGCCAATCGGGTTCAGACCGTTATTGCCCCATGATTGTGAAAACATATTTACTGTTTGCCAACTGTTGTCATCGTAATTGGCTGAATACCAGGGAATGGATTCGTGCAGGCCTGCATCACCGCGATAGAGCGACAGGTTCCAACGGTAGAAGTTCTCACCCTCTAATTTCTTGATGTGGCTGCAATAGGCATCATCTTCATACAGACGTTTACTGTTGATATATAAAGGGAACTCCTTCAACCCTTCTTCACTTATCCATGCTTCTACGGGAGTACCTCCCCAGCTGGAGTTGATGAGCCCCACTGGTATGCCGGTCTTTTCGTACATCTCTTTGGCAAAGAAATAGGCAAGGGCGGAGAAATCCATCACATTTTCTTGCGTCAGCGTCTTCCAGCCTGTTTCGGAGAGCTCTTCTTGAGGTGCGTGAAAATTGTATTCCTGGGGTATGAGGATATGTCGTATTTTCTCATTGTTATAGCTGAGTATTTCTTGAGAAAACATATCCATTACCCGTCTCACAGGCAGTTCCATATTTGACTGTCCTGAGCAGAGCCATACATCGCCTACTAAAATATCATTCAGTTTGATGTCGTTGACTTGCATTGGGAAAGGACCGCCTGCTTTCAACGGTGGCAGTGTAATGCTCCAGCGTCCGTTGACATCAGCGGTAGCATGATAGCTCTTTTTCTGAAACTTTACGGTGATACTTTCGCCTGCATCCGCTGTACCCCATACTTTGACCGACTGTTCGCGCTGCAGCACCATTCCGTCTGAAATTAAAGCAGGCAACTTTACCTTTGCATCTGCCCATGAGGTAGCGCAAAGGTAAAGTAGCACTGCCACTCCTAACCTAATTTTATCATAAATCAAACTTTTCATATCTTCTCTGTAATATTGCCAAATTCAAAAGAATCTGTCATGTTTATTGATATTCGTACAGTTGTACATGTAATATCTTGAAGTCTCCTACGGAAATGCGTACATGGCGTCCTTGATGATCCTGGTCTCCATTGAGCCGACGGACATAATGAAGCTTGCCATCTTTGTCTACTTTAACTTCATCCACATATCCGATGCCGCAACGCATTCCTTTGAACTTGTCATGTTTCGTTTTTATTTGGTCATTTCTCAAAGCAAATCCGTCTTCTCCCAACTGCTTTTGTTTTTCAATCGTTTGCTTTTCTGACGTTTTGGCAAATTCCAGAACGATGCCACTACCGGCTACGATATATTCATTTTTAGAGAGCTTTAATAAAATACCGCCGCCTTCGGGCCATATACTGCCATTTGTGGCGCGTGAATCCCAAGGGAGAGTGAAGAAATGTCGGGCGGTTATGGTCAAATCATCATCTGCGATGATGCGTTCTTTGTTTTCACTGTCAAAAAGTAACCCTTTCATTAATCCTTTACCCTGATATTTGGTGAGTAAAGGCATTAACTCCGTTAATTTGGCATAGCTTTGGACTAATGGCGAGTTAGGAGAGTCGGAACCGTCTTCTATTGAAAATGGACTAATGCCAATGGCATCGTGTTCGCCAAAAATATAAAATGCCCGGACACTGTTATTATCTGTCAGACGGATTTCCGGAATGAACAAAGGATTGTTGTGTAACTTATATTGTGCTACCCAGTCTGTGAATCCATTATCATACAGGTCGGGTGCAAGAATATCGATGCTGGGTGCTCCGCAATGCCATACATCGATTAAATGTGCCAAAGGACCGGCAGAGGGATATTCACCCGGTTTGCGCCCTCTACTGTTCATTGCCGCATTGACATATAGCGGGATGTTATAGATGGAACGGGCTGTTTGTGCCAGTCCTTCCACATATTTGGCATAGTGCCATGCCATGAAAATTTCATCGGTGTAGATGTCTGCCCCGAATACTTCTTGCCAATTGCCTTGCTTTTTACATCCTTGACTTTCCCATTTTTTCAACATTTGCGGATGAAGCGCCTTTCTGTTTTTCTGTAGATAGGTCATGAATTCAGCCGGTACAGGAGCGTTGAATATCTTATTGGCTTCACGTGAATAATCACGAGCATCTTCCAGCATGCCGATTTCATTTTCTATTTGTATCATAATCACTGTGCCTTCCTCCTTGTCGACCGTTGCTATGTGTTGCATCCATTGGGAAAAAGCATGATGATCGGCTTCGTATACAGCCTCGGAAAAAGCGCTGGCTATTTCAAGAGGCTTTCCGCTCTGGGTATATGCACGTGGATACTTCTTGTGGTTTTCTTTAAACCACAAAGGTGCGTAGCAACTCATTGAATTTTTCCAGGCACCGAACCATAAAAAAACAATTTTGAGATCATTCTCTCGTGCTTGTTGCAGTGCTTTGTCTGTAAGCGTGAAGTCGAATTGTCCTTCAACCGGTTCTGTCAGATCCCAATAGACGGGAACCAATACGGTGTTCAAGCCCATCTTTTTAAGTTTCGGGAAAATACGTTCGATATCTTGCGGACAAGCAGCAGATGAATTGCCTAATTCTCCTCCCAATATAAGGAAAGGCATTCCATGCACTACTAGCTGAGTGGCGGTTCCTTGTTTTTGTAAAAAACTGTTTTGACCAATGATGTATTCAATGGCTAAACAGTTTAAAATTAAAAATAGAATTAATTTCTTCATATAGTTCTCAAATAGGCTGTTTGATGAAACTTTACAAAGGTAGTCAACTACTTTTTAATTTACTTTAGAATATGTATCACAAAACTTGTTGTATGTTACATCTTTTGTTTTATATGTTACATTCTTCACTATGATATGTTTTATTTGTAGCTTTTAAGCTTTATGAAGCATTTGGATGCTGCATTTGTGGATGTTGTTTTTGAAATCGGATCATGGATTATAAAATTTGGAAAAACATCTGGCTGAAATTTACAGTTGTTATATGACAATATATTCTGCGGTTTGAGGCGCTGATATGATGAATTTTAATGGGGGTGTTACATAGAAAAAAGAAAAGGTAACATTGAGGGCGAACTTGTAATCCCTATTAAAGAAAGTGTTACGTACTTGGTGGTCCGTATCAGAAGGATTGTCTAATTTTGACCTGTAAATAATTCTAATACAAATATGAAAAGGATATTTTTTATTGTTAGCCTTGTTTTGTTGGCTTGTACGGCTTCGCTGCCGCTTTCGGCTAAAGTCAGACTTCCTCGTTTGGTAAGTGACAGAATGGTGTTGCAACGTGATACGGAATTAAAAATATGGGGCTGGGCTTCTCCCGGAGAGAAAGTAACCGTACGTTTTCGGGGAAAGCATTATAATACGGAAGCTGATGCAAAGGGAAATTGGCTGGTTCTTCTGCCGCCGCAGCAGGCAGGCGGCCCTTTTCTTTTGGAAGTGAATGAACTTGCTATTCGTGACGTTCTGGTGGGGGATGTTTGGCTTTGTTCCGGCCAGTCCAATCAGGAAACTCCTATTGCACGTCTGACGGAGATGTTCCCTGAAATTAATGTATCTAACAATCACATGATACGGCATTATAAAGTACCTACGCAGAATTCGGTAGGAGAACTGAAAGATGAAATCGCGGGTAATGCCGGTTGGTATTCGGGCATAGCTTCCGATGTGTTGAACTGGACCTCATTGGCATATTTCTTTGCTCAAGAGGCATACAATAAATATAAAGTACCTGTAGGAATGTTGGTTTCCAGTTTAGGAGGTTCTGCCATAGAAAGCTGGATAAGTCAGGAACATCTGAAAACATTCCCGGAGCTTTGTTTTGATAAGGTTGCTTTGGACAGTATGAAATTGGCACAGCAAGATAAGGGAGCAGGCAGTTGGCAACAGAAGAAGTTTGATGACACAGATTGGGCAACAATGGATGTGCCGGGATATTGGCAGGAGAATGGTATCCGTATAAAAGGTACTATATGGTATAGAAAAGAGTTTCGTGTTCCCGAATCAATGGTGGGAAGACATGCGCGCCTTTATATGGGAAGGATGGTTGACAGTGATTCTGTCTTTGTGAATGGGACTTTCGTTGGTTTCACTTCCTACACTTACCCTCCTCGTAAATATGATATTCCGGCAGGAGTTCTGACACAAGGTGAAAATGTGATAGCCGTAAGACTTACAGCTAATTCTTCCAATGGCGGTTTTGTAAAAGATAAAAAGTATAAGATCGTAGGGGATGATGCGGAGGTAGATCTTACCGGTACATGGAAATATAAGATAGGTATTAATCAGAATGAAGTGATGAAATATGCCGGGAAACTTAAGAATCTTAAGAAGGCAGGTTCCGGACTCTATAATGGAATGATCCATCCGATTAGTAATTATCAGGTGAAAGGTGCCATTTGGTACCAAGGCGAAAGTAATTCCGGTCGTTCGCAGACGTATGCTTCTTTATTGGAGGCTTTGATTCAGAACTGGCGGGAGCTTTGGAAAATGCCTGATATGCCTTTCTTACTGGTGCAATTACCCAATTATATGGAGAAGAGTGATAAACCTTCCGATAGTGGGTGGGCAAGAATACGTGAGGCTCAGTTTAAAACAGCATTGAATGTACCGCATACTGCATTGGCAGTAACTTATGATGTGGGCGAATGGAATGACATACATCCTTTGAATAAGAAAGCGGTTGCACAGCGGCTTTTCCTGGGAGCCCGTAGGCTTGTGTATGGAGAAAAAGTTACTGCTTCCGGCCCTTTGTATAAGGAAATGAAAGTGGAAGGGGATAAAATAATTCTGACTTTTACTGAAACAGGTCGCGGACTGACTTGTAAGGGGAAGGAGCTTAAGCATTTTGCTATTGCAGGTGAAGACCGAAAATTTGTGTGGGCAGATGCTGTGATACGTGGCAATAAAGTAGTGGTGAGCAGTGAGCTTGTGAAGAATCCGGTGGCAGTACGTTATGCTTGGAGTAATAATCCGGAGGATGCCAATCTGTGCAATAAAGAAGGACTGCTGGCATCGCCTTTTAGAACTGATAATTGGGAATAAACTATTTGAAAATTACTATCTGAATAATAATTAATAAATTAAGAACTAACATGAAAAACCGAAAAACGCTATTGGCAGTGTTGGCGGGCTTGGCTTTAAGCTCGTGCACTACTCGTGTTACGACGGAAAATGATGCTTCTTTGAAAGGAGTGTTGGGTGATAAATTTTTGGTAGGTGTGGCACTGAATACCCGCCAATCTTCTGGTGTGGATACCGCGGCAGTTAAGATCGTAAAACGCCACTTTAATTCAGTTGTTGCAGAGAACTGTATGAAGTGCCAGACCATTCATCCGGAGGAAGACCGTTACGATTTCAGTCAGGCGGATGAATTCGTGAAATTTGGTGAAGACAATGGAATGTACATAATCGGTCATTGCTTGGTTTGGCATTCTCAACTTGCTCCCTGGTTCTGTGTTGACAAGGATGGCAATAATGTTGCTCCGGAGGTGCTGAAGCAACGGTTGAAAGATCATATCACGACTATTGTCAGCCGCTATAAAGGACGTGTTAAGGGCTGGGACGTTGTTAACGAGGCTATCCTTGAAGACGGTTCTTATCGTAAGAGTAAGTTCTATGAAATCTTGGGAGAAGAATTTATTCCTCTCGCTTTCCAGTATGCGCATGAGGCTGATCCTGAAGCCGAATTATATTATAATGACTATAATATGCATGAAGCAGGGAAGCGTGCAACTGTTGTGAAGCTTGTAAATGACATGAAATCGAAAGGACTTCGTGTCGATGCTATCGGTATGCAGGGCCATGTCGGTCTGGATTACCCCTCTTTGACAGATTTTGAGGAGAGTATGCTTGCTTATGCTTCTACCGGAGCTAAGGTAATGATAACAGAATGGGATATGTCTGCATTGCCTACCTTGAAACGTACTGCCAATGTATCCGATACGGTTGCGTATAAAAAGATGCTGAATCCCTATCCGGAATCTTTGCCCGATAGCGTTTCCCAACAATGGAACAATCGTATGTCTGATTTCTTAAATCTCTTCATTAAACATTCCGATTTTGTGAGTCGTGTAACTGCCTGGGGGGTAAGTGACGGTGATTCTTGGAAGAACGGTTTCCCTGTGAGAGGCCGTAAGGATTATGCTTTGCTCTTCGATCGTGATTATCAGCCGAAAGACTTTATAAAAAAGATATTGGAATAAACTTGGAGGATGTTTTCAGGACTTTTTGAGATAATAGGTTAGTTATAAACATTGATTAGGGCTATTGAGAATGCCCTATATAGACAAACACAAAACATTTATAAAAAGGGGCTGTCCGACGGATAGCCCCTTACCTTTGCTTACTGTTTGCAAGAAAAGGTATGAAAATGTTCTTAATCCTTTTAAACATTCTACCCATGCACAGGATGTTCTGTACATGGGTGAGATGTTTTTAACTACGTTTGATAATGATAGGCTTGTGATTTTCATCATGGTAAGGCATACCGTAGCGATTGGATTTCACTCTGCTGTTCATTAGGGAATCAATGGGGGTGTTCAGAGGTCTTACACCTGCAGGAAGCTCTTTGTTGGAGAAAGTTTGGAAATAGCCTACACAAGCATCTCTCCACCATTCGGCGTCATTCTTCTGAATATCCAGTTTTTCGGATACCTCATTAAATATGCTTTCACTGACATAGGGCTTGAGCTTTGCCCATGTTTTTTGCAACTATCTACTTTGTTATACACAATCGTTGGTACAATGAAGTATATAGTTGCGGAATAAATTGCTTTTTGTTTATCTTTGTCGCACTTTTGTATCTAATAAAAAGAAGAAACTATGAAAAGATGCGTTTGGAAGATACTCGTAATATGCTTGTGTTGTATAGCTCAAGGTGTTGGGGCGCAGACAGGGAAGATCTATACCACAGATATGGGATTGTCCAGTAGCTTGATAAATCAAATATTTCAGGATAAGCAAGGTTTTGTCTGGGTTGCAACTGAGTATGGGCTAAATAAGTTCGACGGTTTACGTTTTACCAATTACCGGCATGTTTCTGCTGATTCGTCTTCTATCAAAAATAATTATGTGCGTACATTATTTGAGGATAGTCGTTGTAATTTGCTGATAGGCTGTATTGATGGGCTGATGAAGTATGATCGTGAGACAGATACCTTTCTGGAAATTCCAATGTTTCGCGCCGGTAAGCGGGTGTTTCCGCATATAACACAGATGCAGGAATTACATAATGGGGAAATTTGGATGACAACTACCGGTCAAGGCATGTTTCGTCTGGATGAGCGGCAGACGCAGGCTGTTTCTGTAGATGATCTTCTGAAACAGTCTAATTACAATTTTCAATCCTGTTTTTATGAGGACTCTTATTACAATATTTGGATAGGAACTTATGGAAATGGACTGATTTGTTATATGCCTGCAACGAAGGAAGTGCGTATTTTCAAAGATCCGGTTCTTGCCGATAACAATATTACTACCATAATAGAGGATGAGCAGGGAAATCTTTTTGTAGGTACTAAAAAGCAAGGGCTATCACGTTACAATAGAAAGGAGAATAACTTTACTCTTGTTCCTTATATAGGGAATGAGGTTTTATCTGTTCGTTGCATGTCGTTGGTGAATGACCGGTTATTGGTTGGTACTGATGGACAGGGATTAAAAATGTATAATCCTGCAAAGGGAGAGTTGGAAGATTATACCATTAATTCAGCTCCAATAAATTTTTCGGATGGAAAGATTCATACAATTTTGGAAGATAAGGATGATAATTTATGGTTGGGATTATTTCAGAAAGGGATCGTTTTGATACCGAAACAAGAAAATCCTTTTGAATATTATGGGCACAAGTCCATTTATTATAATCCTATCGGACAAGGATGTATCATGTCTATTTTTCAAGATAGCAATGACCATTTATGGATTGGTGCAGACAATGAGGGGGTATACGAGCTGGATGCAAAAGGAAAAAGGTTGAGGCATTATCAACCGGGAAATGCTGCCCGTTCTGTGGCTAGTACGATAATGTGTATTTATGAAGATACAGACAGAAACCTATGGTTTGGTTCTTATACGCGTGGGGTTGCTAAGTTCAATCGGAGAACCGGGGACTGTGAATATCTTTTGCCTATTGATGATGAAAGCGTATTTTCAATAACAGAAGACAAACAGAAAAACTTATATATCGGGACATTAGGCGCTGGCTTTTACCGATATAACTTGAAGACCGGAGATTTAAAGCATTATGAATCTTCTAAAGATGAAACCAATGATTTAAAAAGGAATGAGCTTGCTAATGATTGGGTGAACTATATATATTGTGATAGCGAAGGACTGATATGGTTGGGGCATTATAAAGGAGTAAGCTGTTTTAATCCGTCGACGGAGAGTTTTATTAATTATAAAAAGGTTAACACATTGATTCCCAGTTGTGTGGGTTATGTTATCCAAGAAGATTTTTCGGGTAAGATTTGGGCCGGTACAACAGATGGACTATATTGTTTTGATAAAAAGACGAATAGGCTGGAGAGGTTTACAATGGCAGGCGGGTTTGCTTGGAATGATCCATACCT
>OAWY01001202.1_pt1 | contig 11892 bp, 7 predicted proteins | sample 1495591 | NCBI WGS metagenome assembly OAWY01 (sample SAMEA2580283, study PRJEB22360) | human gut metagenome | biome: human gut; feature: human-associated habitat; material: faeces | place: Denmark | collected 2008/2010
GAAGTCGGGGGCAAAGATTTGTTTTCCTCACGGAAGAAAGGAGCCAGCAACAAATGCTTCGGCTTATCCGCCGCCTCAAAAGCAGCAGCTATATCATTCAGGAAAATACTGCGGATGATACATCCCCCACGCCACATACGGGCAATGGAAGCCAAATCCAGATTCCATCCGAAAGCATCAGAAGCCCGCTGCAACACAGCAAAGCCCTGCGCATACGACACCAGCTTGGAAGCGTAAAGCGCAGAAAATATCTCCTTCACCAATTCCGCCTTATTATATACAGGCAATGTATGCTTGCACAAGAACTGCTTGGAAGCCAGATGACGCAACTCCTTCTGAGCCGAGAGACTGCGTTCGAACACCGCCGTGGCAATCAAGCCCAACGGCATCCCCAACTCCATCGCATTGATGACAGACCACTTTCCCGTCCCCTTCTGTCCGGCAGCATCGAGAATCTTATCGATCAGATACCCACCGGATTTATCCTTGTGACGCAAAATATTAGAAGTAATCTCAATCAGATAACTGCGCAACTTCCCTTCATTCCAACGGGCAAAAACGTCCGCCATCTCCTCGTTCGTCAGATCAATGAGATTCTTCATCACCCAGTAAGCCTCGGCGATCAACTGCATATCACCGTATTCGATACCGTTGTGAATCATCTTCACAAAATGTCCCGACCCGGCAGGGCCTACCCACTGGCAACAGGGAGTTCCGTCCGGCGCTTTCGCAGCAATGCTCTGCAAGACAGGCTTCACTTTCGGCCACGCTTTCTCCGATCCTCCGGGCATGATGGAAGCACCGTTCAACGCACCTTCCTCACCGCCCGACACTCCGCTTCCTACAAACAAGAAGCCTTTCGATTCAGCTAATTTTACACGGCGATTGGTATCTTCGTAATTAGAATTACCACCGTCAATCAGAATATCTCCGGGAGAAAGCAAAGGGAAAAGCTGATCCATCAGTTCGTCTACCGGACTGCCGGCACGTACCATCATCATAATCTTGCGAGGGGTGGCGATTGATTCCACAAAAGCCTTTATATCTGTAAAACCTTCAATGTTTTTACCTTTAGCACGACCATTCATAAAGCGGTCTACTACTCCTTCTTCCACTCCGGGGACGGTACGATTATAAACAGAGACGTGCCAGCCCTTGCTTTCCATATTCAAAGCAAGGTTCTCACCCATCACTGCCAGACCGATCAACCCGATATCTGTTTTATTCTGATTTGCCATATCTTATATATTTTAAAATATTGTTTATGTAAGAAACACTTGAAAAGCACATTTGTTCGCTAGTTTTGGATTAAAATACTATTTTTGTGGTCAACAAATAACTATCAGAATGAAGAAAATCAAGATCGGCCTGCTGCCACGCATCATTATTGCTATCATCTTGGGGATTGCCATTGGCACTATTTTTCCGGCTCCGCTGGTGCGAATATTCGTTACGTTCAACGGAATTTTCAGTGAATTTCTTAACTTCTCCATCCCGCTCATTATCGTCGGACTGGTCACCGTAGCCATTGCCGACATCGGCAAAGGTGCGGGAAAGATGCTGCTTGTCACCGCCCTCATCGCTTACGGTGCGACGCTCTTCTCCGGCTTCCTGTCCTACTTCACCGGTGTCACCGTGTTCCCCTCGCTCATCGAAGTGGGCGCGCCGCTCGAAGAAGTCAGCGAAGCGCACGGCATTCTCCCCTACTTCTCTGTATCCATCCCTCCGCTGATGAATGTCATGACGGCATTGATCCTTGCCTTCACACTGGGATTGGGACTGGCGGCACTGCACAGCGATGCTCTGAAGAGTGTAGCACGGGATTTTCAGGAAATCATCGTGCGCATGATCAGTGCGGTCATCCTGCCTTTACTGCCGCTTTACATCTTCGGCATTTTCCTGAATATGACTCATTCCGGACAAGTATATGCCATTCTGATGGTCTTTATCAAAATCATCGGAGTTATCTTTCTGTTACATATCTTCCTGCTCGTCTTTCAGTATTCCATTGCGGCACTCTTCGTCCGTAAAAATCCGTTCCGGTTGTTGGGCAGGATGATGCCGGCCTATTTCACCGCATTGGGCACGCAATCGTCCGCCGCCACCATTTCCTGAAATTGGGCCCCCAATTCGCCCCCCGCCACCATTCCGGTGACGCTGGAGCAGACGAAGAAGAACGGAGTATCCGCCGACATTGCAGGATTCGTGATTCCGCTCTGCGCCACCATTCACCTGTCCGGCAGCACGCTGAAAATCGTGGCCTGCGCACTGGCACTGATGATGATGCAAGGAATGCCGTTCGACTTCCCGCTGTTTGCCGGATTCATCTTTATGCTGGGCATCACGATGGTAGCCGCACCGGGCGTTCCGGGAGGAGCCATCATGGCTGCAATCGGTATCCTGCAATCGGTGCTCGGCTTCGACGAGTCGGCACAGGCACTGATGATCGCACTCTACATCGCCATGGACAGTTTCGGGACTGCCTGCAACGTGACGGGCGACGGAGCCATCGCGTTGATCATAGACAAAGTAATGGGAAAAGGAACGGGAAAATAAAACAGACTTGGTTTGCATATACAGCATAAAATAACGAAATTTGTCCCCCGTATTTTCAAATAAAAAATAAAGGAATATGAAAACAGCCCTTATATCAGGCATCACCGGACAGGATGGTTCTTATCTTGCCGAATTTCTCTTGCAAAAAGGTTACGAAGTACACGGTATCCTCCGTCGTTCTTCCTCATTCAATACCGGACGTATCGAGCATTTGTACTTTGACGAATGGGTACGCGACATGAAACAAAAACGTACCATCAACCTGCACTACGGCGATATGACGGACTCCAGCTCACTGATCCGCATCATACAGCAGGTGCAACCGGATGAAATCTACAATCTGGCAGCACAGAGTCATGTGAAGGTATCGTTCGACGTGCCCGAATATACTGCCGAAGCGGATGCTATCGGCACACTGCGTATGCTCGAAGCCGTACGCATCCTGGGACTGGAAACGAAAACAAGGATATATCAGGCTTCCACCTCCGAGCTCTTCGGTAAGGTGCAGGAAGTTCCGCAGAAGGAGACAACTCCGTTCTATCCCCGTTCTCCCTACGGAGTGGCAAAGCAATACGGCTTCTGGATCACCAAGAACTACCGCGAAAGCTATGGCATGTTTGCCGTTAACGGCATCTTGTTCAATCACGAAAGTGAACGTCGTGGCGAAACATTCGTTACCCGCAAGATTTCTCTCGCTGCCGCACGTATCGCGCAAGGCGAGCAGGACAAGCTGTATTTAGGTAATCTGGATGCCCGCCGTGACTGGGGGTATGCGAAAGATTACGTGGAATGTATGTGGCTGATTCTTCAGCATGACGTTCCGGAAGATTTCGTAATCGCCACCGGAGAGATGCACACCGTACGCGAATTTGCCACACTGGCATTCAAGGAGGCAGGCATCGAACTTCGTTGGGAAGGCGAAGGCGTGGACGAAAAGGGTATCGACGTGGCTACCGGAAAAGTATTGGTAGAGGTTGATCCCAAATATTTCCGTCCGGCAGAAGTGGAACAACTGTTAGGAGACCCTACCAAAGCCAGGACATTGTTGGGATGGAACCCAAGGAAGACATCGTTCGGAGAACTGGTAAGCATCATGGTGCGCCATGACATGGAGAAAGTAAAAAGAATGATCGCTACCAAGCACTAACAGACCTCAAACCGAACGCGGATTACGCCGATTAAACGATCTTCTTTTTTTACAGTAGATGCGCATAACCGGAGTAATCCGTGTTCATATATGATACTTAATCATGGAAAAGAATGCAAAAATCTATGTAGCAGGGCATCACGGTTTGGTGGGTTCTGCTATCTGGAAGAATTTACAGGATAAGGGATATACCAATCTGATCGGGCGTACGCATCAAGAACTGGATTTGCTCGACGGTGTAGCTGTCCGCCGTTTTTTCGACGAAGAGCAACCGGAGTATGTGTTTCTGGCTGCTGCATTCGTAGGCGGCATCATGGCAAACAGTATTTATCGTGCCGACTTCATTTATAAGAACCTGCAAATACAGCAGAACGTCATCGGTGAAAGTTTCCGTCATAACGTCCGGAAACTGCTGTTTCTGGGCAGCACCTGCATCTATCCGCGTGACGCCGAACAGCCGATGAAAGAAGAAGTCCTGCTGACTTCACCACTGGAATACACAAATGAGCCATACGCCATCGCCAAGATCGCCGGACTGAAAATGTGCGAGAGCTTCAACCTGCAATACGGCACGAATTACATCGCCGTGATGCCGACCAACTTATACGGTCCGAATGATAATTTTGACTTGGAACGCAGTCATGTCCTGCCTGCCATGATCCGTAAGATTCATCTTGCGCACTGTCTGAAGGAAGGAGACTGGGAAGCTGTCCGCAAGGACATGAATCAACGTCCCGTAGAAGGTGTCAATGGCGACAGCCCCAAGGCGGACATTCTGAATATCCTCCGCAAATACGGTATCAGCGAAACGGAAGTGACTCTGTGGGGCACGGGAACTCCCCTGCGCGAATTTCTCTGGAGCGAAGAAATGGCCGACGCCAGTGTATTCGTAATGGAACACGTGGACTTCAAAGATACCTACAAAGAAGGTGACAAGGATATCCGCAACTGCCATATCAACATCGGAACGGGAAAGGAAATCACCATCCGCCAACTCGCCGAACGAATTGTAGAAACGGTAGGCTATCAAGGCAAACTAACCTTCGACAGCAGCAAACCGGACGGCACTATGCGCAAACTGACCGATCCGTCCAAACTACACTCTTTGGGATGGCATCACAAAATAGAAATTGAGGAAGGAGTACGGAGAATGTACGAATGGTACTTGAAATAAATTCAAAAAGAACTATCCGCATTGGGGCTGAATTAGAAAGAAACAGACTGAAAACAACCGGTTTTTCGGATTAATCCATGTTAATGACTGCGACATGCATTGTGGACTGTCTTAACAAGCATTGTTAATGACATTACCATGCATTCTTATCGACCCTAACAAGCATTGATAACTTCCCTTTCTTATAGAGAGAACAGTAATGTCATCTGTAAGGAACAATCGTGCCACAGGCCGGAAACACTTGTGCCAAAGGCGTGGCACAACTCCTTCCCCTATACTTCCCAACACTTTTCCCATACTTCCACATCTTAGTCCCTTATTACCCCAAGACTCCCCATTTCCAAAAATTCTTCATTCTTAATTCTTCATTCTTAATTTAATTACTATATTTGCACAATTTAATACCAAATGTGCAAAAACAATGGAAAAGAGTTTTATAGCTTACATTGAAAATAGTATCAAGAACAATTGGGACTTAGACGCCCTGACAGATTATAAGGGAGCCACCCTTCAGTATAAAGACGTTGCTCGAAAAATCGAAAAACTCCATATCATCTTTGAAGAAAGCGGAATCCGCAAGGGAGACAAAATCGCCGTTTGCGGCCGAAACAGTTCCCATTGGGGAGTCACTTTCCTCGCCACACTGACGTATGGAGCAGTCATCGTCCCCATCCTTCACGAGTTCAAGGCGGACAATGTGCACAACATCGTCAACCACTCCGAAGCCAAATTACTATTTGTAGGAGACATGGTGTGGGAAAACCTCAACGAATCGGCAATGCCCCTGCTGGAAGGTATTCTGATGATGAACGACTTCACCTTACTGGTATCACGCAGCGAACGACTGACGCACGCACGTGAACATCTGAACGAAATGTTCGGCAAGAAATACCCGAAGAACTTCCGCAAAGAACACATCGAATACCATAAGGATGAACCCGAAGAACTGGCAGTAATCAACTACACGTCCGGCACAACGAGCTACTCAAAAGGAGTCATGCTCCCCTACCGTAGCCTCTGGTCGAACACCAAGTTCGCGTATGAAGTGCTCGAACTGAAAGCCGGAGACAAGATCGTCTCCATGCTTCCTATGGCACATATGTACGGACTGGCCTTCGAGTTCCTCTATGAGTTCTCCGTCGGCTGCCACATCTACTTCCTCACCCGTATGCCGAGTCCGAAAATTATCTTCCAGGCATTCGAAGAAGTAAAACCGAATCTCATCGTTGCCGTTCCACTCATCATCGAAAAGATTATCAAGAAGAGCGTACTCCCGAAACTGGAAACGCCGACCATGAAAATCTTACTCAAAGTACCCATCATCAACGACAAGATAAAAGCAACCATACGCGAAGAAATGATCAAAGCGTTCGGTGGAAATTTCAGAGAAATCATCGTAGGTGGAGCAGCCTTCAATCAGGAAGTAGAACAATTCCTTAAAATGATAGACTTCCCTTATACGGTAGGATACGGCATGACAGAATGCGGTCCGATCATCTGCTACGAAGACTGGACAAGATTCAAACTAGGCTCGTGCGGAAAAGCCGCGCCGCGTATGGACGTACGGGTACTGTCTTCCGATCCGGAGAATATCGTTGGCGAAATCGTCTGCAAAGGCCCTAACGTAATGCTGGGATATTACAAGAACAGCGAAGCGACAGAAGCAGTGATCGACAAAGACGGCTGGCTGCACACAGGCGACCTCGCCTTGATGGACGCCGAAGGCAATATCACCATCAAGGGACGCAGCAAGAACCTGTTGCTCAGCGCCAGCGGACAGAACATCTATCCGGAAGAAATCGAAGACAAGCTGAACAACCTGCCATACGTATCGGAAAGCATCATCGTACAGCAGAACGAGAAACTCGTCGGACTGGTTTATCCGGACTTTGACGAAGCATTCGCCCACGGCCTGAAGAATGAGGATATCGAACGGGTAATGGAAGAAAACCGCGTAGCACTGAACGCCATGTTACCGGCATACAGCCAAATACTAAAAATGAAGATATATCCCGAAGAATTTGAAAAGACCCCGAAAAAGAGCATCAAACGCTATCTGTATCAGGAAGCGAAAGGATAAAGGAAGTGAAGGATTAAGGGAATACTCTGTGAACCTAAACTGAAAAAAAGAGTTATAATAAAGATGAAGATAATAAAGACAATATTCACGGCAGCTGTTCTGATGGCTGCCGTTTGTTTGCCGGCACAGAACAAGAGTGCGGGCATCAACCTTTCCTTCTGGAAAGACATCTGCACACAGCCGTATGACAGCACTCAGACGACTTATGTAAACCTCGGTCTGCTGTCTACGCTGAACCGTCTCAACGGCGTTGGCATCAACGCGCTGGGAAGCGTCATTCATGGAGATATGAACGGAGTACAGATCACAGGATTAGCCAATCTTGCCGGTGGTACGATGCGGGGTGTTCAGATAGCGGGTGTCAGCAATATCAGCGGAAACAACACCGTAGGGCTTTCCGCCGCCGGACTGGTGAATATCACAGGCGACGGCTCAAAGGGGGTCATTATTTCGGGACTTACCGGCATCGGTGGGGACAACAACTCGGGAGTAATGATAAGCGGTCTGATGAATGTGACGGGAAACATGGCTTCGGGATTTCAGTTTTCCGGCGTGTCAAATATCACGGGACAGAGTTTCAACGGTATGATGACTTCCGGACTCTTGAATGTGGTAGGCGAAAACATGAACGGTCTGCAGATTGCCGGTATCGCCAATATCACCGCAAAAGACCTGAATGGCGCACAGATCGGGTTATGCAACTATGCGACGAAGGCTCATGGCTTTCAGATCGGTCTGGTCAATTACTACAGGGAAGATATGAAAGGATTACAACTCGGCCTCGTGAACGCGAACCCCGATACAAGAATACAAATGATGGTATATGGCGGTAACGTCACGCCCGCCAACATAGGAGTGCGTTTCAAGAACCAACTGTTTTATACGATCTTGGGAGTAGGTGCATTCGATCAGAATCTGAACGATAAGTTTTCTATCAGCACGTCTTACCGTGCCGGACTGGCAGTGCCTGTTTACAAAGGTTTGTCTATTAGCGGTGACCTCGGATTCCAGCATATAGAAACGTGCTCCAACAAGGGTGAAGTGATTCCCCGACGCCTTTATGGATTGCAGGCACGGGCGAATCTGGAATATCAGATCAGCAAGAAATTCGGCATCTTTGCCACCGGCGGTTACGGACTGACACGGTATTACAACAAATCCGGTAATTTCGATAAAGGAGCGATCATAGAAGCGGGCATTGTCCTCTTCTAAGGCTGATTAATAAGTAATAGGTAATAAGTATTAAGTAATAAGTATTAGGTATTAACCGTAGCTATCATTTAGAGGTATATCTATCTGTCATTCAAAGTTTTCATCACTTTATCAAAGTGAAACAATTCGATAATGACGAGCATAAGTATCTGTCATCCTGAGCTTGTCGAAGGATCTCCTCTTTTGTAGTCACAAAGAAGAGATTCTTCCTCCTTACAGTCGTCTGAATGACAGACAGATGCGTCTCTAAATGGCAGCTACGGTTAATACCTAATACTTATTACCTAATACTTATTTATACTTTCTCTTTAATCAACCCGATGCGATAAGCCACAAGCAACTTCTTCAAATCCTGAATCTGCGTCACAAGTTCCTTCCCTTTATCGGTGTCTTTCACCATCATCCGTTGCGAATTGAACTCCAGTACAAAGTTGGTTGACTTGATATCCAACCCTTCTTCAATGGCTTTCTGCCTAGACTGGAACGGCTCATGCTGCACCAACTGCATCCCGTGAGAATGGTAGACAAGCGTATAGCCCGCAATTCCCGTCTCCGGCTGATAGGCTTTGGAGAATCCTCCGTCAATAACGAACAGTTTGCCATTTGCCTTCATCGGCTGTTCACCTTGAATTGTCTTTACAGGCACATGACCATTGATGATATGAGAATGAGGTCCCAATGCCCCAAACTCATCTAATATCTGATCGCAGATATCTTCACGATTGCGAAGCGTGTAGTAATATCCCTTCTTTTCCTTTTGTATCTCCTTGTCTTCCAGAAAATAGCGTTCGAAAGTCGCCATCTTATCCTTATCAAACAGAGGAGCTTCCGGACCACACCACATATACCAGATATAGTCCATCGCAAATTCTTTATCATCCTCTCCTTCTTCATCAAAGTATGCAGTACGAATCAGCTGATCGGCCTTATCGAGCAACTTGCGTCCCCAATACTCCTTGCCACGTATCTTGACATGCTTGAAACTGCCATCCTCATTCAAAGGTACCGAAGCATGATAAAGAAGATTGGAATTGGAAACCAAATACATTCCGCCATACGTAAACAGGCAACGCATGTGCTTCTTCAACTTCTCGCTATTCATAAACGAATAGTGAATCTTTTCCACAAGTTCCCGTTCTTCGTCGGTCAGTCGATAAGGATCGGCAGGATCTACGGTCGGGAAGTTTGTGTCACGCAGGGCATATTCTTTGCCTTCGTACACAAAGACTCCACGCTCAAAATCGATCTTCTCCAACAGCTTCCGGTTACTCATCCCGAACTCCGGACGACGGTCTATTATTTCAGCTTCCAGCTTAAACTGGATGATCGTAATCGCCTTGTGCATCTGGGTGATCAGACGCAAAGTCTTCTCATTGTAATTGGTGTCGGCAAAATTCATCTTCGGCATAAAGATGGTACACGGATCATCGGCATAAGTATCCATGGCAAAAGTTGCCAGAGGAAGCAGATTGATTCCATAACCGTCTTCAAGAGTACCCAGATTGCCGTAGCGCATGGACATACGGATCACGTTGGCTATGCAACTGTCATTGCCGGAAGCGGCTCCCATCCACAGGATATCGTGGTTGCCCCATTGAATGTCGAAGTTGTGGTAATTGCACAAAGTATCCATGATGATGTGCGCTCCGGGACCACGGTCGTATATATCACCCACAATATGAAGAGAATCAATAGTCAGACGCTGAATCAGATTACACATGGCTATAATAAAGTCATCCGCCCGCTTGGTAGAGATTATGGTGCTGATGATGACATTGATATATGCGTGCTTATTCGGCTCGACAGACGTTTCGTGCAGTAATTCCTGAATGATGTAAGAGAACTCTGCGGGCAAGGATTTTCGAACTTTGGAACGGGTATATTTGGAAGATACATTCTGACAAACCTTCACCAACTGGTTCAGAGTGATCAGATACCAGTCGTCCAGATCCTTCTCGCGGGCTTTTACCAGCTGAATTTTCTCTTCCGGATAATAGATCAACGTGCAGAGTTCTTTCTTCTCCGCTTCGCGCAGGGTATTGCCGAAAATCTCGTTCACTTTGCGTTTTACCGCACCCGAAGCATTCTTTAACACATGTTGGAAGGCTTCGTATTCACCGTGTATGTCTGTCAAGAAATGCTCCGTTCCTTTAGGCAGATTCAGGATAGCCTCCAGATTAATAATTTCCGTACTTGCATCGGCAATAGTAGGAAAACTCCGGGAAAGCAACTGCAAGTAGCGGAGATCGCCAACTATGCTTTCAGGAGTTATATTACTTTGAGCAGTCATTATATGTACTATTTTACTATTTACAATATGCTATTTATCGACTTATCGTTTATCGCTATAAATATAACGATTTATCATCTACTTATTACAAATTCCAGCCTTTAATGTTCATCGTCAGCCCAATAAAAACATCAACAGCACCTGCGCAATGATCACACGCAGAAACATACACAACGGATATACTGTAGCATAAGCGACGGAAGGATTGTCACCCGGTATCGTATCGTTGGCATAATTCAGCGCCATCGGATTCGCCATACTGCCGCACAACATACCGGATACACTGCCGAAGTCTATCTTCATAATCTTGAAAGCGACAAAGCCGACCAGGACCGTCGGGATAATTGTCAGACCGGCTCCCAAAGCTATCCAAAGCAATCCTTCCGGACGGAAGACAGTATCGAAGAAATGAGCACCGGCATCCAGACCAAGACAGGCTAGATACATGGAAAGCCCCAACGCGCGCAGCATCAGATTGGCGCTGCGGGTAGTGTAAGTGATCATGTGTATCCGTGGGCCGAAAGTTCCCAGCAGGATACCCACGATAATCGGTCCGCCTGCCAGCCCCAGCTTCACGGGAGTACTGATTCCCGGTATGGAGAACGGGATCGCTCCCAATGCCAATCCCAATACGATGCCTATAAATATGACAACAAGATTAGGTTCTTTCAGACTTTTCACTGCATTTCCCAATACTTTTTCTACATTCTGAATGGCTGCTGCTTCACCTACTACTGTCAGGCGGTCGCCCAGCTGGAGAATCAGTTCCGGAGTGGCAAGTAGTTGCACACCCGAACGGTACACACGGCTGATATTGATTCCATAATGGTTTCTTAGTCTCAATGAGCCAAGTTTCTTTCCATTCAGTTCGGGGCGGGTTACGACGATACGCTGCGAGATCAATTCGCTGTCAATTGCATTCCAGTCTATATCTTCCTTGTTCCAGTCCGTATTTTCTTCCTGTTCACCGAAAAGTACTGTCAGAGCCAGGACATTCTTTTCCGCTGTGATCACCAACAGGCGGTCGCCTTCCTTCAATACCTTGTCGGAGGTAGGAATACTGACATGACCGTCACGCCACAAACGGGAAATCACAAATTTCGGATAACTCATCTGAGCTATATCCTTGATACTTTTATTAAAAATAGCGGGGTTATGTACTTGAAACGCTGCGATAAAGGTTTTGTTGGCATCATCCTTTTCTTTAATCTCCAAGTCTTCTTTATGAACCAAGAATTTACGAATCAGCAGTACGGCAAGAATCACACCGATCACTCCCATCGGATAGGCTACCGCACACCCCAAAGCCGGAGTACTGCTCTCTATGCCCATCTGTTTAAGTGTCTGCTGCGCAGCTCCCAAGGCAGGAGTATTAGTCGTGGCTCCGCAAAGGATACCCACCATATCAGGAAGAGACACACCTGTCGCATAAC
>OAWY01001214.1_pt1 | contig 11829 bp, 10 predicted proteins | sample 1495591 | NCBI WGS metagenome assembly OAWY01 (sample SAMEA2580283, study PRJEB22360) | human gut metagenome | biome: human gut; feature: human-associated habitat; material: faeces | place: Denmark | collected 2008/2010
TTCGGCCAGCACCCGGCCGGTGGAATACATCAGCGGAATCGTTTCCGTTTCTTCAATCGGCTTGGCTTCGCTTAAAAGCAGGCGCAAGGCCTCGGCATAGGTGATCATGAATTGGATCCAGAAGAAAAAAGGAGAGCCCAACGCGCGTGCTTGATCGTCGGGCCAGAATGACTGCTGCGTTCAGCGAGCAGACTTCTTTGCACCTGCCGCCAAGGCAAGTCTCTCAATAAAGTCTGCCGTTTCTTCCGGCCGGTTGATGTCAAGCTTCGGCACGCCCGCGAAATCAGGCTCGTCAAAGTCGCTTGCCGCAGCCGCTAGATTGATTCGTCCGCCCAACTCGCCTGCTTTAGCCCGCCCGCCGAACCCTCGCACGGGCGGCGGTCGATCGGCAGCGGCTTGTCGACGAACCTCAATTTTAGGGAAGGATCCTTCGTGCTTGAAGCCCTCCACAAGAACGATGTCTGCGTCACCTGTTTCTTTTAGCAGTTCATCGATTCCGGGCGCTCCTTCCGGTGTCTCAGTCAAGACCGCCCAGCGCTCGGGCGTGCGCAGTATCACACGCGATGCGCCGGATTCGCGATAGCGCCAGGTGTCTTTGCCCGGCGTATCGAGATCAATGTGATGATGCGCATCCTTGACCGCGCAGACGCGCCAGCCGCGCGCCGCAAGAATGCGGAGCACGGCTGCTGCAAGGGTGGTCTTCCCCGAGCCGGATCGCCCGATGAAGCCCATAACGAAACATTTCTTAGCTTCAGTACTCATTCTTTTGCAAACGCGGCAACTGCCTCACGCACGGCCGCAATATCGGCGGGCAGCGGCGTTTTCTTCTGCTTGCGCTCAAAGATGTCCTTAAAGCGCTCCGGCAGCGGAACCGTTTCCCCAGTAGCCTGCTTCGTGATGCGGGGGAACTTCACCGCCTGCACCGTTTCCCAGCAAAGCGTCTTCACGCCCACCGGATGAAGATAGGTGCCCGTGTAAAGGCAGTCTGCCGTTTGCGGATCAATCATTCGGTGATTCGTCACCCACAGTGACTCAATCATTTCCAGACGATTCGGGTGATCAGACGTGCCGGACGCGAGTCCAGAACGACGGATTTTGTTGAATTCCTCTTTTGTCAGTTCAAATCGACCGTTGGTCTCCAGCGCCGTCATCAGCTCTGCAATGCGTTCGCCGTTGCGTCCGAGCACTTCAAAAAGGAAGCGCTCAAAGCTCGCAGCTCTTGAAATATCCATGGAGGGCGACGACGTCGCTACCGTTTCACTGACTGGACGCGGGGCATAGACACCTGTACGGAAAAACACATCAATAGCGTCATTTTCGTTAGTGGCCACCAAGATACGCAAAATGGGAAGACCCATCGCGCGCGCCACCCAACCTGCAAAAGCATTGCCGAAATTCCCGGCCGGCACCACAAAGACGACAGGCTCCGTATTAAAGCTCGTTGCTTGAATATAGCCATAGAAAAACGCCGCAACATGCACTGCAATACGCAACCAGAGGTGGCTGTTGACTGCACCCAAATGCGCTTCTTTGCAGAAAACATCGTCAGAGAGGAGTTCTCGCACTAAAGCCTGGCAAGCATCGAAGGTGCCGTCAATTTCAATATTGAGAACGTTTTTATCTTTATTGGAATAAAGCTGCGCGGCTTGGAACTTCGACATGCGGTCTTTAGGCGAAAGCATCACAACCTTGACGTCTGAACGACCGCCGAAAGCAGCCTCTGCCGATGCCCCCATATCGCCCGTCGTAGCGCCCAAGAGCGTGATCGAGCGCGGCCCCTTGTCCCAATGCTTTTCGTGAACTTGCGACAGGAACTGGAGACTGAAGTCATTGATCGAAAGCGATGGGCCGTTGGAAAGTTCATAGATGCCGACACCGTCCTGCAGCCATGTAATCGGCGCTACATCGTGCGCCTTAAACATATCCAGCCCGTTGGGGAAGATCGATGGCTGCCATGCGTCCCGGCAGAGCTGCCAAAGATCTTTCTGCGGCAGCTGCGTCCAGAAACGCGAAAGGACTTCGAGCGCAACGCTTGAAAAGTCTCGCCCCCGCAGCTGAGCCAGATCATCAGCGGTGAACTTTGGGTAGTTTTCCGGCACGTAGAGGCCGCCGTCTCGGGCAAGGCCTTCAAACGTAATGTCAGCGAAGGTCTTACCGTCTGCGGCGCCGCGCGTCGAGATATAGAGCATGGGAGATCTCCGTGAAGGGAATGACGTCACTCTTGAAAACGACATTCGTTGTGGGATGTCAGACGACAAAGAATTGTTAACGTCGTCCTGAACTATTGATCTGATCGTACCCTAGAAGTCGGCGCGACTTGTCATGGAGAGGGGAAGTATTTGTCCTTAGACACAAATAAGTGAAACTAGACTCAAAAATTGCTCACGTTTTAATAACTATCACTCAACAAACGAAACAGATATATTTTTAATGTTTGCAGAGCAAATATATCCTTATAGTTTATTTTTTACACTTGCTTCAATTCTCACAAGCTGTAACCCACTTATCCGAACCAATCTTTCCTTATAGATCTCGTTTGACTTTTTCATAATTTCATATCCAGGAGGATTATTTTTTGATTTAATTATGATTAGCGACGAGTCATCCTTACATGACTCAAACAACTTATCACATACTCTTTGAGCTAAAGCATCAGATACACTTGAAATGAAAACATTCGGACTCGGCTCTATGAACCAAAGCTTCATCTTACCTCTTACCGCCGGAGGAATACGATCAGAAAATACAACTATCATCTTCATCTATATCCATAACTTCTTCAATATCTAAAACAACTTTCCCCATTAACCCATATTCAACAACTCTATTACAAAATGCGTCTATTAAAAATCGTTTATCAAAAACATCTATATCATTAGCCACCAATGAAAATGCCAAATCAATAGTCAACCATTCTTTATACAAGTCTGCAACATCATACACAAATGGCATTGGCGATCCCGAATGTATAAAACCTATACGTGGCGAATATCCTGCATACAAAATCACAGATGTCAATATTCCATATAACAATCCATTAAAAAATGTCAAGCATCTATTCACCGGATCACTTTTAGCTGGTTGTCCAGGAATATAACTACGGCTATTCCAAGGAACGTTATATTTTTCAGATTTTTCAGCATATAACCTTTTAACACGTTGTCCCTCCATCCCCATCATGACTTGCAGCGATTTATCAAGTAATTCAGCATTTGGAAATCTTTTTGAAAACATCCGCCTAGCGACCTTCAGTCGAGACAAGGGGTTAAAAGCAAGACGTCCTTGTTTATAAAAATTTTGTGTATCTGCAGTGGGCGGCATACCATATGCATAAAACGTCAAAGAATCCTCACCTACCCAACATACCGAGCATCCACTAGAGGATATTGACTCAATGGCTGCATGTGTTACAGATGTTCCTGGTCCTAAAATTACAGAACCTATAACTGCTACCGGCAATCGAACAACATATCCTTCTGCACTAATCCACTTTACACTGCTGTCATCAATTTCGAGACGTCCATGTTCTAAGTACACATAGGGATATCTGTCCTTCATTTGAGGGAACATATCTTTTGTGATTCTAAAAAATATTTTTCTCATCAAAGCTCCATCAAGATTATTATGGACACTAAGGACAAAAGATATTCTTTATCTTTGCATCATCATAAATTACTAATGGGGGATATTTACAGCCCGCATAAACACTGTGTCGTCTACAAGCAACGATAACGCATTATCACATATACAAGTAGCAAATAAAAATAATTTCGACAAAATATCATTTCCACTTATCGGAAATACGACCAAAGCAGCATCTGATATTATCTATATTTATTTCTCATAAACTACCATTTAAATGGTATATATAAACTGTGCTACTACCTTATCAATAGTAAGAATTACTAGGCTACAAGCACTATAAATAGCATGATGTCGAATTATCTCCATGCTTTAAGGGGTAGAAATATCCCCGCATACGCGGGGAGAACTTCTGCGGCATGGCGCTCGAACAATAAACCCCAGAAACATCCCCGCATACGCGGGGAAAACCGGTCAGGAAGAATCGCATTGAGGGCAGCAACGGAAGCATCCCCGCATACGCGGGGAAAACAGCGTCACGCGCAATGCGCATTTCGCGAATGTAGAAACATCCCCGCATACGCGGGGAAAGCTTAACGGAAGTGATTCCAATCCGAGGCTGGCTAGAAACATCCCCGCATACGCGGGGAAAGCTTTGGCCTTACGGTTTTTCCTCAATTGGTTCTGGAAACATCCCCGCATACGCGGGGAAAGCTTGAGCACGGTTATGTCTTTGGCTTTGTCAATGGAAACATCCCCGCATACGCGGGGAAAGCGTGAGCCTGCTGCGGATCGAGTGCACGATGCGGGAAACATCCCCGCATACGCGGGGAAAGCGGTTTTTTCAAGAGGAAAAGACATGGCTGGATAGAAACATCCCCGCATACGCGGGGAAAGCGGGCCGTTTCGGTGATCGGCGCTCGACGTTTCGGAAACATCCCCGCATACGCGGGGAAAGCTGATGCTCATCTGCCCGAAGATGGTTCACTTCAGAAACATCCCCGCATACGCGGGGAAAGCGTGTCATCCGTAGATGAAGTCTGCTGCACAGGAGAAACATCCCCGCATACGCGGGGAAAGCTACTTCGATAAGCTGTTGGAGCGTTCAGACATTGGAAACATCCCCGCATACGCGGGGAAAGCCGGTTTAGCGCGTCGAGGACTGTCTTCGCGAGAGAAACATCCCCGCATACGCGGGGAAAGCGCAACCACAGGGTGCCCAAAGGTCCACCACAGAGAAACATCCCCGCATACGCGGGGAAAGCGTACCAGACCCGCCAGTGGCAGAAAGGATCGGAGAAACATCCCCGCATACGCGGGGAAAGCCATGTGGTCTCGTCAAGGCCGTTTTGATTTTTAGAAACATCCCCGCATACGCGGGGAAAGCTGCGAATCTAGGTAGCTCCGCTTTGTCTGCTTAGAAACATCCCCGCATACGCGGGGAAAGCCTTTTAATTCAGGTTATCTCATTCCTTTTTACGGAAACATCCCCGCATACGCGGGGAAAGCGTTAACCCTACTTATCTGCCGCGGTTGTCATAGGAAACATCCCCGCATACGCGGGGAAAGCGATTTCTGAAGATTTTCATCTCGAAACCATTCAGAAACATCCCCGCATACGCGGGGAAAGCCGACTGAATATTTTGAAAGTTTGCCGTCTAATAGAAACATCCCCGCATACGCGGGGAAAGCTTAATCACACACACGCTACCGCTAAAGGTATCGGAAACATCCCCGCATACGCGGGGAAAGCCTGGAGGTTCTGGTGCTGCTGGCAATGCACCTGGAAACATCCCCGCATACGCGGGGAAAGCCAGTTTGGTTCGTCGCGGTAAGCGTCATGACTAGAAACATCCCCGCATACGCGGGGAAAGCAACGATTTGCGCACGGGTACACACCAGAAACAGGAAACATCCCCGCATACGCGGGGAAAGCCACAGAAGGACTTGCCGTCATTGGCGTTATGGGAAACATCCCCGCATACGCGGGGAAAGCCAGAATTCTGCTATCGCTTCTGAGAAGCAGAAGGAAACATCCCCGCATACGCGGGGAAAGCCCGAAGTGAAGGCGAACGACGGCACGACGCCTGGAAACATCCCCGCATACGCGGGGAAAGCTTGAGTCGAAGGAATCTGAGAAAACAGATGCTGAGAAACATCCCCGCATACGCGGGGAAAGCTCGTCAGCAGTGCCTTGCGCGTAAATCTCTTTAGAAACATCCCCGCATACGCGGGGAAAGCGCCTTAAAGGCCTCCCAAATAGCCGAACCGGAAGAAACATCCCCGCATACGCGGGGAAAGCATCGCCAGAAACGAGCCAGCAAACACCAAAATGGAAACATCCCCGCATACGCGGGGAAAGCCTAAGTCGCGCGAGTGGGCTGCTCGATGCGTCGGAAACATCCCCGCATACGCGGGGAAAGCTTCTTCGATCGTCATGGGACCTTCTCCTATAAAGAAACATCCCCGCATACGCGGGGAAAGCTCTCACGCCAGTACAGCCAGGCCAACACGCCTAGAAACATCCCCGCATACGCGGGGAAAGCAGCCTACGCAGTACGCGTTGCGGAAGGGTGATAGAAACATCCCCGCATACGCGGGGAAAGCTTATTCTCAACTGAGCCTGAGCTTCTAAGCTCAAATAAAGTCTTCCTGCCCAGCTCATTCCTTTTTCTCCTCTGGAATATAAAAATCATGTACCCACTCGGCTTTCACTTGATTCGGGTCGAGATCAAATATCGATAACTGAACCATGAGACGTGCATAATGTAGCTTTCCCGGCCTCTTACTTCTTATTAAGGCCAGAATGGGCTGCAGTACCTCAGCAGCTTCTATAGATGTACGAGACGCTACTAAGCGGCGCAGCCTCATAACCGCAGGAGACGATGCGTCGACAGATTCAGCCAGTCTATCGCCATAGCACTCTCTCAGCACTTTGCCAAACTTTTGACTGCCGTCGACCGACCCATCCTCCCAGGCAATAGCGGATCCTATCAACGTATAAATCAGCCGTTTTTCCGCATTTCGTACATCAATGAAACGCGTCAAATCGCCCCAGACGTTTTGCGCTTGTGAAGGGCTCATTGCACGCCGCCAACGAGCTCTAAATCCATGGTCACTATCCTTTGCATTAAACACAGCCTCAACAAAATTAGTTGCCTTTTCTTTTACAGTAATTGTCATCTCATTCACCTTTGTTTATCTTTCTTCCTTTACTTTCTTAAACCTTGGTTTATTTTGTTCATAACACATTAATTGTCTTATGCCCAAAGAGGGACAAACATCACTATAAGCTTTCAAAATTAATTCATTAAATTTACTCCGGAATTTTGAAGGATCCCCCTCCGCACAAGCACGAATGAAATTAAGTGACAATCCTTCAGCATAAGACCAAAAATTACGCACCCCTCTATCAGCGAACTCTCTCCCGAAATCCTCAGCATTCATGCTTTTATAATAGTTCATAATAGCAGCATAAAGAATACCTTTTAGCTTATTTATCTCACAAAATTCTTGAAGATAATTCTCAAAAAACACGGTCCCAATCCATCCTTTATGGGCAGTGAAGGTGCTTTCTACAAAATCGTCCCAACCTGAAAAAAACTGTTCTCCGGAATTATCAGAAACTTGCATCCCCAGACACCAAATACCAATGGCATCTTGAGATCTCATTTGAATCGATTTACATCCTAATGCTGAGCCTTTGCCTAAGTACGCCATGACAGCATCAAGCTGTCTCCATGGCAAGCATGACGTCTGCGCTTGAACCGCAGAAATAGCCTTTTTAGCTCCTGACCCAACACTTTTTGTTGATACGGAAAGATCACATAGTCCAGTAGTAATTTTGGGATATTCGACACCTGATGTCATATGAACCATACCATCCTCTAAGCGACAGAACCGTGATATAGGAACTAGCCACCCTAAAAGACTAGACGTATATGCATCAGCCTCTGTACCCACTTCTTTCAACGGCATAGACTCCCATGGCGGCACACCAATACCTGACTTCAAAAAAGCAATTTCTTCTATTTTTTCCTCCGAAAAAATATTAAGTTTTAGCGTTTCAAAGATGTTGTCACCTAATGGAAATGAATGCAACCAACCTCTCCCAAGCGCAGGTGATGAGGAAGCTGATTTCTTTTCGTATCCTGGTGCGAAAATAATTGATTGATCAGGTTTCTTCCCGCCCATACCGAATGTCACTAACTGAAGAAGTGCATAAACAGTATCTTGATCAGATACTGTTTCAGGTAAAATATTGGATGAGTAAAGAACTGTTGCATTGCCTACACAAACACCCGGCAAAAATGCACCAATAGGGAGAAGTTTTTCTTTTTTTACTGTTACCTGTGGGTGTTGTAAGAAAGGTTTCTCTGTATCATAAAGTCCAAACTCAGCAATATGTAACTTTAGATAATTAATTGCCAATGCCTTCATTTCTTCAATAGTTAACTCTTTCCACTCCTCTTCATCTTCCAAAGAACAACTGGCCTGAAGAATAGCCAAAAGTAAGCGGAATACAACCAATTTTTGAATGGCGGTTCCTCCTAGGACTATTGCATCGTCATTAGCAAAAAAATCCAGCAAACTGACCGGAGGTCTGCCTGCTAGTTTGATCCAGCTATCTGTAGCAAGGTTGAACTCTTTTTTCATCTCACCCCCGAAAAACTTTTGATAATCTATAATATCAGGAAACTGCGTCAATTTTCGACGCATACAAATAATCCATTTTTATCAAAATGTTAGATCAGTTCTAGACCTACCTTCAAGCTATAATGGATACTCTTACCATTTTTTAGTTTTGGCACTTCATTTTGCAAAGACCATAGATGTCCTTGGTCATCACCATAAAGCACCACAACCTGAGTGAAACGCTTAGCTCTGAGTAATTTCCTCATCATATCTTCGGAAAGCCTCAATTTTGAATGGTGTCCATCAAATCCTTTAGTCTCTTCCTGAATTTGTTTCGGAGACTTGACCACTCTAAATTCGAGTTCTACGCAAAGCTCTGAAAAAGTCTTTGCTTGTCTCAGAACCTCTATATCCTTAGGTAGAAGAATAAGTGCTTCATAGGTTGGAATTGTGATTAGGCGAGTCATAGCTTCAGCAGCTTGCTCATCTACCAAGTGCGTAACACTTAAAGCCCCTTCAGCCTGCAGTTGTTTGGCTTTAATTTGGCGAATTAAATCTTGCTGCAGTGCAGCATTTTCGGATCCTTCCTCCTCGTTACGCATTGAGAATACTTCTTCTAGCAACCTACGAACCGTATAGGGCAGTTTTAACAACGAATCACCAGATTGATCTGAGTTGTTTTTCAGCACTTCCAAAGTTCTGCTAAGAATATACGGGTGATAAACCAACGCACTCTGCCCAAATCGTGAATCGGATCTTTCACGCGCGATGCTTTCAGGAGCTGCCAAGACCCAAGATTCAGCGCGCTTGCATTCACTTGGTCTCTTAGTGTCTTCATGCCGCCAAAGGCGCCCCCACCGTTGCACCAATAAATCAATAGGGGCCAATCTTGTGATCAGAAAATCACTGTCCAGATCCAGAGATTGCTCAACAACCTGAGTTCCGATTAATAATCGACCGCATTTGCCTCGTTCATTGCGCCCAGCCTTCCCAAACAGGTTCGTCCAAATGCCCTCAGCATCCTCCCGGTCCAAAGGTCTGAAACGAGAATGCAACACACCCGTTTCGATCCCTGCTGTAAGCGCCTTTTGATAAATACTTTGCGCCGCACCTACAGTGTTTTCAATCCACAATACCTGCTCGCCTCGATGGACTCGTTTTAGCGCCTCTTGAAAAGCAAGGTCTTCGGCTTGGGATGTCTGTAAAAGCTTCACTGCGACGGAATGATCAGAAACCGCCGTCAATTCGGCTTGATGAGTCGTTTCCTTCGTTTTAACAGTTAGCGCAATCGGCGCTTGAGGCGATTTAATGTCTTCCCCAACTAATTTCTTTAAGCCTTCATATGTGAGCGTAGCGCTAAGAATAACTACCACTGCGCCAAATGCTTCCAGCGTACGAATCAAATGAGCAATCAAAGTATTGGTGTAGTCGTCGTAGCTATGAATCTCATCGAAGATCACTACCTTGCCCGCTAAACCTGCCAGCCTCACTTGCCGAAACTTCACGTGTAATAGACTAAGGAGCGCTTGATCTACAGTCCCTACCCCAAAAGGAGAAAGCAGCGCTCGCCGAGTTGGCCGCCCCCATTCTTCACCAGCACTAGCCTCCTTACCCCATCGAGTCAGCATGAACCGAGCACCACTATGAACTAACCGCACAGGGAGTTCATCCCCTAAAAAATTTTTTACTGCCTTTTCCACGCGCTCATGTACCCGATTGCTAGTCAATTGAGTGGGAAGAGCAAAATAAATACCTGACGCATCGCCATGCGCCATAGCTTTGAACGCTAAAGCGAGGGCAGCTTCTGTCTTACCGCATCCTGTTGGCGCCTCCAAAATATAAATACCAGGTCCTTGATAGGCGTTAAATAACAACTGTTGCGGTGAACGCGGCTCAAACCCAAAGATTGTTTGGAATGGTTTATCGGCTAGCTCTGGTATAGATAGAAACCCAGCATTGGCAACAATTTCCCGCGCTTTTGCCGCTTCCGTCCCAGCAGGAATAGGCTGCTCAACTTGGGATGCCAGCCAGTCAGAAACGATCACCAATCCGATCCAAAGTTCAACCTGCCATTTTTTTAAAGGTCTTTCCTTAACCGGTTTGGGAAACACGGGATCTACACCACTGCGACAGATCGCTTCCTGAGCAATCCTGCGGCGAGCTATTTCCCAATCCTTACCGCCAAAAATCTCACAATCGGCAGGTGCAATTCTTTCATTTATAGGAAACCCATGATGTTCCCCGACTACTCGTTGATCAGCCTCGCAAGCCCCCATATCTTTCAAAACCGCGTAACTGATCAGTGAGTGGTAAGTCTCCGTATGCTGCTGATTCACACGTATCAAATCTCCCCAGCGTTGCATCGCCTCATTTTTATATTCCAACGATAAATTATTGATTAAACGACGTAGAAACTCTGGATTGACCTTACCGATATCGTGAAGAATAGCCAATATCACCAGGGAAAAAGGGAGTACTTCATTCTTGCGAGGCAAAGAAATTGTGTCCAGCAAACACTTCAGTACTTCTCCAGTCAAGCATCCATGCTGCAAAACACTGATGCCCAATTGGCATTGCTTGCGATCGGAGCTTTGGACGGTTTTAGCCGGGAACTCTAAAAATTCGTTAGACAACAGAGTAATCATGACTTAAATCTGGGAATAAACAGCAGCAATCGCAACACCTTGCGGACTTAAACTCATTTTTACATACATACGTCAGAATACGACATTAATATTCATACTATAGACAGTACCAATACACAACCAATTTGCATGTATTCATGTAATATGTATATTCAAGTCAAAAGCTCATTGGGATGTCCTGACGTCATCAGCAGCTTGTCAATACGATTTGCTCAGTCCCTCTATTAGCCGCCAAGAACGATCATTCAGTAAATTTCGACAGCTAGAATGGAAGCACCCTTTTTAAGGAACTCAGTCTTGTCCGACAGCCGTCCATATATGCCTGCCTCAGCACTGCCGGTTCCTGCCTTACCAGATACTTTTTAGATATGCCGCTTCCCAAAGCTCCTGCGCATCCTGCCGAAATCCTTGAAGACTACGGCACTCCCGCAACTCCCGAATCCGAACGCAAACTGCCCGATGTCAAAATCGTGAATGCGATGGAGTCGCACCCCGCTGCGGCCGTCAAGACAGGCAAGCGCAGAAACGTGAAGGCGGCCCGATCAGCCGAACCGCTCTCAAGGGCTCCCGCCTCTCACCCGGCAAAGACAGCTCAGGCGCCGCTCACCGAACCGCTATCCAAGAAGTCCGTGAGCAAAAAGCTCAAAGCCGCTCAGAAGTCTGAACTTGCCGCAAGCCCTGCAAAAGCCGAAGTTTCAGCAAAATCCTCGGCAAAGCCGAAGCGAGCCGCAGCACCGGCTAAACCTGCACTGCCAAGAAAGCAAAGTCCGCCCCGCAAAAAACAATTAAGACACCCGCACCGAGCACAAAAACGCAGCCTGACTACGCTGCAGACCGCCGCCGTTCAGGCAATGCCGGACGCCGCGGACGTGCGCAGATGCCCGACAATCTGTCCAAGCTTTTCGTCCTCGACACCAACGTGCTGATGCACGATCCGCTCTCACTATTCCGCTTCGCCGAGCATGAC
>OAWY01001229.1_pt1 | contig 11690 bp, 10 predicted proteins | sample 1495591 | NCBI WGS metagenome assembly OAWY01 (sample SAMEA2580283, study PRJEB22360) | human gut metagenome | biome: human gut; feature: human-associated habitat; material: faeces | place: Denmark | collected 2008/2010
CCTTCTGCTTGCGGCAAGCGGCTTTTTCTTTTCTTGCGGTAACATCATGAACAAAAATGCCGGAGCGTTGGAGTTCGACAGTATACAAGTAAATGAAACGGCACACCTCTTCGGTGATACTGCCAAACCGGCATGTAACCTTATCATCAATCTTACGTATGCCTCCAAGTCATCCGACGAAAAGATGAAGGACAGCCTGAACACCTATTTCCTGTCTGCCTGCTTCGGTGAGAAATATATGAACATGACTGCCGAAGAAGCCGTAAAGAAATACACAGAAAAGTACGTCAGCGACTACCGGAAAGACTTGGAGCCGATGTACCGAAAAGACGAACAGGACAAAGAGAGTGCCGAAGACATAGGAGCATGGTATTCTTACTATAAAGGCATAGAAAGCCACGTGCAACTGTACACCGGACATCTGCTCGTCTATCGCATCGACTACAATGAATATACCGGCGGCGCACATGGCATTTATATGTCCACATTCCTCAATCTCGACCTGCGCACATTGGCTCCCATCCGTTTGGACGACCTCTTTGTAGGCGACTACAAGGAACAGCTCACAGACCTCTTGTGGAACCAGCTTATGGCCGACAATAAAGTGGCCACCCGCCAGGAACTGGAAGACATGGGATACGCCACTACCGGCGACCTGGCACCCACCGAAAATTTCTATCTAAGCAAAGAAGGCATTACATTCTATTATAATGTATACGACATCGCCCCTTATGTAATGGGGCCGGTGAAGATCACATTGCCATACGAAATGATGCAACATCTACTGGGCGACGGCACGATGGTACTGAACGAAGTGCGTAATTCATAAACCGCCCCCTCATTCATAACTCATAATTCAGAAAATAATAATGGAACTTATCCTAAAGTATTTTCCAGACCTGACAGAGGAACAGAAAAAGCAGTTTGCCGCACTGTACGACCTTTATACGGACTGGAACTCTAAAATAAACGTCATTTCGCGTAAAGACATTGAAAACCTGTACGAACACCACGTGCTCCACTCTTTGGGCATAGCCCAAATAATTCGCTTCAAACCGGGTACAAAGATTATGGACTTAGGCACAGGAGGAGGATTTCCGGGTATTCCGTTGGCTATACTTTTCCCCGAAGTACAATTTCATTTGGTGGACAGTATCGGTAAGAAAGTACGCGTAGCCACCGAAATAGCAAACAGCATCGGACTGAAAAACGTTACTACCCGCCACGCGCGTGCCGAAGAAGAGAAACAGTTGTTCGATTTCGTAGTGAGTCGTGCTGTTATGCCCCTTGCCGATTTACTGAAAATCATCCGCAAGAACATCTCCCCCAAACAGCAGAATGTTTTTCCCAATGGACTAATCTGCCTGAAAGGCGGCGAATTGGAGAAAGAGGCGATGCCTTTCAAAAACAAAACCACCATGTGGAATTTGAAAGAATTCTTTGAAGAGGAATTCTTCCAAACTAAAAAAGTAGTGTACGTTAGCAATTGAGAATTAAAAGTTAAGTTGAACGTTGATAAATCATAAATCTGAAATCATATCATGAAGATAAAGAGATTTGAATTTAATATGTTCCCCGAGAACTGCTATGTACTGTGGGACGAAACCAACGAAGCCGTAGTCATTGATCCCGGATGTTTCTACGAAGAAGAGAAACAGGCTTTAAAGAACTTTATCATCAACAATAAACTAAACGTAAAGCACCTGTTGAACACACATCTGCATCTGGACCATATCTTCGGCAATCCTTTCATGCTGAAAGAATTCGGACTGAAAGCGGAAGCCAACCAAGCCGATGAGTTTTGGATTGACGAAGCGCCTAAGCAAAGCCGCATGTTCGGTTTTCAGCTACAAGAGCCGCCCGTACCATTGGGAAGTTACCTTCACGACGGTGACATCATCACTTTCGGAAACACTGAACTGGAAGCAATCCACGTACCGGGACACTCACCGGGCAGTCTGGTGTATTATTGTGCGGCAGAGCATTGTATGTTCTCCGGAGATGTTTTGTTTCAAGGCAGCATCGGTCGTGCCGACCTTGCAGGAGGCAACTTTGACGAACTGATAGAGCATATATGCAGCCGCCTGTTCATACTCCCCAATGAAACGATTGTTTATCCGGGACATGGAGCGCCTACAACCATTGGCGTTGAAAAAGCGGAAAACCCATTCTTCAGATGATAACTTTAAACAATATATACGTATGAAAAACGACCTGTTGGTTAACCGTCACATCGGTATCAGCGAAAAAGATGAAGCACAGATGCTTCACAAAATCGGCGTGGCAAGTCTGGACGAACTGATTGATAAAACCATCCCGACAAACATCCGCCTTAAAGCACCGCTGGCTCTGCCCGAAGCCATGACCGAATATGAATTCGGATGCCACATTGCAGAACTGGCCGCCAAAAATAAACTTTACACAACTTACATCGGTATGGGCTGGTACAACACCATCACGCCTGCCGTAATCCAGCGTAATGTATTTGAAAACCCCGTTTGGTACACCTCCTATACGCCTTATCAAACAGAAGTGTCTCAAGGACGTTTGGAAGCCCTGATGAACTTCCAGACTGCCGTTTGCGACCTCACCGGTATGCCTCTTGCCAATTGCTCCTTACTGGATGAGGCGACTGCTGCTGCCGAAGCTGTAACAATGATGTACGCATTGCGTCCGCGCGAAATGCAGAAGTCGGGAGCCAATGTAGTATTCGTAGACGAAAGCATTTTTCCGCAGACACTGGCTGTCATCACCACCCGCGCCATTCCGCAAGGCATTGAGATACGGACCGGACGATACAATGAAGCAGAACTCACTCCGGACACTTTTGCCTGCATATTACAGTACCCGAATGGCGACGGCAATATAGAAGACTACCGCACTTTTGTGGAAAATGCACATGCTGCCGGTTGCAAAGTGGCCGTTGCCGCCGATATACTAAGCCTTGCCTTGCTCACCCCGCCGGGAGAATGGGGAGCAGACATCGTGTTTGGAACAACCCAGCGATTAGGTACGCCGATGTTCTACGGCGGCCCGTCGGCTGCCTATTTTGCCACACGTGACGAATATAAGCGCAATATGCCGGGACGCATCATCGGCTGGTCTAAAGATAAATACGGAAAATTGTGTTACCGCATGGCTCTGCAAACCCGCGAGCAACATATCAAACGTGAAAAAGCAACTTCCAACATCTGTACAGCACAGGCACTGCTGGCCACAATGGCAGGTTTCTATGCCGTATATCATGGACCGGAAGGCATCCGCACCATTGCAAAGCGTATTCACAACATTGCCGCATATCTGGAAAAAGAAATCAGCAAATTGGGATACAAGCAAGTAAATGTACAATATTTCGATACACTCCGCTTTGCCCTGCCAGACAACGTATCGGCACAACAAGTCCGTACAGTTGCCCTAAGCAAGGAAGTGAACCTGCGCTATTTCAAGAACGGCGATGTGGGCATGAGCATTGACGAAACAACGGATTTGGCTGCAGTAAACGTTTTACTTTCCATTTTCGGAATTGCAGCCGGAAAGGACTATACCAAAACAACCGATATCCCTGAGAGTTGCACCATTCAGTCGACATTCCGGCGTCAAAGCACTTACCTGACACATGAGGTATTCAATAGATACCATACGGAAACGGAAATGATGCGTTACATCAAACGACTCGACCGTAAGGACATTTCATTGGCACACTCCATGATTTCGCTTGGTTCGTGCACCATGAAGCTGAATGCCGCCGCCGAAATGCTGCCACTCAGCCGTCCTGAATTTATGAATATGCACCCACTTGTTCCTGAGGAACAGGCAGAAGGCTATCGCGAGCTTATACACAATCTCAGCGAAGAACTGAAAATAATAACCGGATTTGCCGGAGTAAGCCTGCAACCCAATTCAGGTGCTGCCGGAGAATATGCGGGGCTTCGTGTAATCCGCGCTTATTTGGAAAACATAGGTCAAGGACACCGTAACAAAGTGCTGATACCCGCTTCGGCTCATGGTACTAATCCGGCATCGGCTGTTCAGGCCGGTTTCACCACTGTCACCTGTGCCTGTGATGAGCAGGGAAATGTCGATATGGCCGACCTGCGTGCCAAAGCCGAAGAGAACAAAGACGACCTTGCCGCATTGATGATTACCTACCCTTCTACCCATGGTATCTTTGAAACGGAAATCGTGGAAATCTGCAAGACTATCCATGCATGCGGTGCACAGGTCTACATGGACGGCGCCAACATGAATGCACAAGTAGGCTTGACCAACCCCGGATTTATCGGTGCTGATGTCTGCCATCTGAATTTGCATAAAACATTTGCTTCCCCTCATGGCGGAGGCGGACCGGGTGTGGGTCCTATCTGCGTAGCCGAACATCTGGTTCCGTTCTTACCGGGACACGAACTTTTTGGCAATGCAACCAATCAGGTAGCGGGAGCTCCTTTCGGCAGTGCGGGTATTCTGCCCATTACCTACGGCTATATACGCATGATGGGTACGGAGGGACTGACACGCGCCACCAAGATAGCCATTCTGAATGCCAATTATCTGGCTGCCTGCTTCAAGGACACCTATGGCATCGTCTATCGCGGGGCAACCGGCTTTGTCGGACATGAAATGATATTGGAGTGCCGCAAAGTACACGAAGAAACAGGTATCAGCGAAAATGATATTGCCAAACGTCTTATGGACTACGGCTATCATGCACCAACCCTCTCCTTCCCTGTCCATGGAACACTGATGATAGAGCCGACGGAAAGCGAAAGTCTTGCCGAACTAAATAACTTTGTAGATGTGATGCTTGCTATCTGGCAGGAGATTCAGGAAGTGAAAAATGGAGAAGCGGATAAGGCAGACAACGTGCTGACAAACGCTCCGCATCCTGAATATGAAGTAGTTGCCGACACCTGGGAACATAGTTACACCCGGCAGAAAGCAGCATATCCGATAGAAAGCGTACGCGACAACAAGTTTTGGGTGAATGTGGCGCGTGTAGACAACACACTGGGCGACCGTAAGTTACTGCCTACATGCTACGGATGCTTTGAATAGAAATATTGAGAGGATATATCGAAAGATATATCCTCTTCTTTTATGCCATAAAGGAATTTAACGGATCACAGTTACCGTACCTTCCGCCAATTTCTTATCTTTCATGGGAGCACCCTCGGGAGCATAGCCCAAAGCTGCACAACCATATACACGATGATTTTCGGGAACACCGAGCTTCATAAGGAAAGCGCGCACATCGGGATCGTCACAAGTCTGCCCCAACTGGTTGATCCAACAGGAACCGATACCGAGAGACTTAGCGGCCAGGAAGATATTCTGCATGGCACAGGCACAGTCCATAGACGCCCACCATTGGGTAGGTTCGTTGGAAACGATAATCAGAGTCGGAGCATGATAATAGCAACAGTAGGTTTCGCTATGTCCCCGCTCTTGCAGACGGGGCTCGTCGCTCTTAGCAAAAGCACCTTTTATCTTTTCATTCAGTTCTCTCAATATATCAGCATCCTGAATGGCTGTGAAATGCCATGTCTGGTAATTCATACCGCTGGGAGCATACGTTGCCGCTTCCAATATAAGATTCAAATTTTCTGCGGAAACCTGCTGTTCCGTATAAGTGCGCACACTGCGGCGCGACTTAATATTTTCCAATACTTCGTTCAACATTGCACGTCTGTTTTTTATGATTCAATGCTTGGGATCACCTCTTCAGCAATCCTATCTTTACGTTTAACTTAAAGTAATATACACCATTCTCCCGTTCCAGGAAACCGTATTTGTCTTTGTCTACCGACCCCTTCTCAAAACGGCTGTTCTGATAAAGGAAATCGGCAAAAGTCTGCCGTTCGGACTTATGATAACAGAGAACCTCACCCTCTCCATTGGTCAGCAACAGCCCTTCTACGGCAGAATCCGTACCGTTGTAAATCTTAGCCGGACGCATGCCCAATGCAAGTGCCAATAGGAACTGCTTCATCTTAAACTCGTAGAAACAATGTTTGTTTATCAATTCATCCTTTATCTTCAAGGGATTCATTTCCTTGATGCGTTCCGTCAGTTCAGAGACGCGGGTGATGCCGTCCAGATGCATGGTACGCACCATTTCGGCCAACATACGGGGAAAATGCAGATCTATCATCAACAGATTGCAACGGAACACACGATCGGCAACATCGGAATATTTCAGCACACCGCCCAAACGCTCAATCATCATCATGCGTTCGGCAACTTCCGTAGGCGATTCGGGCAAGGCGTTCACCTTGTTCACAGTGGGTACGGCAAATTTCACGCCACTTTGCTCCAGCTTCAGATTGGCAGTGCGCCCACCGTCCAGCAGAGGATTCATACGGCTGAGGCGACAACGGACAGTAAAACCCGTCAGCGGAGCATCCACGCTCCAAAAAGCTACGGAGAAGTCTGTACGATCCTCAGTTTTGGATTCCAAATCGTAGATGTTCACTGCATCCAGAAAGGCTTCCAATCCTTCGGAAACTTCCACTTCCTCTCCCGACTCGTTCCGCAACAGATGAAGTATGATTTCCGCCGCATCGCCAAAGTCCGCACGAGGGAACGAAAGCACTTCCTTCTCTGCCGACGCAATGAATGTACCGTCTTTCTCCACTACACCACTGACAATACGAACATCCTCTTCCTCTATATAATAGCGGCGTGTACCGTCATGTTCCTCTCTCTGTATCAGCGCAATGGGCCAACACTTTCTATCATCTTTCTGTGCCTTCGGAGTACCCCCGAAAACTTTTCCATCCGCCAACAAACGGAAGAATGTATAGAGCTCGCCCAGCTCACGCTTAGTCGCTTCAAATGCCATATCAACTCAATTTTTATTAAATAAGTGTACAAAGATAAGTAAATCCATACAAAAGATATGGAATTAACAAACTATTTCCATGCGGAGACGTTCTATCGGATATATGAAACCTAAAAAATAAAAGCATGGAAAAAGAAGAAAATACAGTAACCATCACAGCCACCCCCAACGGTCCTTTTATTGTAGAAGGCCGATTCAAACTGGTGGACAGAGAAGGCAAGGCGGAAATGAAAGAAAACCGGACAGCCCTCTGCCGCTGCGGACGCTCCTACAAGCAACCTTTTTGTGACGGCACGCACCGCAAAATCCATTATAATGATTTATCCCTGAAAAAGATTGAAAAGAGTATCTAAAGGTCCGGAGACTTTACTCTTCTTCAAAACGTAGAGTCTCCACCTTCTCCAGACGCGCCCTCATCTTGGGCATCATCGACTTGCGGATGCGAAGTGTCATACGGCAGTCCATATCATAGGACTGTTCCAGCATCTCCGGTTCCTCCTCTTTCACAATGCGCATTACATCATTCATGAAAGGATATTCAAAGAGAACGGTCACCGTTTCATCCACAGTCTTTTCAATAACGGTAGGCAGCAGCCTTATATGCCACTATCAAGCCACTTGTTCCCAGCTTTATGCCGCCAAAATAGCGGACAACAACAATCAGTATGTCCGTCAGTTCATTCGAATTTATCTGCCCCAGAATAGGCTTTCCTGCCGTACCGGACGGTTCTCCGTTGTCATTGGCACGAAAGTCCTTGCGCTCATGCCCCAGCATATAGGCATAACACACGTGGCGGGCATCGTAGTATTTCTTCTGATAAGTTTCCAGATGCGCCTTTACTTCTTCAACCGTACGGACAGGCAAGGCAATGGCTATGAACTTACTGCGCTTCTCGGTGTAAATCCCTTCGGACAGGGTGGCAATGGTTTTGTACGTATCTTCACTCATGCCGTATAGGTATATGTTTCTTAATCAGCTCCAACAACGGCTTTGCCGCAATTATCAGTGTCACTGCGGTCAGTATCATCAATACGCCGAGCATGATACGCGGCGTGAGTTGCTCACCAAACACCACTACTCCGCAGAACAGCGCCGTCACAGGTTCCAATGCTCCCAGAATGGCAGCCGGCGTGGAGCCTATACGATGAATGGAAAGCGTCATTGCAATCAATGAGATAATAGTAGGAAACAATGCCAACGAAAACACATTCACCCACAACAGTGGAGCGGGTACAGGCTGCAAGGCCGTACAGAAATCCAAACGTACCACATAAATGATAATTCCGAACAGCAAAGCATAGAAAGTCAGCTTTGCCGTTGGCAGATTTTTCAGGGAAGAACGGTTCACACCTACTATATATATGGCATACGTCAGCGAAGACAAGATGACGAACAACACACCCAACAGATTCAAAGTCCTACCATCTCCGCCCTCGTACAGCAGAGAGATGCCCGTAAACGCCAGCGCAATGGAGAACATTGTAATAAACGAAACCTTCTCATGGAAGATCGCCATAATGATAGCCACCATTACCGGATAGACAAACAAGATAGTGGATGCAATACCTGCATCCATATAGTTATAACTCTCAAACAAGAAAAGTGAAGAAAAAGAGAACAACAGTCCCATTACCGCCAGCGGAAGTATATCCGTCTTTTTCAAGGCAAAGGATTGCTTCTTCACTTTCATCAGTATGCCCAGCATTACAATGGCAAAAAAATAGCGATAGAACAAGACGGAATCCACTTTCATTCCCGCCCCGTACAAAGGCAATGCGAACAACGGGTTCAGTCCGTAACTGGCTGCGGCAAGAGCTCCGTAAGTAAATCCTTTAAGACGATCGTTAGTCATGACAGTATTTTTCTTAATCGGGCGCAAAGATACTACTTTTATCCACATCTTGTTCACCTTTCCTTCAAATAGAACTTACGTAGCACGCAAAGCGCAGTATTTATAATAAAGCATACCTACTGCATCAGCCAGCAGCCAACCGATAGGAATAGACCACCAAATGCCTGCCACCCCAATGGAAGGAATGGAAGCAAGCACATACGACAACACCACGCGGGTCCCTAAAGAGATCACCGTAAGCACAACCGACATCCCCGGCATGCGGATAGCGCGGTAATAGCCGTAAAGCAGGAACAGGATGCCGATGCCACAATAGAATGTGCCCTCTATGCGCAGATATTCCACGCCGGTAGCAAGAATTTCCACCTCTTCGGGGCGGACAAAGACCAGCATCAGCGGCTCTGCAAATACAAACACAAGCATGGAAACTATCAAGGAAAAGATGACCGCAGTAAGAAAGGCGCTGCGCACTCCCCTGCGGATACGATCATAACGCTTTGCCCCAAAATTCTGCGCTATGAAAGTGGAGAAGGCGTTTCCGAACTCCTGCACAGGCATATATGCAAAGGAATCTATCTTTACGGCAGCGGCAAAGGCTGCCATAACGGCCGTACCGAAACTGTTGACCAATCCCTGTATCATCAGGATACCGAAATTCATGACCGACTGCTGCACACAGGTCAGTGTGGAGAAAGAGACTATCTCCTTCAGACTGCAACGGTCAAAGCGCATATCCTCCCGGCGCAGTTGCAGTTCCGGCCGTTTCTTGCCTGTGTAGAGCAGTATCCCCACAGCAGCCACTCCCTGTGCTATGACGGTGGCCGCGGCAGCCCCTTCGATTCCCCAACCCAGTTGCAGGATAAAGAACAGGTCGAGAATGACATTCAGCACAACAGAAACCGCCAGAAACCAAAGAGGAGTCACAGAATCTCCTACAGCCCGCAACAGCGCCGCATAGAAGTTATAGATAAACGTAAAGGCTATGCCACAAAAGATTATCCACAGGTAACTGCGCATCATCCCATAAATGTCCTGCGGCACTTGAAGCAAATGAAGAATAGGGTCTAAGCATATAAATGCCACCACATTCAGCAAGAATGTCACCGCCCCTATCAGTACGAATGAAACAAAAATGCTACGCCGCAAAGCGGACCGGTCTCCTGCCCCGTAGTGCAACGAGAAAACCGTACCGCTACCGATAGACAACCCTAAAAGAATGGAAATAAGAAAAACCATCAGCGTATATGCCGACCCCACTGCTGCCAAAGCGCCCGATCCGATACACTGTCCCACAATAAGCGTATCGGCAATATTATAACACTGTTGCAGCAACGAACCTGCCATCATAGGCAAGGTGAAGCGCAACAGCGTACTCGTTATGCCGCCCTGAGTGAGGTCTCCATTTCGTAACATCCGCTACCGTATTTCGATATTTTCGTATTCCGTTTCGTATTTTCCTGCAAAGGTCAGCATTTTCAACATAACAGGAAAGAAAATGGCGGTATAAAATAACGGAGCGCCACATACTTTGCAACGCTCCGTTTCCACATTCATTCTTTAAAATTGTATTTTGATTAGTCCAGTTTATGAATTACCAGTCCCGAACGCAACTTCGGTTCGAACCAAGTAGTCTTGGGGGGCATTATGTTGCCGGTATCGGCAATGTCCATCAACTGTTTCATGGACACAGGATACAGAGCCAAAGCCACCTTCATCTCACCGCTATCCACCCGTTTCTTCAATTCGCCTAAGCCGCGTATACCGCCCACAAAGTCGATACGCTTATCGGAACGAAGGTCCTTGATGCCGAGGATTTCATCCAATATCAAGTTGGACGAGATGGTAACGTCCAACACACCGATGGGATCATTATCGTTGTAAGTGCCCGGTTTGGCAGTAAGGCTATACCACTTGCCATCCAGATAAAGGGAGAAATTATGCAATCCTGCCGGTTTGTAGATGTCCGTACCCTTTTCTTCCACCGTAAAGTTCTTGCTTACAGCCGTCAGGAATTGTTCGGGAGTCATACCGTTCAAATCCTTCACCACACGATTATAGTCAATGATAGTCAACTGGTTGGCCGGGAAACAAACTGCCATGAAGTAGTTGTACTCCTCATCTCCACGATGATTGGGGTTTTGCTTGGCTTTCTCCGCGCCCACCAGGGCAGCGGCTGCGCTGCGGTGATGTCCGTCTGCAATATAGAGCGCAGGCATCTTGCCGAACTCTTTGGTTATGACGTCAATATCTTCCTGCTTGTCGATAATCCAAAACGTGTGGCCGAAGCCGTCGCCCGGAGCAATAAAGTCGTAAACAGGTTTCTGAGCCGTATAACGGGCAATGACAGCATCCAGCGTGGCATTATCAGGGTAGGCAAAGAATACAGGTTCAATGTTGGCATTGTTCACACGCACATGCTTCATGCGGTCTTCTTCCTTATCCCGACGGGTAAGCTCATGCTTCTTGATGACACCGTTCATATAATCGGGAACGTATGCCCCCACCACCAAACCATATTGCGTTTTGCCATTCATGGTCTGGGCATATACATAATAGTTTTCTTTATCGTCCTGCACCAGCCAGCCTTTGTCCTGAAACATCCGGAAGTTTTCAGCAGCTTTCTGATAAACACGTTCATCATGTTCGTCCGTACCGATAGGAAAATCTATTTCGGGCTTGATGATGTGATACAAAGACTTTTCGTTTCCCGCCGCTTCTTCACGAGCCTCGGCAGAATTCAGTACGTCGTAAGGGCGGGATGCCACCTGTTCTACTAAATTCTGTGGGGGACGAATCCCTCTAAAAGGTTTTATTGTTGCCATGGTTATTAGAATATAAATTTAAATCAGGCATGAATTACATGGAGTTTCACAGAACAAATAATATGTCCAAAGTTCTGCAAGGTTCCATGCAATCCATGCCTGAATCCAATTACTTATTTACTCGGAACTTCTCGCAACCGTCTTTCAGGAAGCCTACAATCTGCTTGGCAGCGGCAA
>OAWY01001236.1_pt1 | contig 11628 bp, 9 predicted proteins | sample 1495591 | NCBI WGS metagenome assembly OAWY01 (sample SAMEA2580283, study PRJEB22360) | human gut metagenome | biome: human gut; feature: human-associated habitat; material: faeces | place: Denmark | collected 2008/2010
CGTCAGCGTGGGATACATCGGAAGACTCAGACAATGTTCGTAATACTCTTCTACTATAGGTAAATCGCCTTTCCTATTGCCCCACTGCTGATAGTAAGGCATCAGATGAAGCGGAGCATAATGAACCTGCGCATAGACATTGTTCTCGTGCAGATAATTATAAAGGCCCAAGCGGTCAGCTACTTGAATGATATAAAGGTGATAAGCATGATAGACATCGGCAGCATTGAACGGAGTCTTGATGCCATCTATTCCGGAAAACGCTTCATTATAGCGTCTCACGATTTCATGGCGGCGTTCAAGACCTGCTTTCGCACGCTCCAGCTGAGAAATACCCAAGGCAGCCTGAAAATCAGTCAGACGGTAATTATACCCTAACTCCTGCATCTCATAATACCAGCCACCATGATGCTCGTGTAATAAAGCAGGGTCTTTCGTAATGCCATGCGTACGGTAAAGACAAAGCCTGTCATAGAGCTCCTTGCTGTTGGTGGTCACCATGCCTCCCTCACCCGTAGCGATATGTTTCACGGGATGGAAAGAGAATACGGCACAGTCGGCAAAACGACCGTTACCACAATGTTGTTTCTTGCCTTTACTGTCCATGAAATAGCCGCCGGGAGCATGGCAGGCATCCTCGATAATCCACAAACCGTACTCGTCGGCAAGCTTTCTGAACTCTTCCAGATCCAAAGGATAGCCTGCAAAATCAACTGGAACAATACCTTTGTAAGTACCGCGGGGAGAAGCTTTAAGCATGGCTTCAAGTTTACGGATATCCATGAGGTAAGTATCCTTGTCAATATCACAGAATACCACCTCGCCGCCACAATAGCGGATGCAGTTGGCACTGGCAGCAAAGGTCATGGGAGTGACAATCACCTTGTCACCCGGCTTTACATTCAGTGCGGTAGCTGCAAGATGAAGCCCTGAAGTGGCATTGTTCACCGCTACGGCATATTGTGCACCTACATATTCGGCAAATTTCGTTTCAAATTCCCTGATTTTGGGACCTTGTGTCAGGTAATCGCTTTTCAGGGTATCGATGACTGCCCGGATATCCTCATCTGTGATATGCTGACGACCGTATGGAATAGGCTTGCTTATCATTTCACCTCGAAATTAGGGTCAACGTATTTCTTTATATTCTCGCGCATAGTCTCTACTGTCTCCCACTCCGTATTGTTGTCACTGCTGTAGTGGAAACCGTCGGGAACGGGTACTGCATTGTGATGTCTGATGAACTCTTCGCGACTGTGCTTGAAAGATACAGAAGGAAGAATGACATAATATCTGCCCAAATCGATTGTATCAAGAGCATCGGTTACAGTAATCATCTCCTCGTGCAGCTTCTCTCCCGGACGGATGCCCACTTCCACCTGCGGCAGATTGGGTGCAATGGCGGTAGCCACGTCCTGGATATGATAGGAAGGAATCTTAGGAATAAAGATTTCACCACCCAGGTGATGTCCGATGGCATACATGACCAAAGCGACACCGGCTTCCAGCGAAATGTTGAAACGGGTCATGCGCATATCGGTTATGGGAAGTTCCTTCGCCCCGTTGTCACGCTTGTTGATAAAGAAAGGGATTACGGAACCGCGGGAACCCATCACATTGCCATAACGGACTACGGAGAACCTGATGTTCTTGGAACCGCTGATATTGTTGGCAGCAGTAAACAGCTTGTCGGAAGTGAGCTTGGTGGCGCCATAAAGATTGATGGGGGCACATGCCTTGTCGGTAGAAAGGGCCACCACATGCTGTACACCGGTGGCAAGAGCAGCCTTTATCACATTCTGCGCACCGTGTACATTGGTTTTGATGCACTCTTCGGGATTGTATTCAGCGGTATCCACCTGCTTGATGGCGGCTGCATGGATAATCACGTCCACTCCTTCGCAAGCCCGCGTCAGGCGTTCGAGGTCACGGACATCACCGATAAAGAAACGCAGTTGCGGATACTTATGACCGGGATATTTCTGTTTCAGCTCAAATTGCTTCAGCTCATCGCGGGAGTAAATAATGATTTTCTTTACTTGCGGATAATCACGGAGAATGGTTTCCACAAACTTCTTTCCGAAGGAACCCGTTCCTCCGGTAATCAATACGGATTTATTGTTAAGCATTATAATGAAAAGTTTTATTCATCGATATATTCCCACGGATAGGGATTGTCTGTCACATTCTGAAACTCATCAACCGCTTCCTGCTGTTCGGGAGTAAGTGATAAGGAATCCCAAGAGGCGATGATGGAACGGCCCTCGTCGGCCAAAGACTCGTCGAACACTTCACCGTAGCAGGCGGTAAGCAGACGGAGCTTCAGTAAGGAAGCGGGAAGGGCATCGAGCACATCCCAACAACAGTCCAGCACTTTCTGGACATGCCGCTGCTTTTCGCCATGGTCCACAAAAGAGGCGCTGTAACCCATAAGAAGGGCAAGACAGACATTTGCCTGCTCTTCGATGGTAGTGCCTTTTACACCCGACCGGTACAAAGCCATGGTAAGACGGTAGACCTCACCGTTCCGCCGTGACAAGTCATCGCTATAGACGGGACTGCCGTCCATACCCCAATACATCAGTTCGTGCGCAGCACGCTGAAGAGTGATTGCTTCTTCGGAAAGAGACATAAGCAATTATAGAATTAAGAATTAAAAATTAAAGTTCAGCCGATTACTTCTATAAGATCGGGATGGATAGTGGCCATGGCAACAGCTATGACACCTTGTATTTCGATAACCACGCGACGGTCACGTGCGCCTTTCACCTTCAGAAATATCCCCTCTTGCCCCTCAAATTCACCGCCGGTAATCCGGACTTTGGTACCTTTGGACAAGTTCAATTCATCCGGTTGAAAATAAAGAAGATGATCATCGTAAGTGCCGGATACGGCAATGAAACGCTGCATCTGACTGTCGGGGACAATAATCTTCTGCCCACTGCGGGTATCGGTGATATATTGCAGATAAGTGACTTGAGACTTGACACGCTGCACATCGGAAGGACGGGCATGGACAAAAAGCAGATTATGAACGACCGGAACCAGAGCACGGACCTTTTTTCCTTTTTTTATACTTATCTTGTATTGCATAGGAATGAAACAGCCCAAATTTTCTTTCTTGAGCAGATACATGGCATCCGGTTCTCTGCGGTAGGTGGCACGCATAGCATACCAGATTTCGACCTCTTTCTCTATTCCCATTTTTATGCTTTTGTTCAGACAAGGGTATTCTCCTGGGGCTTTAAATTCCTTGCATACACTTGGAATTCAATCACTTGCGGACACTTTATGTAGAATACGACAAGCTTTATGCCCTTCTTGTCAACAGATTTTTTGCAGTCATTCATTACCTAACAGGTAAAATACTGTAAACGAATCTATTGCAAGCAAAAAGCGTTCAATAGACGTTCGTTTTTTGAACGTCAATATTTAAGAAAATTAAAGAGGGAAGATTACTTAAAAATTAGTAAAAGGAAGAAGTTAGAGAAATACAATGCAATAGGCTTACTGACAAAGTATTATACTCATTAAAAAGAAATTTATAGAATATTTTTATTAAACATTTTGCGAGATTCAAAAATACACGTTATCTTTGCGTTCATTAAACGAACGTTTAAAAAACACCTTTTCTAAACGCAATATTTCACTGTATAACAACCAATTACACCCAAATAAAAAAAATATCGTGTTTATAGAAATCAGATTTCCACAAACACGATATCAATTAAAAAAGAAATTACTATTCTCAGAAATTAAAGATACCCAATTCCGGGAAAGTAGCCCCCTGCACTGCAAAACAGATTCCGAAGCAAGCTGCACTTACAATCCAAAGGATAACCAGCGTCCACTTCAAGCCGGAGTTCATCGGCTGCCACTTGAATATCTGGCTAAAGATGGCCCACACAAGGCTGACCAAAGGAATTCCTACCAGCAAGATTCCTGCAATGTACATCACAATGGCAGACAGTGGAGAAGTAGGCAGTACCACATCAGCCATCGGGAAAAGGGAAATGAGAGCTGCACCACCACCAACAGCCACCGCTATCGCAGCAAACAACAGCGCCACGAATACCACTCCAAACACAAACAGTATCGGACTGCAAATAATGGCGAATATCACCAGACAGATTTTCAACAGCCAACCGACTACCATCACCAGCGTATCTCCCAACTTCTGCAAGAAAGTACGGGGCTTGTCCGACCTCATATAATCATTCACCCCATTGGCAACCTTCTCGAAGCCATCCGTCACCGTCTTTCCGATATTCTCTACCGTAACAGCCTCACCGCGCATGCTTAACTTCTCGGCAGCCGTGCGGGCTTCCGGGATAATCAGCCAACATACGATATAAACCGGTATCAACGTTCCTACCCCACAAATCAAGACGACAAGCAGCAACAGACGGAGCAAAGTCACATCCCAACCCAGATAGGCAGCCATTCCACTAATGACACCACCCAGCATCTTGTCATCAGGATTGCGGTAGAGACGGCGGCGTGTAGTGCTATAAGCGGTATTGCTGCTCCATGCACCGGCACCATAACCACCTCCGGCATTTGTACTACCGGCATCGGCACTGCTGCTCTCTCCTTCCGTCTCCATGTCCTCCGGCTTTCCCATGCGGGCAATCACCTCTTCCACATCGGCAATCGTGATTACTTGTGAACCGGCCGACAATTTCTCGGCAAAGAGTTCGGAAATGCGGCGTTCTATATCATCTACAATCTCGTCGGCACCGGCTTCCTTACGGAAGTGTATCTTGAGATTACTCAGATAATTATCCAAAAGGCGGTATGCGTCATCATCAATATTAAAAACGGTTCCACCTAAATTTACAGTTAATGTCTTTTTCATAACACACTATTTATTTACAATTTGACTATTTACGATTTACTATTTACCATTCGGCGAATGCAGCATATTCTCTGTGGTCATTTCAAGAATTGCTGATGTGATTCACCGTCTCGTTCAACTCTTTCCAGGACATTTCCAGTTCACCGAGAAAGACTTCTCCTTTTTCCGTCAACCGGTAATACTTACGTGGAGGACCTTGCGTAGACTCAATCCATTCATAACCCAGCAAGTCGTCGTTCTTCAGACGGGTGAGCAACGGATAAAGTGTACCTTCCACTACAATCAGTCTGGCTTCTTTCAACTTCTGAATGATATCCGAAGCGTAAGCCGGCTCCTTGTGAAGCAGCAGCATGATGCAATATTCAAGCATGCCCTTGCGCATTTGCGACTTTACATTGTTTACATCCATAATGGTATTTACTATTTGACAATTTACGATTTACTATTTTGCTGCGCAATAGAGTAATGAGTGTTCTCATTCATTCTATTGTTGTTCCTTGTATGACACAAATATATGTATTATATCAGTACCTTGTATTACAAAGTACCTTATATTAAGCATAATTAACAAGACAAGAGCTACTTTACTATGTTCATAGGACAAGTATAATCAATAGCATAATGTAATATAAATAGGGAAATTTCCCCATTCTAATCTTTACCTACTTTCTTTTTGCTATTCTAAAAGCTTTTCATATCTTTGTTTCTGACCCTAATCTATTACGTAATGAAAGTACTAACTATCCATGATTTGGAAGCAATCAAGAAGAGGGCAGAAAACGCACTTCTGTTGCGCGAACAAAGCAATGAAGCAGTGGCCGAACAATGCTGCGGACTGGCGGCAGGCACTAAACATCTGCAGATTCTGATTTGCGGCGGCACGGGATGCAAGGCATCCGCCAGCCATGTCATCGCTGAAAAACTTCAGCAGGCACTCGAGAAAAACAAGATTACCGACCAAGTAAATGTAATCACCACCGGATGCTTCGGCTTCTGCGAGAAAGGACCGATTGTTAAGATTATCCCCGACAATACCTTCTATACGCAGGTCACTCCCGAAGATGCGGAAGAAATAGTCAGCGAACACATCATCGGCGGACGGAAGATAGAACGGCTGCTCTATGTGGACCCGAAAACAGAAAAGGCCGTCAGCGACTCCAAGCACATGGACTTCTACCGGAAGCAGATGCGCATCGCCCTACGAAACTGCGGCTTCATCGACCCGGAGAATATAGAAGAATACATCGGCTTGAACGGTTACCGCGCACTGGCAGACAGCCTGCTGAACGGTACGCCGGAAGCGGTAATAGAAGAAATAAAGCGCTCCGGTCTGCGTGGACGCGGCGGCGGCGGTTTCCCCACCGGAAGGAAATGGGAACTTGCCAGCCGGCAGCAAGCCGACACCAAGTACGTGGTGTGCAATGCCGACGAAGGTGACCCCGGCGCATTTATGGACCGCTCCATCATGGAAGGCGACCCGCACTCCATTGTAGAAGCGATGGCGCTTTGCGGCTACTCCATAGGTTCGTCCAAAGGCTTGGTCTACATCCGTGCCGAATATCCGCTTGCCATCCAACGGCTAAAGACTGCCATTGCACAAGCCCGCGAATACGGATTGCTGGGAGACAACATCTTCGGCACCGGCTTCTGCTTCGACATCGAGATACGCTATGGCGCAGGCGCCTTTGTCTGTGGCGAAGAGACGGCACTCATCCACTCCATGGAGGGAAAGCGCGGAGAGCCTACCTTGAAACCTCCCTTCCCGGCAGAGTCCGGCTATCTGGGCAAACCCACCAACGTGAACAATGTGGAGACGCTTGCCAACATACCTATTATATTGACACGCGGTGCAGAATGGTTCTCAACTATCGGAACTGAATTCTCCAAGGGGACAAAAGTTTTTGCCCTTGCAGGAAAAATAAATAACGTAGGATTGATAGAGGTTCCGATGGGAACCACCCTCCGCGAAGTAATCTACGAAATAGGCGGCGGCATCAAAGGCGGCAAGAAGTTCAAGGCTGTGCAGACCGGAGGTCCTTCGGGCGGCTGCCTGACGGAGAAGCATCTGGATACCCCGATAGACTTCGACAATCTGCTTGCCGAAGGTTCCATGATGGGTTCCGGCGGCATGATTGTAATGGATGAGGACGACTGCATGGTGTCCGTAGCCCGCTTCTATCTGGACTTCACGGTAGAGGAGTCGTGCGGAAAATGCACCCCTTGCCGCATCGGCAACAAGCGCCTGCTGGAAATACTGAACAAGATAACCGAAGGACGTGGCAGCGAGAAAGACCTGCAAACCCTCTCCACCCTGGGACAAGTGATAAAGGACACCGCCCTCTGCGGACTGGGGCAGACTTCGCCCAACCCGGTACTCTCCACCCTCAACAACTTCTACGACGAATACGTGAAGCACGTCAGGGAGAAGACCTGCCGCGCCCGGCAATGCAAGTCACTGCTCACCTACACCATCAATCCGGAGTTGTGCATCGGCTGTCACCTCTGCTTCAAGCATTGTCCGGCAGACGCCATTCTGGGAGATGTGCGCAAGCCCCACGTCATCAATCCGGACAAGTGCATCAAGTGCGGCATGTGCATGGCACGCTGCAAGTTCAAAGCCATATCTGTCTGCTAATCCCCCATTGCCATGGAAAAGAAACAAATTACCTTGCAAATAGACCGGCACTACATCACCGTGCCCGAAGGCGCTACCATCCTGGAAGCCGCCCGCAAAATAGGTATCGACATCCCTACCCTTTGTCACATCGACCTGAAGGGTACCTGCATCAAGAACAACCCCGCATCGTGCCGCATCTGTGTGGTTGAAGTGGAAGGACGGCGCAACCTCGCCCCCGCCTGCGCCACCCGCTGTACGGAGGGGATGGTGGTGCGTACCAGCACCCTGCGCGTGATGAATGCCCGCAAGGTGGTTGCCGAACTCATCCTGTCCGACCATCCCAACGACTGCCTCACCTGCCCCAAATGCGGCAACTGCGAGCTACAAACGCTGGCACTGCGCTTCAACATCCGCACCATGCCCTTCAACGGCGGCGAGCTATCACCCCGCAAGCGGGAGGTGACTTCGTCCATCGTCCGCAACATGGACAAATGTATCTTCTGCCGCCGCTGCGAGAGTGTCTGCAACGACTGCAACGACGTGCAGACCGTAGGCGCGCTGGGTGCCATCCGCCGCGGATTCAACACCACCATTGCCCCCGCCTTCGACAAGATGATGACGGACAGTGAGTGCACCTACTGCGGGCAGTGCGTAGCCGTCTGCCCCGTAGGCGCGTTGACGGAACGCGACCATACCAACCGCCTGCTCGAGGACCTTGCCAATCCAGACAAAGTGGTCATTGTGCAGACGGCACCTGCCGTACGAGCCGCCCTGGGCGAAGAGTTCGATCTGCCCCCCGGCACACTGGTGACGGGCAAGATGGTATATGCCCTGCGCGAACTGGGTTTCGACTACGTGTTCGACACGGACTTTGCCGCCGACCTCACCATCATGGAAGAAGGAGCCGAGATACTGAACCGCCTGACCCGTTACCTCCAAGGCGACAAGTCCGTCCGCCTGCCTATCCTTACCTCCTGCTGTCCGGCATGGGTCAACTTCTTCGAGCACCACTTCCCCGACATGCTCGACATACCCTCTACGGCACGCTCGCCGCAACAGATGTTCGGCTCCATAGCCAAGACATTCTGGGCAAAGAAGATGGGCATTCCCCGTGAGAAGCTGGTAGTGGTATCCATCATGCCCTGCCTGGCAAAGAAATACGAATGCGACCGAGAGGAGTTCAAGACAGACGGCAATCCCGACGTGGACTACTCCATATCCACCCGCGAGCTGGCACGCCTCATCCGACGCGCCAACATAGGATTCACACTGCTGACCGATAAAGAGTTCGACCTGCCGATGGGAGCCTCAACGGGTGCAGGCGTTATCTTCGGCACTACCGGCGGCGTGATGGAGGCAGTCTTGCGCTCCGTCTACGAAATCTATACGGGACGGACGCTGGATAATGTAAACTTTGAGCAAGTGCGCGGACTCGCCGGTGTACGCCGCGCCACCATCGACCTGGACGGCTTTGAACTGAAAGTAGGCATCGCCCACGGTCTGGGCAATGCACGCCATCTGCTGGAGGACATCCGCAACGGGCACAACGAGTATCATGTAATTGAAATCATGGCTTGTCCCGGCGGCTGTATCGGCGGTGGCGGCCAACCGCTGCACCACGGCAATTCGGACGTGCTCTATGCACGTGCCAATGCGCTGTATCGCGAGGACGCCAACAAACCGTTGCGGAAGTCGCACGAGAACCCCTATATCAAGACACTGTATGAAGAGTATCTGGGCAAGCCGCTCAGTGAAACCGCGGAACATCTGCTGCATACACACTACTTCAACAAGTCTATGGATTAACCGCTAAAAAACAGAAGAACTATGTCAGAAATAAAATTGGCTTGTGACGTTGTCAAACAAGTGCGTGCCATTTGTGACAAGCATGGCAACCAGCCCGGCGAACTTATCAATATACTCCACGAAGCCCAGCACCTGCACGGCTACCTGCCCGAAGAGATGCAGCGTATCATTGCCGCCCAACTGGGTATTCCCGTGTCTCACGTGTACGGCGTGGTGACGTTCTATACTTTCTTTACGATGCTGCCCAAGGGGAAGCATCCCATCTCCGTGTGTATGGGTACCGCCTGCTACGTGCGTGGTTCGGAGAAACTGCTCGAAGAGTTCAAACGCGTGCTGGGCATTGAAGTGAGCGAAACGACTCCGGACGGCAAATTCTCCCTCGACTGCCTGCGTTGCGTAGGCGCCTGCGGACTGGCACCCGTAGTGATGATTGGCGAAAAGGTGTACGGAAGGCTGCAACCAATTGATGTTAAGAAGATATTGGAGGAGCTGGAATAACTCATTTCAACCTTGCGGATATCCATCCCAAGGAATGATTATCTTGTCCAGTATACCACTCAGGCAGGCTATTGCCACTCCGTAGTTCGTCATAGGAATATGTTGCGCACGGGCATGGGCTATACGATTGAGCACATATTTCCGGTTGAACATGCAGGCGCCGCAATGGATAATCAAATCATATCGGGACAAGTCTATGGGAAAGTCATTCCCGGAGACGAAGTCTATCTGCAACTCCCCGCCGATGCGTTTTCGTAGCAGGCGGGGAATTTTGACGGTACCGATGTCCTCAGTCAGCGGAGCATGGGTGCAGGCTTCGGCTATCAGTACACGCGATTGGGGTGTCAAGCTATGGATAGCGGCAGCCCCCTCCACGAAGGCATTGATATCTCCTTTATAACCGGCAAAAAGAACCGAGAAGGAAGTAAGACTACTCTCGGCAGGCTTTTGCTGATAGACGATGGGAAATACTTGTGAATCGGTGATAATCAGCTTGGGCGGACGGGCAAGGGCTTGCAGGGAAGCTTGCAGCTTGTCGGTGGTGCAACTCATCACCAGGCACTTCTTGTCCAGCAACTCGCGGATGGTCTGCACTTGCGGAAGAATGAGACGGCCTTTTGGGGCTTGCATATCCTGGGGCATAACCAGTAGGACGACATCACCCTCGCTTACCAAGTTTCCCGTGATGGTCTGCTCACCAAAATTCTCGGGAAGCTTTTCGAGAATAGCATCGAAGATGCCTTGAATGCCGGTACCCTCTTTGGCACTGACCACAACGGGAACCTGCCCGCACTCCTTTTCAATCCGAAGCACCACGGAAGCGGTGTCTTGACGCGAATCAGCTTTATTCAGTATCAGTATCACGGGAATTTCGCGCGCTGCCAGCAGCTTTATCCATTGCTGTTCCAGCGTTCCGTCAGCTTCATAGAGCAAGAGGGCGATGTCCGCTTTCTCCACCGTCTTTAAGGTACGCTCCACGCGCATACCGCCCAACTCGCCTTCGTCATCATCAAAACCGGGGGTATCGATAAAAAGGCACGGTCCCAAAGGATATACCTCCATGGCTTTAGTCACGGGGTCGGTAGTAGTGCCGGGCGTTGCGGATACTAATGCCGTGTCTTGCCCGGTCAAGGCATTGACCAGGCTGGACTTTCCACTGTTCCGCCGCCCAAAGACGGCAATGTGCAGACGGTTGGAATGAGGTGTATTATTCATAAATCCGAAAGCTAAAATCTAAAGTCTCTTTTCCCTTCTCCTATTTCCTGGAGGTTACGTTCGGCTATCGCCCGTATCTTAGGGTTCGGGATATGTGTCATCTCCTCACAAATCAGCCGTATGCCCTTCTCCTTGGTTTCGGGGGAAGCATAGTCCTCCAGATATTCTTTTAATGTCATCAGTGCATTGGGCTGACAGCAGTTTGCTATCTGTCCGCGCTTGACGAGCGACATGAAGCGGTCTCCGGTACGTCCCTTACGGTAGCAGGCGGTGCAGAAGCTGGGGATATGCCCCAGGTCGAGCAGCCAGCTCACCACTTCATCCAGCGTACGCCGGTCGCTCACATCGAATTGGGAGGAGTCTTCCTCTTTGGCTTCCGGCACGGCATAACCTCCTACACTGGTGCGTGAACCGCCGCTTATCTGCGAAACACCCAGTTCGAGCACCCGACGGCGTACGGCTTCCGACTCACGGGTGGAAATAATCATTCCCGTATAAGGCACCGCAATACGCGCCACTGCCACAATACGGCAGAACATCTCATCCGAGATGGCATCGGGAAAATCTTCGGTCGAAATATCATCTGCCGGACAGATACGCGGCACGCTGATGGTATGCGGACCCACGCCAAAGG
>OAWY01001259.1_pt1 | contig 11347 bp, 9 predicted proteins | sample 1495591 | NCBI WGS metagenome assembly OAWY01 (sample SAMEA2580283, study PRJEB22360) | human gut metagenome | biome: human gut; feature: human-associated habitat; material: faeces | place: Denmark | collected 2008/2010
AAGCCGATGACCGCGAGACCCCGCGGGATCGTCTGGCCGCCGCCATCGCCACCGCCGGCGAGCACGACTGGAAGGTGCTCGTCGAACAGGGGATTGATGGTCGCGAAATCGAATGTGCCGTGCTGTGCCCGAAGGCCGGTGACGAGCCCGAGGCCAGCTGGCCCGGCGAAATCGTGCTCGATCATCAGAACGACGACCAGTTCTACGATTTCGACTCCAAGTACATGGATGCCTCCGCCAGCCACGTGGAAGTGCCTGCCAATCTGCCGGTCAGCGTGCTTGAGGACGTGCGTGACGTGGCCCGTCGCGCGTTCAAGGCCGTGGATGGTGTCGGCTTGAGCCGTGTGGACACCTTCGTGACGCCTGATGGCACGGTGATGGTCAACGAAATCAACACCATGCCCGGCTTCACGCCGATTTCCATGTATCCCAAGGCTTGGGATGCCACCGGAGTGAGCTACACCGAACTCATCACGCGATTGATTGAGGGCGTGCTGAGGTAAGTGTGGTGCGGAATCGGCCGCAGGCCGGTTCCGCTATTGACACATCGCCCATACCTGTCAGTAATTCATGCCAAGTTTTCCTAAGTTCAACAGGCGTACAGCAAATGGCGAACGCAATTCACTTGCGCGCCAGTGTCAGGACAGATTAGGCGCATAGTTTCTTTTCTTGGATTCACGGGCCGCGCGAATGCCGCGCATACCAAGCCCGACTCCCCAGACTGTCGTCTGGATGATGTTGAGAAAAGGAACATTATGAACAACCTGCGTAAGATCGCGGCCGGCTCCCTCGCCGCCGTGCTCGCGTTCTCGATGGCCGCCTGCGGCTCGAGCAACGCCTCCTCCGATGGCACCGGCGAAAGCACCGGCAAGGCCGTCACCGTGAACGAAAAGTCCGCCAAAGCCACCTCCCTCGCCGACTTCGGCACCATGGAAGACCTCGAGAAGGCCGCCAAGGAAGAGGGCGCGCTGAACGTCATCGCCCTTCCGCACGACTGGTCCAACTACGGCGAGGTCATCGAGAGCTTCAAGAAGAAGTACCCGGAGATCAAGGTCACCGAGCTCAACCCGAACGCCTCATCCAAGGAAGAGCTCGACGCCGCCAAGACCAACAAGGGCACCGACGCCGCCCCCGACGTCTTCGATGTCGGCCAGGCCATCGCCGCCACCTCCACCGACTACTTCGCCCCGTACAAGGTGCAGGCCTGGGACAAGATCCCGGACACCGCCAAGGACGCCGACGGCGCCTACTACGCCGACTACACCGGCATCATGTCCGTGGGCTGGAACGCCGACAAGTACGGCGACATCAGCTCCCTGGACGACCTGCTCGACCCGAAGTTCGCCGGCACCGTGGCCCTCAACGGCAAGCCCGCCGAGGCTGGCGCCGCCTTCAACGGCTACCTGATGGCCAACCAGCTCGCCGGTGGCGACATCAACAACCTGCAGCCCGGCCTTGACTACTTCAAGAAGCTCAAGGAAGCCGGCAACCTGACCACCGTCGACGTGACCAACGGCACCATCGACTCCGGCCAGACCGGCGTGGTCTTCGACTGGACCTACAACCAGGCCTCCTACAAGAAGGAGCTCAAGGACAAGGGCGTGAACTGGAAGTACAAGACCTTCCCGAAGGCCCAGGTCGTCAGCTACTACAACCAGGCCATCAACAAGGACGCGCCGCACCCGGCCGCCGCCCGCCTGTGGGAGGAGTACCTGTACACCGCCGACGCCCAGAACCTGTGGTTCAAGGGCGGCGCCAACCCGGTGCTGCTCGATTCCATGAAGGAAGACGGCACCGTCGACCAGGCCACTCTGAAGGACGCCATCACCATCGAAGGCGAGCCGGTCTCCTACACCAACGACGACTCCACCCGCATCACCGAGTGGCTCCAGAACAACTGGGACAAGACGATCGGCAACTGAGGCACAGACCGATGACCGCCGCAATCGCACCCATTGCATCGAACGGACCTGCTGCCGCCAAGGCTGCGGGTCCGTCCGCTACTCCCGCTTCTCCTCTCTCCTCGGCGATGGCCAAGCACCGCCAGGAGCTGGGCACGCTCGCCACCACGCTCCCGTTCTTCGCCTACACCGCCTGCTTCCTGCTCGCACCCACCGTCATCGTGATTGTCGGTGCATTCCAGGATCGCAGCGGCAACTTCACGCTCGCGAACTTCAATAAGATGTTCGAGGCCAACACCATCGCCGCATTCGGCACCTCGATTCTGGTGTCTTTAGCATCCTCTCTGATCGGCGCAGTGGTGGGCGCGCTCGCTTCCTACGCACTGGTCATTGGTGCCAAGCCGAACGGCCTGCTGCGTCGTATGGTCTCCGCCATCTCCTCCGTGCTTGCTCAGTTCGGCGGCGTGATGCTCGCGTTCGCGTTCATCGCCACCATCGGCATCAACGGTATCGGCACCATGCTTATCAAGACACTGGCCGGCTACACCGTGAACCCGAACTGGCTCAGTTCGTTGCCGGGCCTGGTGACCATCTACTGCTACTTCCAGATTCCGCTGATGATCATCATCTTCCTGCCCGCGGTCGATTCGATCCGTCCACAGTGGCGCGAGGCATGCGAATCCCTCGGTGGCAACACGTTCCAGTACTGGACGCGCGTGGCCTGCCCGATTCTGGCACCCCGCTTCATCTCCGCGTTCCTGCTGCTGTTCGCCTCCGCGTTCTCCGCATACGCGACCGCCGCGGCCCTGTTCTCCCAGCGTTCGATTCTGGTGCCGCTTATGATCCAAGGTGCCATGCGCAACGAACTGGACCCCAACCAGCAGGGCTTTGCCCAGGTGCTGGCATTCGCAATGATCATCGTCGTGGCCATCGTCATGCTGTTGAGCCACGCCGTGGAAAAGAGGGCCGGACGTTGGCAATGACCGAAACTTCCGCAACCAAGCCGCCGCAGCTGCGCGCCGCTCGTGCGCGTAAACAGAGCATCATCAAATTCGTGATCCTGTTCGTCACCCTGGCGTTCCTGTTCGTGCCGCTGCTGGCCATGCTCATCTTCACCCTGCGTCACCCGCTGTCCGGCCGCTGGTCGGCCGCGCCGTGGATCGCGATTTTCACCGGCAACGGCGAGTCGCTGGGTGCCGACCTGACCGTGCTGTGGCAGGGCATCGGCACCTCGCTGGCCCTGAGCGCGGTCACCGTGGTGATCATGCTGGTGCTGCTGGTGCCCACCATGGTCATCGTGCATATTCGCTCCAAGGTTTTGGAGCGCGCGATCGAATGGGTGGCCACGCTGCCGCTGACCATCCCGGCCATCGTGCTGGTGGTGGGTTTGGGCCCGATCTACCGCTGGCTGTCCGCCGACGTGCTGAGCACCAACCCAATCTGGCTGTGCTTTGCCTACGTGATTCTCGTGATGCCGTTCGCCTTCCGCGCGATCGCCGTGGGGCTTAACTCCATCGACGTCAAGACGCTGGTCGAGGCATCCCGCTCGCTCGGTGCCTCCTGGCCCAAGGTGTTCTTCAAGGTGATCATCCCGAACCTATGGCAGTCGATTCTCTCGGCATCCTTTATCTCCATCGCCGTGGTGCTGGGCGAATACACCGTCGCCTCGCTGCTCGGCCGTATGAACCTGCAGGTCGCGCTCTACCAGCTCGGCCAGTCCAATTCTCAAATCTCCACCGCCATGTCGCTGCTGGCTCTGCTCTTCGGTGCGGTGCTCCTCGTTGCGCTCGACCTGATCTCCGACGCAATGCGCAAGTCAAGGGAAGGTAAGTAACCTGATGAACAGCAATTCGATTTTCACCCGTCGCCATGCCGGTGCCGATGCCGCGGCTTCTGTTTCGGCACCCGCCACCACGTCCGCTGCCGCCGAGGACGCCTTCAAGAACGATCCCACCGCCACCCTCGAAGGCGTGCGCGGCAAGGACGTGACCAAGGCCGCCAAGGCCCTGCTCAAAGACAGCGTCAAGCGCGGCGGCGGCTCCATCCAGATGCGCGACGTCGTCAAGATCTACCCCGGCTCCACCGTTCACGCGCTCGACGACTTCAACCTGGACATCAAGCCCGGCGAAATGGTCGTGCTGCTCGGCGGCTCCGGCTGCGGCAAGTCCACCGCGCTGCGCTCGCTCGCCGGCCTCGAAGACATCCAGGGCGGCCGCATCATGGTCGGCGGCCAAGACGTCACCGGCGTGCCGGTCAACAAGCGCGAGATGGCCATGGTGTTCCAGGCCTACTCGCTTTTCCCGCACATGACCGCCCTGGAGAACGTGGAATTCGGCCTCGAAGTGCGCGGCATGGGCAAGGCAGAACGCCGCAAGATCGCCATGGAACAGCTGGAGCTCGTGGGACTTGCCGATCAGGCCAAGAAGTACACGCAGCAGATGTCCGGCGGCCAGCAACAGCGCGTGGCCCTGGCCCGCGCGCTGGCCGTCAAGCCGCGTGGTGAGTCCCTCGACGAGCCGCTCTCCGCCCTCGACGCCAAGGTGCGCGTCCAGCTGCGCGACCAGATTCGCCGCATCCAACTCACCACCGGCACCACCACCGTCTTCGTGACCCACGATCAGGAAGAGGCGCTGGCCGTGGCCGACCGCATCGGTGTGATGAACAAGGGCAAGATCGAGCAGATCGCCGCCCCGCAGAACCTGTACCAGCGCCCCGCCACCGAGTACGTGGCCACGTTCATTGGACTCACCAACCGCCTGCCCGGCGCATCCAATGGCGACGAGGCCGTGGTCTTCGGCCAGCGCGTGCCGCTGCTCGCCGGCTCCGCCAAGGGCGATTCCGTGGCCGTGCTCGTGCGCCCGGAGAACCTGACGCTGGCCTTGGCCGGCAGCAGCGATTCGCACGTCGGCGAACGCGCCCGCGTGGAGGTCATTCACTTCCTTGGCTCCTTGGTGCGCGTGGATACGGTCATCACCTCCGGCGAATACCAGCGCTGGAACAAGGGCGAACAGCTCAAGGCCACCGTGCAGCTGCCCGCCAGCGAGCTGCCGGCCGGTCTGGCGGTGGGCGATGACGTGATTGTCACCCCGCGTCCGGTCGCCGCGCTCGCCTGCTGAATGGCGTTGCGATGATCGTGCGGTTCTGTTCTGTTTTTGTGACTGTACGATCGTCGAATGGCTTATCGGCAATGATGTGTGTGGGACGGCGGCGATTTTTGGGCGATTATCGCGTGCCGTCCCACAGCAATCTTGCAGAGTAGGGGACTTTCTCGGCATTGGGAATGATTGACGTTGATCATTCCTTGCCCATTGATGATTTCCTCCCCCATTCCCAATGCAATCGAAACGCCGTGCCGTATTCTTGAAGAGTATTGCACGTGTGATCGGTCCGTTTGCGGCCAGTAACTATGGGGGATAAGTATGAGCGAACCAATGCCGCCGGCGCAGCAGCCGCAGGCACCTCAGCAATCGCAGCAGCCGCAACAATCTCCACGCGATTGGTGGTTCACGGCCCATCGCCGGTTTTCGACAATCGGCTCGGCGCTCGCCATTATGATGGTGTTCTGGATCGGACTGAATATTCTGGCCACTGAAGCACTACGAACGCTGCTTGGCACCGATGTGCCCGCTTGGGCTGTGCTGCTCGCCTCCTCCGGACCGCTGTATGTGGTGGCCATGCCGCTGAGTATGTTGGCCTTCACTCGCGTACCGGTTATTCGCACCCGGCAGTACCCCATGAAGGCGGGGGAGTTCATTCAGATTTTCGTCATGTGCATTCCGGTAATGTTCTTGGGCAATATGATTGGCAATATATTGTCTGCCGGAGCCACTGATGGTCAGGCCACCAATCGCATCAACGACGTGATTCTTGGCAGCGACTGGCGGGTGAACGCATTGTTCATAGGCCTGTTGGCACCGGTTTGCGAAGAATGGATTTTTCGCAAGGAGATTATCTCCCGCCTGCGCCGGTACGGAGAGAAGACCGCAATCATATTCTCCGCATTGGCATTCGCGCTATTCCATATGAACGTGTTCCAGTTCTTCTACGCCTTTGGCCTAGGACTGATGTTCGGATATGTATACACGCGCACCTCCCGACTGCGGTATTCGGTGGCTATGCACATGCTGATCAACCTGAACGGGTCAGTACTCGCCCCATTGGTGATACAACAGATCGATCCCCGCATCCTCGACAGCACGGTCAGCGAGGCCGAAATCATGCGTATGGCTGAAGCCGGCAACATGGGCGACATGGGCATCATGATGTTGTACGGCACAGTGATGTTGGGCCTCTGCATTGCCGGTATCGTACTGCTTATCACCAAGCGCAAGAGCTGGGAGTTCTATCTTGCGCCAGAGGAGTTGCCTGCGGGGCTTAAAATACGCACCGCCTATGCCAATCCCGGCGTTATCGCGTACCTACTGTTGACTGTGATGCTTACCGGTTGGATGCTGTTCGCATGACTGTCATAGCCGGACCCAGAGAGGCGAGCCGGGAGATATCACAGATTGCCTGACGAGCCGCCATCTTCAACAAGGTATTCGGTGCCCGAACCGGCGATGGCTCGCGCCGCCATATCTTTGATGGTGGAAGGCAGCACACCCTCGCGCGCGAACACAAGCACTTGGCCGGTCATGCCGTAAGGGGAGAAGCCGGTGAACTTGACCAATGGCGGCTGACCCTCCAGCGCCACGTCGGCGGTGGCTTTGGTTACGCGGTCGAGAATATCCTGACTGATCGCAGACGGGTCGCCGGAGGCCTTGGCCGTGAACTCAAGCGTGGCCATGCCTTCGCTGACCGGCGTGAGCTTGGTCAGGGCGGCCGTATTGAGTACCGAATTGGGGATGACCATCATGTCTCCGGAACGGGTGCGCACCACGGTCTGACGCCAGGTGATGTCGTGCACGGTGCCTGTGACGCCTTGAATGGTCACCAGATCGCCGGGTTGGATTACGTGGCCCAGCATCAGGCCGAAGCCGCCGATGATGTTGGCGATTGTATCCTTCAGACCCAGCGAGATCGCCACACCTCCAACACCAAGGGCGGTGATAAGTGTGGTCGGATTGATGCCGAATACGGGCTGCAGTACCATCGCTGCGCCGGTGACCCAGATGGTCACGCGCGTGAGGTTCACGAAAATCGAGGCGCTGGGAATCTGAGAATTGTCCAGAATCTTGCGCAACACGCGGCTGATGACGCGGTCGGCCACAAATACGATGGCCAATACAATGGTCAGCCAGATGAGTTTGCCGGCGTTCACCTGAAACCAGCGTGCGATGTCTTCTGCATATTCAGTCATACGCCTACTGTATCGGTCGTTTCTGGTGAAGTCGTGGAGACGGGGTGGCAGAAAGCGGAATCGGCCTACGGTCGATTCCGCTACTCCTGGCGTTCGCGGCAGGTCTGGCCGAGGCCGCGGGCCAGTCGAATCGGATCGAGAATCTCGTCCAACTGCTCGGCGGGCAGGTCGGTGCGTTCGCCGGCCGCCTCGCGCACGGTACGGCCGGTATGTACGGCTTCGGCGGCGATGTCGGCCGCGTGCTCGTAGCCGATGTAGTGGTTGAGCGCGGCGGAAATCGACGGTGAGGACTGGGCGTATGAACGCCCCAGGTCAGCATTGATTTCGATGCCTTCCACGCAGTTGACGCGGAACGTCTCCATGGCGTGCGTCAGCAACGCCATGCCGGTCAGCAGCTCATGCACCATCACCGGGTCGAAGGCGTTCAGCTGCAACTGTCCCTCGGCCACAGCCCAGTTCACAGTCACGTCCATGCCGAAAATCGTGAAGCAGCACTGGTTGACGCATTCGGGGATCACAGGGTTCACTTTGGCCGGCATGATCGACGATCCGGCCTGGCGAGCCGGCACGTTGAGATCGTTGAAACCGCAGCGCGGCCCGGAATTGAGCAGTCGCAAATCGTCGGCGGCCTTCTTCAGGTGCACGGCGAGGCTCTTGATGGCAGCCGACGTGGCCACGTACGCGCCCATATCCGTCATGGCGGCCACCGGATCGGGCGCGGCGGTGACCGGCAGCCCGGTGATTTGCGCCAGATGCTTGATAGCGGACTTGCGGAATCGCAGATCCGCGCAAATGCCGGTACCGATGGCGGTGGCACCGAGGTTGAGCTGGGCCAGCAGCGGCACCACGCGATCGAATGCAGCCAAATCAGACTTCAACAGCGTGGCAAACGCATGAAATTCCTGACCATAGGTCATTGGTACGGCGTCCTGCAGCTGCGTGCGGCCAATCGTCACGTCATTGATATGTTTGTCGGCCAGATCGTGGAAGGCCTTGGCGAGTTTCTTGGTGGACTCGGCGAGCGGCCCGATCGCGTCGATAAGCGCGAGTTTGCAGGCGGCCGGGTAGGTGTCGTTCGTGGACTGCGACTTGTTGACGTCGTCGTTCGGATGGATGTATGTGTAATCGCCGCGCTGGCGGCCGGCGATTTCCAACGCACGGTTGGCGATCACCTCGTTCATGTTCATGTTCGACGAGGTGCCGGCACCGCCCTGCATCACATCGACCGGGAACTGATCGGCCAGTTTGCCGGCCTCAATTTCTAGGCAGGCGGCGCGAATGGCCTCGGCCTTGGCCGGGTCGATCAGGCCTAATTCCTCATTGGCGATGGCGCAGGCGCGCTTGACCGTGGCATAGGCGCGAATCAGCTCGGGATGTTGGCTATCGGTGATGCCGGAGACCGGGAAGTTGCCGATAGCGCGCTGGGTGTGAATACCCCAGTAGACGTTCGCCGGCACCTCCATCTGGCCGATGCAGTCATGTTCCAGACGGGTCTTGTTCGATGTTTCGCTCATGCTTCCATCTTCCTGTGCGTGGGTTGGAAACGCCAGCATGAGAGGCTGATTGCGCCTTGTGAGAAACCTCACGCGAGGTTCGTGCGGCGGAAACAATCCAGACTCGCTGGTTTTCGGTCAAGCGGTGTACCCGGGGAATCCTGCGGGGCCGTTCGACGATGAGATGGTGGATGGCGCGGCATGCGTGGCGGCGACCGGCATGCCGGGGGCGGTCGAATCCTGCGCATTGTGCACGAAGATGCGATTCCAGTAATTAAGCATGTCCTTTTGGCTCATGGCCAGGTATATGCCCATGGCCAGCACGGCCACATCTTCTTTAAGCAGGTCTTTGATTTCGATGGTGTCGCTCAATTCGGGCCAACGTTGCAGCACGGCGAGCATGCCGCCCACGGTGAACTCGACCATGAGATCGGTTTTCAGGTCAAGGTTCTTGGGGTCGCGTTGCAATGTGCTGAGCATTTGCAGACGGCAGAAGTCGCGCAGCGATTCGGTCAGTTCAAGCGTGCTGTGCGGGCCTGCCAACAGGGCCAGGTGGTCGAGGCGCTGACGCTGCTCTGGATCGGAGAGCGTGGCGGTGACGCGGTCTCGCCATTGTTCCTCGGGATTGCCGTTCGGATCGGGGGTGCGGTTGATCGGAATCGATTCGACCTGATGCAGGATGGCTGAATCGGCCAATTCGGGCAGGCTGGAGAAGTGATAGTAGAACGAATTACGGTTCACGCCAGCCTCACGCACCACGTCGGTAACGGTGATCTTGCGATAGTCGCGGTCGGCGAGCAATTCCCAGAAAGCGTTCTCGAGGCGTTCTTTGGCGGGCAGCACCTCGGAATCATGGCGTGGACGTGGCATCTCTTCCTCCTGATGCACCAGCGTGATATGGTCACGCTGTCTAATAACTTATTGGGCAGTATAACTATTATTTGTGGACATGTCTATGAGCTAATCGGCGATTTCAGTTGCGTCCTCCGCTGATGGCGAAGCTGTGGTGCCGGCATCGGCATCAGTATCGGCTCTGGCCGGAGCTGCGCTATCTGCTCCTGCTGCAGTTTCTGCTGGGATCTCGGCTGTTGCTTTGGAGGTCGCAGAACTTGGTGCGGAAGCCGGGGGCGGGCGTCGGCTTGCGTTTGGCCGTGGACGCCTTGAACAGTATCGCCAGGGCCTCAACCAAATGACGCCGGTCTGCGGGGGTCAGCCCAACGTACGCGCCAAGCATCGCCGGAATCGAAGCGGGGAAGTTGCTCATCACCTCGCTGAAGCTGGTGGCGCCGTTGGCGTGCAGCACGGTGAACAGCGCATCCACCGCACGCTCGCGCTGTTCGGGCGTAAGCGTGGCGATCCAATGGTTCAGCTCCTCGTTAAACAACTGCGAGCTGGAACTCAAATCCGGCTCGGTGATGAACTGGTCACCATCCAATAGCCAGGTGAAGGCGGAATGCTGCATGATGCCATCCGAATCGGAAGAGACCACGCGGCAAGGCTCCGGGGTCTCGAAAATCATGCCCACAATCGACGAACTCGGCACGATTTTCGTCACCTTCGGCTGGATGGTGCGGTAGGCGGGGCTGGTCACAATCTCCGGCGGGAAACCGGGGCCATCCAGTGAATAGACATGCTGAATGCGCTTGCGCACCTTGGGATCGGCGTTCATGGCCGCGTAAATCGCCAGATTGCCTCCCTTGGAATGGCCGACCAGAATAATCGGACCCTCCCACAGTCGCGCCACCATATCCAGATAGGCGCTGGCTGAACGTTGCGCCGGCACCGGATACTGGAAAGCCATATTGAAATCTTCCTTCCATCCGATGAGCGAATCATCGGTGCCGCGGAAGGAAATAACCAACGTGCCTTTGTAGGTCGGCTTTCGGCGCTTGTGGCCGTCGGGCAGTTGGAAGGTGGCGGCGGCGAATTGGGTTTGCTCACCCTGATTGATGTGCTCGACCACCGCGCCCAGGCGAACGTTGGCGTAGCGGGGGTTTTCGCCTGCGGCCTGGAACAGGTCGTGGGTCAGGTCCGGGTTGACCACTGAAACCATTTGGGCTTCGTGCGGCTTGTCGTCGGCATGTGTTTCCGGCGAACGATGCAGCTCGCGGTTGGCCTCGTCAAGGCTTACCGATTCAAGCTCGGGATGCCAGATACCCTTCAGCCAGATCAGTGGATGCTTGGGTTCGAAAGCGCGAATGCGTGCGGCGAACGAGCCTGACCGCGTCTCATCCAGCATCAACGTCGGACAGACACTGGCCACATCCTCATAGATGAGCGTGGAGATGATCAAGGCGTCGATTTCGTTGAACGGCAAGTCGGCGAAGGAGCGCGTTTCGGTGTGCGCGTAATCGATAATGCCGGTCATGCGCACCTCCTGCTTCCGTTGATATTGCATATCCCCTTGAGCTGCGTGGTCTTGCGATCGCGTGCGGCCGTGCGGCTGCGCGCAGCAATTAACCATATGCATTCCATTGTAGGGATTGTACGGTTTTGGCCGGCGCGATCGAGCAAGACTGCACCGACGGCGAACAATTCGTGGAAGGATTCCCGTCGGCTTGTCGAAAATTGTCGGGTAGCAGGGTTGCGATGCCAGCCAGCCGACCACCCTCCGGCCCTACGCGCCCTCTCCCGCCCGCGGGCGCGAACGACGC
>OAWY01001260.1_pt1 | contig 11334 bp, 10 predicted proteins | sample 1495591 | NCBI WGS metagenome assembly OAWY01 (sample SAMEA2580283, study PRJEB22360) | human gut metagenome | biome: human gut; feature: human-associated habitat; material: faeces | place: Denmark | collected 2008/2010
TCCAGTTTGAATCTGCCGGTATGCAGAAGTACCTGCGCGAATTGCAGCCTTCTACCTTCGAAGATTTGATCGCCATGAATGCCCTCTATCGTCCGGGTCCGATGGATTATATTCCGGATTTTATCGACCGTAAGCATGGTCGTAAACCGATTGAATATGACATTCCGGTAATGGAAAAATATCTGAAAGACACGTATGGTATTACGGTCTATCAGGAACAGGTGATGCTTTTGTCACGTCTGCTGGCAGACTTTACCCGTGGTGAGTCCGATGCCCTTCGTAAGGCGATGGGTAAGAAGCTGCGTGATAAGCTGGATCACATGAAGCCTAAGTTTATCGAAGGCGGACGCAAGAACGGTCATGACCCGAAAGTACTTGAAAAGATTTGGACCGACTGGGAAAAGTTTGCCTCTTATGCGTTCAACAAATCGCACGCTACTTGCTACTCTTGGGTGGCTTATCAGACAGCCTATCTGAAAGCGAACTACCCGTCGGAATACATGGCGGCTGTCATGAGCCGAAGTTTGTCCAACATTACCGATATCACGAAGCTGATGGACGAATGCAAGGCAATGGGTATCCAGACGCTCGGTCCGGATGTGAATGAGAGTAACCTGAAGTTTACGGTTAACCACGACGGTAATATCCGTTTCGGACTGGGAGCGGTGAAAGGCGTAGGCGAAGCTGCCGTGCAAAGCATTGTAGAAGAACGTAATACCAACGGACCATTCAAAGGTATCTTTGACTTCGTACAACGTGTCAATCTGAATGCCTGCAATAAAAAGAATATGGAATGTCTGGCGTTGGCGGGAGGTTTCGACAGTTTCCCCGAATTGAAGCGGGAGCAGTACTTTGCCGTCAACTCTAAGGGCGAAGTATTCCTCGAAACTTTAATGCGATACGGTAACCGCTATCAGGAAGACAAAAGAGCTGCCATCAATTCATTGTTCGGCGGAGCGAATGTCGTCGATATCGCCACTCCCGAAATTCCTCAGGGAGTAGAGCGCTGGGGCGACCTCGAACGTCTGAACAAGGAACGCGACCTGGTAGGAATCTACCTTTCCGCCCATCCGCTGGATGAGTTCGCGATTGTGCTGGATCATGTCTGCAATACCCGTATGGCAGATTTGGAAGATAAGGCGGCTCTGGCAGGCCGGGAGATTACAATGGGGGGTATTGTGACCAGTGTCCGTCGTGGAGTCAGCAAGAATGGCAATCCGTATGGCATTGCCAAGATCGAAGACTATTCGGGCTCTACGGAAATACCTTTCTGGGGAAATGACTGGGTGACTTATCAGGGCTATCTGAATGAAGGGACGTTCCTGTATATCAAAGCCCGTTGTCAGGCCAAGCAATGGCGGCAGGACGAGCTGGAAGTCAAGATCACTTCGATGGAACTTCTGCCCGACGTGAAAGAAGAATTGGTGCAGAAGATCACCATTATTATTCCTCTGTCGGTGTTAAATTCGGGATTGGTTACCGAACTGGCCACTTTGACCAAAGAACATCCCGGCAATACGGAACTCTACTTCAAAGTGACGGACGATACGGACAGCCGTATGTCGGTCGATCTGATTTCCCGTCCGGTCAAGCTTTCGGTAGGCAGAGATTTAATAACATATTTAAAGGAGCGCCCCGAACTTGGATTCCGTATAAATTGATTATCTTTGTAGCGCAAATCTACAAACGAAGTAATACATAATAATTAATACTTAATACTTAAAAAGAAATGGCTTTAGAAATTACAGACAGCAACTATAAGGAAATCCTTGCAGAAGGAAAGCCTGTTGTGGTGGATTTTTGGGCTCCCTGGTGTGGCCCTTGTAAAATGGTGGCTCCTATTATTGAAGAATTGGCCGCGGAGGTTGAAGGACAAGTCATCATCGGTAAATGCGATGTGGATGATAACAGCGATGTGGCTGCCGAATACGGTATCCGCAACATTCCTACTGTTTTGTTCTTCAAGAATGGTGAGATTGTAGACAAGCAGGTAGGCGCAGTCGCCAAACCGGTATTCGTGGAAAAAGTGAAGAACCTTCTCTAGACTTTGTCTAATATTTAATACTTATTACTTAATACTTACAACCATGGGACTGGAAGATGATTTTTTATTAGAAGATGCCGATGACGAAAAGACCGTCGAGTTTATCAAGAACTATCTGCCTCAGGAACTGAAAGAGAAGTTCGAGGACGATGAATTGTACTATTTTCTCGATCTGATAGACGAGTACTATTCAGAAAGTGGCATTCTCGACGCTCAGCCCGATAACGACGGCTACGTAAACATTGACTTGGAAGAGGTCGTAGCTTACATCGTGAAAGAAGCCAAGAAGGACGAAATGGGAGAATATGATCCCGAAGAAATCCTTTTTGTGGTTCAGGGAGAAATGGAATATGGAAACTCTCTGGGGCAGGTGGACTAATTGTCGCTAGTCACCACTGTAGATAAATGAAAGGAATATAGCCTGAAAGATTCGCGTCTTTCAGGCTATTTCTTTTTCCATCCTTATGTTTTCGCTTTCCGGTATTTCCTGCCAAGTAAATTGGCAGCACTTCCTCAGAATACACTGTACCTGCTATCTACTTATTTTATTAAATACCCATGTGGGAAATAGTTTCGGGGCTTTCAGATTTTTAGTATCTTTGTTCGTTGTTTTATTGCGTATCACTAAGGTCTGATAATTGAAGCACCTTGGTGCTTCAATTGTTGTACGTAGGTGACTCTTTCGTTGCACCTAAGTGCAACGAAAGAAAATAACCAAGCAAACGACTAATTGCTTAAATAGTAACAGATAAGTTATTAACAGCCAAACATAAAATTATTCTTATGAGCATTTATTACGACCTTTATGAGAATCCGGATAAAGAGGGTACCGAAGAACAGAAGTTACTGCATGCACGAGTAGTGCCAAGCGGAACATATACAACCAAAGAGTTTGTGGAGCGGGTATCCATGATGCACCATATTCCTCATGCGCAATTAGTTGGAGCAGTGGAAGCTATCACTGATGAGTTGCAGACGCTGCTGTCCAGAGGATATATTGTGGAGTTTGGAGATTTGGGGCATTTTTCTCTGACCCTCTCTTTGGAGAAAGAAATCACTGACAGAAAAGAAGTGCGCTCTCCATCTGTCCATCTGAAAAATATCAAACTAAAGGTAAAGCAAACATATAAGAGAGAACTGAACTCTAAAATGGATTTAGAACGAATATCTTCCCCTACGCGTTCCAATATGAACATATCAGAAGAAGAATGTCTGAAAAGATTGCAGGACTTTTTGGAGAAACATCCTTGTATCAATCGGGCAGATTATTGTGCTATCACCGGAATGAATAAAACACAGGCTATACGGCAATTGAATCTTTTCATTGAAAAGGGAGTTATTCAGAAATATGGGATTGGGAAGACGGTAGTGTATATACGTGTTGTGTAAGTTCTTATTTTAGATTTCCTCCAATGCATAATACTGATAATCCCGAAGTACCGTTTGGAGGAACTTCTCCTGATTATTCTCTCGTGGAGTAACAGATAAGATTTCCTGCACCTTTTTGGCGAGTAACGTAACGCGCCTTACCCGATCCTTTTCACCGGACTCCAGCGTTCGGGTGATTACGTTCACCTGTTCCAATGATAAATCGGCAGATTGTGGATACGTCGGATGATAATTCTTTGTCAGATAGTCAAATTCATCGAGGCTGACGTGTATCTTGCGATAATTCTTCTCTTTGATCACCATCGTTCCGGCTGCTAAATCACCCAGTCTCTGACTGTTTTTAGTCAGCAGAACGACTAAAAGCCCTAAACCTCCTGTACCGGGACCATCAATGATGAAGAGAAGCCAGCGCAGCAGATAAGCACTGATGCTGGGAGTAGAACCGTCTGATTTTACGACGCGTATATTCATCAGACGTTTTCCGAAACTCTGCCCGTGATTGAACATTTCGCAGAGGAACGAGTAAAAAAGTACAGGCAAATAGACGAGGCACAGAAAAAAGACCGTACCGACTCCGGAGGATAAATGCAGTTTAACAATGAGTGTCGTCACAGAATATAGATAAATCACAATCAGGGAATAATCGATGACCAAAGCCAGCAATCGTTCGCCGATACTGGCGGGCGTTTGGCTGATTCGAACAAACTGACCGGTAATAATCGTAGATTCTGCCATTCTTGGTTAAACATTTTTAGGTTTAAGTTGCAAATATATCATAATTCTTTTATTTTTGCTTCTGCTCTCAAACAAAACTTATTCGAAATCTATTAAAAGTGATGAATGTAAACTATGTCTATGGAATCATCTTCCTGTTTTTAACATCTTGCCTTTCTCCCACAGATAGGGTAATTCCTTCTTTATTGCGTGCAGATTCTTTGATAGAAGTTGGATGTGCAGATAGTGCATTGAGTTTATTGGAACGTATGAATCTTGCTGAGTTGTCTTCTATACAGTCTAGAGCTAGTTATGCCCTATTGTTAACACAAGCCAAAGATCAGAACTATGTTACTCACACGGATGATTCGCTAATTCGTGTCGCTGTAGATTATTATGACACTTCCGATGATATTACCCTAAGGGCAAAAGCTCATTATTATCTTGGACGAGTTTGTCAAGACAGAGGTGATATTGAAGGAACTGTACGTGAATTTTTGGTGGCAATGCCTTTGGCTGAGAAAGCGGAAAATTATGATTTAAATATTCTATTGAAAAGTAATTTGGGTTTATTATTCTGGCGGCATGGGTTGCAAGAGGAGGCTGATTCTCTTTATAGACAGGCTGTTGAATTGGCTGAAGCACATCATGATTCATTGCGTTTAGCCGTAGTGCTAGTACATTGTGCAGATATTTGCATGGAGCGAGGAGAAGAATATTATACAGATGCGGAAAAATATTTAAAACGGGCTCTAAAGCTAGTGAAAGATACAGATAAACAACATACTGAGGAGCTTGTGTTTAGTTCTCTTAGTTATCTTCTGGAATATCAAGGGAAATCACGCGAAGCTATATTGTATGCAAATAAAGGTATGCGGTTGGTATTAGACAGCTCTGAGAGATATGGTTACTATCTAGTTATCGGGAGTGCTTATTTGCAATTGGAACAATATGATTCAGCCTTTGTTTATTTGAATAGAGGCATACCTTCTGATAATTATTATGCAAAAACAAATGCATACATGAAACTATCGGAAATGGCGATGAGGTTGGGAAAACAAAATGAAGCATTGGAGTACGAAACTTTATATACTATATATAAGGATTCCATGAAATTAGTAGAGCAACCGGTTGAGGTAGTTTCTTCTTTAAAGGATGTGTTATATCGTCAATCAACGGAACGCTATGAATCCTTTTTGACCCGGTATCGTTTTTGTCTATTGTTATTTGTCCTATTGTTTATTATTACGATTTATTTCTTTTTGCAGAGGCGTAGAAAAAGGAAGAAAGAAATAGCACGATTGGTTGACAAACGTCAATTGTTGTATAAAAGTATAGAGGCTATCAAGAAAGAGTTGGAGGAAAAAAAACTAGAAATAAAAGAAATACAGCAACATTGTGAATGTTTAGAGTCGGATGTTAACTCCAAAGTGCAATTAGATAGTTGTCTTAATGAACTATTAGAACAATACCATTCAATGCAAGAAGATTTAGAACGCCGGCTTGTAGAAAGAGATGAGGAAGTAAGGCGATTGAGAAATCTGAATCTGAAATTTATATTAATGTCTTCTCCTATTTATCAAATGTTGATAGCATTGTGTGAGTATAATAAACTTAACCCTGATGGAATGAAGAAGATTACTAATGATGAATGGGTAATTTTATTGCATGAAATAGATATGGCATCTTTGGGATTTGTAGAAAGATTAAGCACTGAATATGAGTATTTATTGGAGGAAGATATTCGTTTTTGTTGCTTAGTTAGGTTGGATTTTAAATATGCCGATATTGCCTATCTTTGGGGATGCACTTCTGCTGCTGTATATAAAAGAAGTTGGTCTGTATTGGAAAAGATGGGTTTAAATAAAGATAAGAAAGTAAAATTGGTTGATATATTACGCAAAGTCTAAGCTTTGTGTATTATTATTTGAGTTTTATGCAATACAACGCATTCTTTGCATTCGTTAACATAATGGTATAATACTTTTCTTAAGCTTACTGCTCATATTTACAGCGTTAAACATCAAATATGAACAGTATATGAAAAAACTACTATTTTTATTATTCCTAGGTATTTTCTTTTCGGATCTAATACTAGGAAATTCTCCAAATTGTAATATAAGAGGTTGCAATATGGAATTGAGTTGTTCTTCTAGAAAAATAATTTTAAAAGGAAAGGGTAGTAAACCAGGTGAAACGACTCGAATACCAGCTATCTACCCAGTTGAAGCATCTATAAATAACAATGTATTGTGCCTCGACTTTTTTTCAAAAGTACCTAGTGTGACAGTTTCCGTAATTAATTTGGATACTAATGAGACAGTGTATCTAAATACTTTCATAAATCCTGTAAGTCTGATTACTTTAGACCTGAATTTGGTGGAAGGAACTGCTTACCGCTTAGAGCTTTTGTCTAAAGATTATGATTTATCGGGGGATTTTGAACTTTAATTAACTATAATATTATGAGAAAAATATTTATACAATTTTATTTGTTAGTCGTGCTTATTATTATCGCCTCGTGTAGTAACGAGAATATAATAGATGCAGAACGGAATGCAATTAAACAAGTAGATCCTAATGCGTTATCTGAAAATGAAGTTATTTCTATTGTAGAATCCTTTCAAAAGTCTATCAAATCTAAGACAGATACGAGAGGCGAAATAACAGAAAATCCAATTTTTGCTATTAGTGAGGAATATTTAATATCGTCTCGAAATTCAGAAATTACCCGTTCGTTGCCTAATGATGTAAAAGCTTTAGTTTATGAAGTTGAAATAAGGAATAGATATGAACAAGGGAAAGCTATTGTATCTGGTGATAGAAGATTCCCAAAGGTATTGGCGTATATACCTTCCTATAATGACTCCATTTTTGCAACGCAGATAGGAGCAAACGCTATGATTCAAATGTCGAAGAATGCATTATTAGACGAAATAGCCAATAATAGTGAGGCAATTACACGCTCTAGGCCTATTACTGATTTAGATGGCCAGGTTTGGATGATGATTGAACCTTTCTGTACTACAGAATGGGGACAGAAAGAACCATATAGTTGGAAGTTTGTAAATACTTGGGTTGAAATACCTATGGATATTTCTCGTAAAATATGTACATGGGAAAGACGCCCAGTAGGACTTACCAACACTGCAATAGCCCAAATTATGGCCTCCTTAGAGCCTGAATTAACTTGTGAAGGGATATCAATGGACTGGAGTTATTTAAAAGAAAGTAAAAGTATTAGTTATGATGATCCTTATGAGAAATGGAATATGGTTGCATCTTTATTTAAATATGTATATGATAGTACATCTTCTTCTCCAGTTTGGGGAACTGCCTATACTGATGTATGGCCGGACTCAGAATCTAAATTAGTGTCTTGCATTACTGCAATATCAACTCCATTATCTAATGTGTATAAATATCTAAATTCAGGAAGTGGAATAACCAATTGTGGTAATATTCAAAAATGGAGTATAGAAACAGTTAAAAATTCTGTTATTAAAATATGTCCTGTTTTGGTAGAATGTAATGGAAGTGCTTTTATAGTGGATGGTTATGCAATGACAAAGAACGAATCTTCTAGCAGTAATGCATATTTTCATTGTAATTTTGGAAAGACAGGTAATTCTGATGGTTATTATTTGGTAAACAATGATGGAAGCATTTCATTTGAGACTGGTGGTAATACCTATTGGGATACGCAATTAAGTGTTATACCTGATATAAGAAAAAGATAACATTGATTTATTATTGTACAGATTACATATTCAATTGAAACTTAAAAATATTTATTATGAAATTAAAGTATTATTTTTTGTTTTTCGTATTGTCGTTATTAGCTTCATGTAATGATGAAGAAGGTTTGGATTTACATAATAAGCCGATAGAATCTAACTCAATTGTATTATCTCCGGATGAATACATTAGTATTGCTTATGATAATCCAAGAGTAATAACTCCTGATGAGGCAAAGCAACTTGCATTAGATTTTGGGGTTAACAGAGTGCAGACGAGAGGTAATGAAAATATTGTTGTGAAGTTTCGCTCTTCTTTTAATATTGAAGAAAAGGGCAGCAATGCGGTAACAAGATCGGTTACAGACAAATCAATTCTTCTTCCTGTCTATGAAATGGAAATAGTCAGTGATGCAGGGAAAGGACTTGCTTATGTTTCTGCTGATGAGCGTGTGGCAAAGGTTATGGCTTATTTGCCCAAGGTAAATCTTGAGGATACAGCTAAAATTATTGGTGCGAAGGCTATGCTTGGTTTGTCAGAACAAAGCTTGTTAGAGGAGGCCAAACATTATGAAAAAATGAAATTGGAATTTAAAGATGAAACATTAAAAAGAATATCGAAAGAGCTCAATGTTGCAGCCGTAAATTTTAATGAGATCAAAGATAGGATTCTTGTCGAGGATTGTCTAGATTCACGTGCAACCCCTCAAGATCCTGCTGGCAATGCTATTGGGTGGGCTGGTTTTTTTTGTATGGCGACAAATTGGGATCAAGAACCTGTATATAATGATTTATTAGAGAAAGCATATTGTGCACCAAATGTTGGGAAGGAACCTGTATATAAAGCTGTTCCTGCGGGTTGTTCGGTTGTTGCCATGGCACAAATTATGGCTTCACTTGAACCAAACTTAACTATCGATGGTATAAAAATAGATTGGGAAGCATTGAAAGCACAGCCGCAGATACTAATGCCGCTACCCTGGAAGCCAAATCAGGGATCACCTGAGATTGTTAGAACTATGGTTGCTAAATTATTTAAACATATTTATGACCTTTCTGGTACTCATCCAGAATATGACAAAACAACAAATTGGGTAACAGGTTCTGGTACATCTGGACCTCAAACTAGGGATTTTCTTAGAAGATATTTTACAACAGGAGATTTGATAAATGGTTGGGATGGTAATGCTGCATTTTTGTCTTTACAGAAAGCTAAACTGGTATGGGTTGGCGTTTCAGATGCTTCTAAAAAAGCTTCTCATGCTTTTGTGATAGATGGATTTGCTTATTGGAGACCTCAAACGAGATATTTGGTTAAAAACTTTGATTTTTATTTCCGTGCGAATATGGGATGGGCTGGGTCTTATGATGGCTTCTATTTAGTTAATAAAGATATGTCGATATCTTTTGAAGCTGGAGGCTATGAATTAAACACAGGCTTTAATATGATCTGTGATATTATATTGTAAAAGAATGAAGTATATTATTCTGATTTTTCTTCTTGCTATTGTTAGTTGTAATGATGCAGAAGATGATGAAATATATATCAATGATTTTCCCCACAGGATATCAGAGCCTCCATTATTAGATAATAAAGGTGATACTGCTTTTATTATTATGACTCCTGCGGAAGGATGGAGATTGCATGCTGCTGGGACTGTTGTGAATAAGGATTCTATTGCTCTCAATGTAAAAATGACCCATACTTTTTTGCTTGAAGAAGATTGGTTTTCAATAAAAAAAGAACAGGAGGATTCGGTGATGACAGTAATTGTAGACGAAAATACATCTGGTGATATTAGGGAGATAATCTTATGGCTTTCTTATATTGGCTCATCAATGAGCACATATACAATAAAGCAAAATCCATAAATTATATAACTTATGAAATTGAAATACTATTTTTTGTTAGTTATCCTTGCTTTATTTACTTCATGTAGTAATGAACTAGGTATGCAAGATAATCTGAATGATTCTAAAATTTTATTATCTTCAGATGAGTATATTAGCATTGCTTATGATAATCCTGGAATAATTACTTCAGAAGAGGCTAAGCAACTTGTTTTGGACTTTAATCCAACAGGATTACAGACTAGAAATAATAATGTAAAAATTATGGCTATTTCTACATATAATGTATCTAGTTCTTCTGGATTAAAAACAAGAGTCGGTTCAACTAATCTTACTACTATTCCTGTTTATAAAATTGAATTTTTAAGTGATGAGGGGAAAGGTGTGGCTTATGTTCCTGCTGATGAACGTTTTGCAAAGATAATGGCTTATTTGCCTAAAACAGATTTAAAAGACTCTGTTAAATATGTAGATTCTAAGTCTATGCTCTATTTATCAGAATTGAGTCTGTTGGAAGATGCCAAATATTATGAAAAGGTAAAATCAAAACTGAGAGCTAAAACATTAGCGAAAATAGCAAAAACTTTAAACGTGAAGGCTGTGAGGTATGATGAGATTCAAGATATAATTATAGTAAAGGATGAGATTCTATCCCGTTCTGGACCAACATTTCCTGTTGGAAATCCGATAGGTTTTGCTGGTCTGTACTGTAGTAGTACAGAGTGGAATCAAGACGCACCATATAATGATTTGCTACAGAAAGAAAATTGTGATCTTTATGATACAGGCTCACCTACTTACGAGGCTGTCCCTGCTGGTTGTGCTGTTATTTCAATAGCACAGATTATGGCTTCTTTAGAACCTGACTTAACGGTTGATGGTCTGAAAATTGATTGGAATATCTTGAAAGCACAAAAACAAATTATTGCTCCTTCATCTTGGCAAACTCCTTCCTCTGAAACAACTAGAGAAATGGTTGCTAAATTGATAAAATATATCTATATAGCAACTAATACACAGCCTGTTAGAAATTCAAGTGGTTATGTTACTGGGTCTGGTACTTATTCTTCTGATACATCTAGCTTTTTCTATCGTTTTTTTTCAACTAGTGGTCTTAAAAATGGTTGGGATGGTAATGCTGCATTTCAATCTTTACAACTAGCTAAGTTGGTATGGGTAGCTGCAACCTCTAATCGTGGGGGAAGCCATGCTTTTATTTTAGATGGTTTTGCATACTGGAGACCCCAAACAAGATATTTGGTTAAAAACTTTGATTTCTATTTCCATACGAATATGGGTTGGGGAGGATATTACGATGGCTTTTATTTAGTAAATAAAGACCTCTCTATTACTTTTGATACATCTAATGGAAGTTATGATAGGAACTTTTCTATGATTTACAATATCATAAATAAATAAACTGGGGCTTAGGTCTGTTTTGAGCAGCAAAGGCTGATTTATAGTCTTTGTTGCTCTTTTTATTGAATATTTAAATAATAATCGTAGATTCTGCCATTCTTGGTTAAACATTTTTAGATTTACATAGCAAAGTTACTACAAAAAAGTGAAATGCGGAAAGATATAGTGATAGAATTGAGT
>OAWY01001261.1_pt1 | contig 11327 bp, 9 predicted proteins | sample 1495591 | NCBI WGS metagenome assembly OAWY01 (sample SAMEA2580283, study PRJEB22360) | human gut metagenome | biome: human gut; feature: human-associated habitat; material: faeces | place: Denmark | collected 2008/2010
TCAAGGCATGTACGGCAATACGCAGTGGTCACCCGATCTGACGGGTGAAAAACGCATGCGTGCGATTCTCAATGGGTTTACTCGCATGCGGTTTGTCAATGCCCTCACAGGGGAGCTTGACTTTGACTTAAAAGAAGGGGCCGGCACTGCCCCCAAAGGTTGGGTCCCTTGGTTTGAATACAAACATAGATTGCTCTGCGACCACACCATATGCTTCGGGCACTGGTCAATGCTGGGCCTCATCAACCGCCCCAATCTGGTTGCCATAGACACCGGCTGTCTCTGGGGTGGCGAGCTTACCGCCGTTCGCTTCCCGGATCGCCGCATCTTTCAGGAAAAATGCCCCTGCTGGGCCAACCCACTCGCTTTTTCAAAAAAACATAAAAAAGACTGAAGCGAAAGTAAATCATCAAAAGAGCCCGAAGCATATTGAATACTTCGGGCGTTGGTTGAATTCCCCAGCATTAAGAGACTGCTGTCAGCATCTACTCAGCTGCTGAAGCTTTTTCTGTTCCGGTTTTGGCAAGTTTTGCACGAAGTGCCTCAGCCTTGGCGGCTGGAGCATCCGGCCAGCCAAGCGCCTCATCTCTTTTCGGGGAGGTTTCTGCACAGAGGGTTCGCCGGTCGTAGGCCGCTGCTTTAATCGGCGTAAGGATCGTTGCTTCAACCGAAACGTTCTTCGTTCTGACAATATCCTTTAATACGGTGAAAAGATCCCTTGATGCATAAGACGGCATCGTTGAGGGTATGCCGTTCACAGAGTACTTCAGCGTAATCGGAAGCACCTCAATTCCGTTGTATTCCGCAGGTTTGGCAGCCGAAAAGAGATTCGCATAGAAAGGCAGCAACGCATCGCCCGGCCCCGTTGTCCCCTCCGGGAAAAAAAGTACGTTCTCGCCGCGGGCAAGGTGCTTGTCCATAACTTCCACAACATCAACAATCGCGCGGCGGCTTGAGCGATCGATGAAGATTGTTCCTACGTGCTTGGAAATCAGTCCGAAAATCGGCCACTTTGAAATTTCTTTTTTAGCGATGAAGCGCACCGGAAGAATGGAATCCAGCACAAAAATATCAGCGAACGATATGTGGTTGGCGCAGACAAGGTAGCCGGGGCCGTCTTCACGCAACCCTGAAGCCGCCTCAGCATTAGGAATCCGGCCCTTGACATCAAGGCGGATGCCTAAAACTCGGAGAAGCCGAGGCGCCCAACGCTTGACCATGCGCACACGCATACTGTCTGGCACTACGGGAAAAATGCCAACCACAAGAAAGAAAAGAATAACAATGACAACGGCGAGCAGAATAAGCCGCGCGCCCCCGACGATGCTGCGCATAGGCGTTCTTTTTGGAAGAGATGAATGGAATTGACGGATAGTTCTACTTCACTCTGCCACCGTAACGGCTTCATGGAAGAACTGTTCAAGAATGACGGCGGCCGCGCGATCATCAATGTGGTCGCGCCCTTGGGCGACCTCCACCGAAGAGAAACGCTCGTCGACAGTAAAGACCCGTAGATGATAACGACCGCCAAGCTGACGGGCGAAACGTTCACAGCGAGCCGTGAGCGTTGACGGATTACCGTCCCCTAGTCTGGGCACGCCGACAACGAGAAATTTCGGTTTCCACTCAGACATCAATGCTTCAATACTCTGCCAACGCGACTCATTGGTAGACGCATCCAGAATAACGAGCGGTTCTGCTGTTCGCGTAACGGTATTGCCCACTGCCACACCGGTGCGGGCAAGCCCAAAATCAAATGCCAGTACGGTGCCGGGTTCTGTGAGGAATGTTTCCAAAGGTTTTGCCATAGCTTGATCTGCGTCAGGGAAGTTCCGGTCGGTTGTATCTTCAATTGTCGAAAAATTGCGAAGGACCTCATTATGGCCACATTAGGTGGCCCACGCCTGCAGAGGTCTACAAACTTTTCCGCCAGTTCACTCGCATCTGCGGCTGAATAGGCGTACTCTTGCGCCTCCCCTTTTTTGGTTCTTGAGGCTCTCCTACCTGTGCGTCCGTTCCACGGATGCCCTCGTCGGCGAGCCTTCTTGCATTTTTAGCGATGATCGACAACGTTCTTGAGCGTCTGACGACGCTTTTCACCGAAGGCGGCGCGCACTTCCGCGTCATTCACCACCCTTCCGCCGGCCAATCGAGCCAATCGGTAGCCGAAATCCGCGGCACTGAACTTGGTCAGGGCGCTAAAGCGCTTTGCTGCACCGTGAAGGGCAACGGCGTAAAAAAGCATGTCCTCGGCGTTCTTCCGGCCGACATGCAAGCCGATCTCAGCAAGCTTGCCGCAGCAGTCGGCGGACGTCGTGCTTCGCTCGCCAGTCCAGATGAAGTAATGGACTTAACGGGATGCATCTTTGGCGCCGTACCGCCAGTGAGTTTTCATCCCGATCTTGAACTCATCTGCGATCCGACACTCTTCACGCGTTATAGCGAACTGGCCTTCAATGCTGGCTCACGCGATGTTTCTATCATTATTTCGACCGACGATTTCAAACGTATCGTTGCGCCAAAGGTAGCCGCCTTCCTTCGTGATGCGGCCTCTGCCCCCGCTGAAAAACAAAACCAATAAACAAGTCGTAAATTGCCTAAACCTCCGACCTAAGGTCTCTTGACATGGACTCCTTTGCCGCTTTGCTCACCAATTCGATTACACCGGTGACGCTTATCTCCGGCGTCGGCCTCATGCTGCTGTGCATGACTGCCCGCTACAACCACACGACCGATCGTGTGCGTCAACTCCTCAAACGTCGTGAAGACGGTGACTACGAAAAAGAACCGGATCTCGATTTCGAAATCCACTTGATCTTCCGTCGTTCGCGCTATCTGCGCCGAGCAATGCTGAGCCTCGTGCTCTCGGATGTCTGCTCGGGCCTCATTGTGGCAACAAACGTTGCCGCACACCTTTCGAACCTCAATTTCGTCACACTCTCCTCAATCTGGTTGGCATTCGCGCTGGCACTGATTGTCGCCTCGTCGATTTATTTCAGTCTGGAAGTTCGCCTTTCGCTTCATGCTCTGGAAACAGCCATCGATCATTTGCCCGGCAAAACGAAAGAGCCAGGCCTTTAAGGAGACGTCACGTGCTTACCATCACCGAATTTAATGACTCGCTCTCATTAGCACTTGCGCCGATTACCTTAATTTCCGGCGTAGGACTCTTGATGATCTGCATGACCAATCGCTACAACCATGCGACGAACCGTATTCGTCAGTTGATGGCTAAACGCGAAGGCAACATCGATAATTCCATCATCCGCTCAGTAATAGACACTGAAATCGATCTTCTCTACATGCGTGCATCGCTGCTGCGTCGCGGCATGCTCTCCGTTGCGCTTTCGGCTTTCTTTTCAGCCATTCTGGTTGCGGTCAGCGTGAGTGCTCGCTTTCTCGATCTTGACATCCACATCCTCGAAAGCTGCATCCTCGTTGCGGCAGTTCTTCTAATCGTTCTTTCTGCGCTTCTCTTTGCTGGCGAGATTAACGTCTCGCTCAAAGCCTTAAAACTTGCCGTCGATAAAGTGCCGCGTCACGGCAAATGGAGTCTAGAAGACTAGCCGCTATTCATCGTAGATACGGGCGCCGTTCGGCTGGAACGACGCCCGTTTGCTCTCTATTGTCTATATCCCCAACGGAAATAAATAGAGGTGCCCTCTCCCTTCGTGCGGCCAACCACTAAAAAGATGGGACCAATCAAACTGTCAACACCGATCGATGCTGAAACGGACTTGGCCCACGCGCGATCATTCTCATCATTGCTCGACAGTCCATGCACATCATTCCAAGCACGCCCTGCCTCAAGTGCTCCGCCAATCCACACCGGCACGCGAATGGGCATCCAATCGGAAACATTGCGCATCAGCGAAGCCTTTACATACTCCAGCCGCGAGCCTGACCACCGGCCATAAGGCACGCCTGGCATACGTCCTGCTCCGCCCAATTGGTACATTCCAGCGACTGAAGAACGCCCGATCTCTCCCTCGAACACAGAAGTCCAACGCCCCACAGAAAACGGCACCAGCGCATTAATACCGAACATGTAATTGGACTCCGTCAGTCCGACGGCTTGATTAGAGCGTTTCCCATTCACCTGTAGCCGCATGCCCTCCGTCGGGAAACTCACGCTGTCGAGCGTATCAAGCATCAGCTCAGCACCGATATAGGGAGCTGACTTTCGCCGCCAAGGCGGCTGATCGCGGCCAATCTCAATATCTGTATGTGAAGAAAGCCACCCTGTAGATAGGCCGGCATAACCCCATCGCGCGAGTTCCCAGCCTAAAAGCACTTTGGCATCTACAAACGTGCTCCTCCACTGCGCCACGGCTTCGTGACCGGAATATCTATCAAAGCGCATACGTTCATACGAGATACTCGGTTGAATAAAGAGCGGCAAGGTTGTACCCAGCGGCTGATAGAACTCTGAAAGAAATCTTTGTTTATCGCCAACCTGAATTTCATTGCGCCATTCTCCTCCCCATGCATTCAGCAGATGCCAACTGTGCGCAAAAAGCAGGTTGTAGGTACTCACACTGTCGAAGTCCGTTTCCAAAGACCCGCCCAGACGAACACTCGAATAGCCGGCTCGCTTCTCCTTGGGCTCAATGACGAGTGCTGCCGATCCGTCAGGTCCCGGATCTAACCGATAAACAACACTGTCAAAGTAACCATCGGCCCACACCGTACGTGCTGCATCATCCAAGCGCTCGCGATCAGCAGCACGCCCCGAAGGTACAGCCGCACGCTCAACAATTCTTTCGGGCGGCACAGCCGCATCCCCTTGCTGTGCGACTCGGATTTCCGTAATCACTTTCGGACTTCTGTCGAAGTTGACGAAACTCTGTGTGCGAGCGTGGTTCCATGCTGTCCATTCCTGACGGCCAACAGCAAGGACCTTTAGGCGATCGGCTGCAGCTCGACCGGCAGCCTCTCCCACAGCAATGATTTCACGGCTCTTGTCAAGATCTGCGGACGTATAGTCCTTCAGTTCCGGACGAATAAGAATATCGCGATCGGAAAGACTGGCCAGAGAGGCCGTAACGTTTTGTTCGGTCAGCAGATTTACCATCTGCGACATTACACCGACCACATCGTTGAGTTGCTCTCGCCCGCTGAGCGGGGTCCCGACATTAACTGCGATGACGATGTCAGCCCCCATTTCTCGGGTAAGCTCAACCGGCAGATTGTCAACCAATCCGCCGTCGACCAAAAGATCATCGCCCCGTTTGGCTGGTGAAAAGGCTCCCGGCACCGACATTGACGCACGCATCGCTTGACTCAGTGTGCAGTCCTTTTGCATGACGACACGCTTGCCAGTAACAAGATTGGTTGCTGGCGCCGCAAAGGGGATCGGCAGCATGGAAAGATCTTCAACCATCGCTGAAGACGCTGTTTTTCGTGCCAAAAAAAGATCCAATTCTTCTGATGGCACAAAAGCATCGGGAAAGCGCGGCGTACCATCGTTGCTGATTTCAATCCCTGCAGAAGGCAGACTCTTGTAATCATCAAGCTTGCGCCGCCAAGACAAGATGTCGCGCTGCGGACGAGGCGCAAGCATCTTGCTCCAGTCCACCTCCAATACTGTGTCTTCGAGAGCTTTGGCAGTAAATCCGGCGGCATAAGCTCCGCCAACCATCGAGCCCATTGATGTGCCGGCAATAACGTCAATTTTGACGCCTAACTCTTCGAGTACCTTGATAACCCCAACATGCGCAAAGCCGCGGGCACCACCGCCGGAAAGCACTAATCCAACACAAGGACGCCCTTCAGCACGGCAGGCGGCGCGAACCTCACTGGGGGTTTTAGCCCAGCTCGAAGTTGAAATAGTTAAAAAGACAACTGCAGTCGTCAGGACGGCATGGTGAAGCGTTGGAAGGCGCAGAATCATGAGCAATCCAAAATCAGAGACAGCAGAAGGCAACGCTGAAGTTGCCGCCCGGGATAACACGATGGAAAATAGTGAGTCTTCATAGGCTGCCGCAGTTGGCGGAATGCCTTTACACCCACATACTATAAGGACGATTATGCGCGTACTGCTCACAGGAGGCATGGGCTTCATCGGTTCCCATACGGCCGTGTCTCTTCTGGAAGCCGGTCATGAACCCATTCTTTATGACAATCTTTCAAACGCTGATCGAAGTGTCGTCGATCGCATCGGCCGCATTACAGGTCACACGCCGACGTTCATTGAAGGCGACATTCGTGATGGGGCGCTGCTCAAACAAGTACTTCGTAACGAGCATATTGAAGCTGTCATTCACTTTGCCGGCCTTAAAGCGGTAGGCGAATCCGTCGGGAAACCGCTTGAGTATTTTGACAACAATGTCTCTGGCACAATCAAACTGCTCGAAGCCATGCGCTCTGTCGGCGTGAAGCGCCTCATCTTCAGTTCCTCTTCCACTGTTTACGGAACTCCGCAGCATCTTCCCCTCACTGAAGCGGAGCCAACCGGTGAAGCGACCAATCCATATGGTCGAACGAAAATTCACATTGAAGAAATCCTTGCCGATCTTTGCCGTTCAGACTCAGAATGGAGCGTTGTATGCCTGCGCTATTTCAATCCCATCGGGGCTCACCCATCAGGACTCATCGGTGAAGATCCAAACGACATTCCGAACAACCTGCTCCCCTATATCGCCCGCGTTGCGAGCGGCAGGCTGCCTTGTCTGAATGTTTTCGGCAATGACTACGACACGCCTGACGGCACGGGCGTACGCGACTTCATCCACGTAGTGGATCTCGCTCAGGGCCACACCGATGCGCTTCCATATGCAGTTTCACACACCGGCTGGATTGCAGTTAATCTCGGCTGCGGCCGCGGTTACAGCGTCCTAGAGGTCGTTAAAGCCTTTGAAGACGCAAGCGGTCGCCGAATTCCTCTGCATTTTGCGCCTCGCCGTGCCGGTGATATCGCTGCCAACTGGTGCGATCCGACATTGGCATTGAAGCTTTTCGGTTGGAAGGCCAAGTTCGACATTGAGGATATGTGCCGCGATTCTTGGCACTTTGAGTCTCTGCTTAAAACTGAATGCGAAACCCGCTAGCAGCGATTGAGCAAGTTTTACTGACGAAGCATTCAGGCAGTTCTGCAATCGATATTTATCCCAATTGCATGAACTGCCTCCAAAATGTTATCCACGAAATTATCCACAACTTATTTATTTATAATTCAACTAGTTGCATCTAATTTTCGAAGTTATTCACTTACAAAGCATTCATCTCCAAATGGATTGAATTGATAACTTCTGCATAGATTCAATCGCTCATGATCTAAGCGTTTTCAATGCGTCCTTTAGCCAAGATGCAGTCAGACTTTTTCTCATGCGGGCGACCTGAGACGGCGTTCCCTGTGCCGTAATGTCACCGCCAGCCTCACCGGCCCCGGGCCCCATGTCAACTACCCAATCGGCACAGGCCGCAACCTGCATATCGTGTTCAAGCACAACAACTGTGGCACCGATATCAGTAAGGCGTCGAAGTACCGCTAAAAGCTTGGCTACATCAGCAAAATGAAGTCCGGTTGTCGGCTCATCCAACAGATAAAAGGTGCGGCTTGAACTCAATCGAGACAGTTCTGCTGCCAGTTTCAGTCGCTGCGCCTCACCGCCGGAAAAGTCGGCAGTACTCTGTCCTAAGCGGATATAACCCAGACCCACGTCAGCGAGTGCATCCATACGCCGCATTATCTGCGGGTGCGAAGCGAAAAAATCCCGAGCGTCGTCTACGGTCATTTCGAGCACATCAGCAATGGACTTCCCCTGCCAGCGACACTCTAATGTTTCTCGGTTGTAGCGCGCTCCGCCGCATACATCACAGCGAACATACAGGTCCGGAAGGAACTGCATCGGCACGCGCACCACGCCTTCACCGGCACAGGCTTCACATCGACCGCCATGATTCAGGAAAGAAAAGCGGGAGGCCGAATACCCGCGCTCCCGTGCGGTAAGCGTTTCGGCAAAAAGTTCACGGATAGGCGTGAATGCCCCCGTATAACTTGCCGCATTGGAGCGCGTCGACCGCCCAATCGGAGCTTGATCAACACTTACCACCTGATCAAAATACTCAGCCCCATAAAGTTCACTGAAGGGCAGCCCTGCACCCGCCGCCTTGGCGTCTTTGGAAACCACTGCCTTCAGAGCAGGGAGCAGCGTATCCACGATCAATGTTGATTTACCTGAGCCCGAAACTCCCGTAATGACAGTGAGTCCTCCCACTGGAATCGTGAGATTCACATTCTTGAGGTTGCGGCCGACAGCGCCCTTCAGTTCAAGTTTGTCGGCCTTTGCAGCATTGAAATGGCGCCTGGGCAGAGCATTCTGGACTTGGCCAGAAAGCCATGCACCTGTAAGTGAATGAGGATTAGCCTTTAATGCCGCCAATGTTCCCTGAGCTGTCACCTCTCCGCCGGCGGTTCCCGCTCCCGGTCCCATGTCAACGAGCCAATCCGCAGCCTCCATCACCGTGCGATCGTGCTCCACAACCAGTACCGTGTTGCCGAGCGCCTGCAAACGTTTAAGGACCTGCACCAAGGCTTCAGCATCCTTTGGATGAAGACCTGTTGTCGGTTCATCGAGCACATAGAGCACGCCAGACAGACCCGAACCAAGCTGAGCCGCGAGTCGAATACGCTCCAATTCCCCGCCCGACAATGTTCGTCCGGGACGTGAAAGTGTGAGGTAATCAAGCCCCAGATTTTCAAGGCAAGCGAGTTTTGACCTTGCACCTGCCGCAGCGCGAGCAACGATCTCACCACGGACGCCCTCCAATTGCAGATTGGCAAGCTTCAGTGCCACATCCTTAATAGACAGCGCCTGGAGCTCTGGAAAACGCTGTCCGTCAAGCCGCACGGTTCTGCCCACAATGCCCAGTCCAGAACCATCACAATCTGGACAAGACACTTGCGTCATAAATGCTGAAAGAACTTTTTTCTCAGAAGGCGTAGCGTCGCGCAAATATGCCTCTATTGCCCCCTGAACGTCATCCAGCAGAGCGCGGCGTGCCGCTTCAGGAAGCTGCTGCCACGGCGCATCAACATCCAAACCAGCAGCGGCTGGCGGTTGGCTCCACATCCTAACGGCGCCGCAGCGGCTGCCGTTTGCATCAGCATCTGACACCAAGTCGAGGACGGATTCCCAGCAAAAGCCCCGCCGGCGAGCGATTTGGAGGGATCAACAATCAGCCGCTCTGCTAAAAGCACATCCACTAGTCCTGTACCGCCGCAATGCGGGCAGGCTCCGCGCCGACTAAACCGGGAAAAGTCGCCCGGCTCCAATTCGCCAGCCGCGAAATCGCAGAGCGGACAAGCATTTTTTGATGAAAATCGTCTTTCCCAAACGGCGCCGTTTTCACCTTCTCCATCCAAATCAAAAACGACAGCACGCCCACCGCCTCGCTCTAGCGCAGTTTCGAGACTCTGTGCAATACGCTCGCGAACATCTCCGCGGACACGCAGGCGGTCAACGATCAACTCCAGAACATGCGCCCCATCTCCAAGCGGTTCACCGCCGCTGACATCGTCGAGATGCATTATTTGGCCGTCAATACGTACCCGTTGGAACCCTTCCGTCTGAAGCTTTGCGGCAAGCGCTTGAAAGGCCTTTGCCGAAACTTCCATGCCCAGATCGATTGGCGCCGCAACAGCGATCCGCCGATCCCCCGCATCACACAGCACCTTATCCGTCATTGACGCCACAGACTCAGCTTTTAGCGGCAATCCGTGCCTTGGACAATATGCAGTACCCGCACGAGCATATAAGAGCCGCAAATGGTCATCGATTTCCGTCAAAGTTCCCACTGTGCTCTTGGGATGCAAACCGCCTGTCGTCTGGCCAATAGCTACAGCCGGCGGCAAACCGTCAATCACATCGACATCAGCACGCGGGAGTTGTTCCAGAAATTGTCTAGCCCGTGGCGATAGACTCTCGACATAGCGTCGTTCGCCTTCTGCGTAAAGCGTATCGAAGGCAAGCGAACTCTTGCCTGACCCGGATGGTCCCGTGACGACGATAAATGCGCCGCGAGGCAGTCCGAGAGAAATATTCTTCAGATTGTGAGTGCGCGCACCTCGCACCTCGATAGTGCCGGAAGTTGTCATGGCAGGAAAATTTAAGAAAGCGGAAACTCCTAAGGACTATAACCGCCGCACGTCACAAGAATGTCGGCTTCAGCAGCCGATGCCCAAACCATTGCCCATCCAAAGAGTTTTCTCATGGCTAGCTCCGCCGCCCATATGACGCCGCAGGAAAGAACCTCAAGTTTTTCGCTCGCGAGTATTTTTGCGCTGCGCATGTTCGGGCTCTTCATTATTCTGCCGGTCTTTGCCGTCTATGCACGAGAGCTGCCTGGCGGTGACAGCGAAACGCTTGTCGGCATTACCTTAGGCATATACGGCCTCACTCAAGGTCTGCTCCAGATTCCTTTTGGCGTTGCTTCAGATCGACTTGGCCGCAAACCCGTCATCATTTTCGGACTCATCATCTTTGCACTCGGCAGTTTCCTCGCTGCGTCGGGCGCCAACATCTGGATCGTTATGCTAGGGCGCATGCTGCAGGGTGCAGGGGCTATCTCCGCCGCCGTTACCGCGTTCATCGCAGACAGCGTACGCGTACAGGTCCTCACTAAGGCAATGGCCATGGTCGGCGCCTCTATAGGCCTTACCTTTGCTCTTTCTCTCCTTATTTCGCCACCGCTCACAAAGCTATGGGGGGTTTCAGGGCTTTTCACACTCACTGGCATTTCTGCCCTGATTGCTGTCCTGGTTGTCAAATTCGTTGTTCCTCCGGCACCCCAGTCAGCCATCGATGAAAAAAATGAACATCGATCATGGAGGAAGGTCGTTTGTGATCCTCAGCTCGTCCGCCTCAATATCGGCATCTTCGTGCTTCATGCAGTACTCACCGCCATCTTCGTGGTTATTCCAACACGGCTCGTCTACATGCGGCTGCCAAGTGAGCATCATTGGTGGGTATATCTGCCTGCGGTCATCGCTGGTTTCGCTCTTATGGCTCCGCCATTAATTTTTGGTGAAAAGAAGCAAGCTGTTGTCCGAGTCATGCGCTTCATGATTGGATTTCTCACTGTAGCTTTTGTGCTCTTTGCATATCTCATTCATTCCATCTGGGAAATTGCTTTCCTTCTCGGCATCTTTTTCATCGGCTTCAATGTACTAGAGGCCACACTGCCAAATCTGGTCTCTCGAATTGCTCCGGCAGCTGACCGAGGGCTTGCATTGGGCGTATACAATACAACACAGAATATTGGGCTTTTTGTCGGCGGCGCGCTCGGCGGGGCGATTTTCCAACGAATTTGGCCCTGTACCGCCA
>OAWY01001288.1_pt1 | contig 11055 bp, 9 predicted proteins | sample 1495591 | NCBI WGS metagenome assembly OAWY01 (sample SAMEA2580283, study PRJEB22360) | human gut metagenome | biome: human gut; feature: human-associated habitat; material: faeces | place: Denmark | collected 2008/2010
CGATGTCGATGTTTCGCCCCGTATGTGGCGTTGGTGCCGCCGGCTGAGGCTTCGGCTGGCGCTGCTGGCGATACTGCTGGTGCTTCTGCGGCCAAGAAGGGTTCGAAGAAGGCCGCGGCCGCCGCCGCGTCGCGCCCGAAGATGGCCTCGTTGTTCAAGACGATGAGCCCTGAATCGCTGTCGCTGGAAGACGCGCTAAAGCTGCTGAGCCTGCCGCGCGAAGTGGGCACATACGAGGAAACCAACGCCGAAACCGGCGAGGTATCCGAATGCACGGTGGCCGCCAACAACGGTCGCTACGGCCCCTACCTGACCAAGACGGGTGCCGACGGCAAGTCGGAGACCCGCTCGCTGGCCTCGGAAGACGAGATCTTCACGGTCGATATCGACAAGGCCAAAGAACTGTTCTCGCAGCCCAAGTACGGCCGCGGGCGTGGCCGTGGTGCCGCCAAGCCGCCGCTGCGTGATTTGGGCAAGGACCCGAACACCGGCAAGAACGTGACCATCAAGGACGGCCGTTTCGGCGCGTACATCACCGATGGCGAGACCAACCGCACGGTGCCGCGTCAGTACACGCCTGAATCCATCACCCCTGATGACGCCTTCCGACTGCTCGCCGAAAAGCGTGCGGCTGGTCCCTCCACCCGTGGCCGTCGCGGTGCTGGGCGTGCTGGTGGCGCCAAGGCCGTTGCCGGCAAGGGCAAGAAGGGCGGTACCTCGGCTGCGGTTTCGGCGCAGGAGGCCAAGCGCGCCGAACGCCGTGCCGAAGTCAAGAAGTTGGCGAACAAGGGCTGGTCCAACCAGCGCATCGCCGAAAAACTCGGTTCCACCCCCGCCACTGTGAAAAAGGACGTCGACTGGCTGACCGCCAACGAGGGCTACGAGCGCCCCGCCGTAATTCCCAAGCGTGGCTGAGCGGAATTATTGCTCTACTTGCGTTTCAAGGGGCTGATTTCTCGTTTTGAGAATATCTACTTCCGCTTCAAGGGGCTGGTCATCTGCTGAACCACGAGTATGAACGGCTCCGCGCCAACGTCATTCCGCCGTTTTGGAACGTTGTCTACTTGGGCAACAGCCCCTCGAAACGGAAGTAGACCTTCAGAAAAGACCAAATCAGCCCCTTGAAACGGAGGTAGAGCTGGTTTAACTGCCTGTTGGGCGCAACTCTGCGCCTAACGCTAAGGTCAATAGCATGAACGGTCTGTTTGTTTCGTTTGAAGGTGTCGATGGCGTGGGCAAGACCACGCAAGTCGAGCGGCTGCGTGCGTATCTTGAGGCTCAGGGGCGTACCGTGGTCGTTACCCGTGAGCCGGGAGGCACTGCGTTAGGCAAGGCCATTCGCCAACTGCTGTTGCACGGTGTGGATGGGGGCGCCGTCGACATCGCACCGCGCGCCGAGGCGCTGCTATTCGCTGCAGACCGAGCCCAGCACGTTGCCGAAACCATCCGCCCGGCATTGGAGCGCGGTGAAGTGGTGATCACCGACCGCTATTTAGACTCTTCCTTGGCCTATCAGGCCGGTGGCCGCGAACTCACGCCAGAAGAGATTCGATCCTTAAGCATGTGGGCCACCAACAACCTGCTGCCCGACCGCACGTATTTGCTGGATATGGACCCAGCCCTGTCCCACCATCGCCTCGAACACGCGGAAGACCGTATGGAATCGGCCGGTGATGACTTCCAGTCCCGCACCCGCCAGGCCTTCTTGGACTTGGCCGCCGCCGAGCCGAATCGTTTCCGCGTTATCGATGCGAGCCAGAGCATTGAAGCGGTATGGGCTGCCATCGAATCCGACATCAAGGAGCTCGCATGAGCGTATGGGATTCACTAGTCGGCCAAAAGCCGGTAATCGACATGCTCAGTCGTATCGCGCAGGGCGACCCGAGCCAGATCACCCAGTCGTGGCTGATCTGTGGACCTCCCGGATCGGGCCGTTCCAACATGGCTCGTGCGTTTGCGGCGGCGCTGGAAAGCCCGGATCACGGCATGAGCGCTGAGCCCACGCGCGTCACCCAGCAGGTGCTTGCCGGCACGCATCCGGATGTCACGGTGCTGACCACGAACAAGGTGACTATTGGTATCGATCAGGTGCGTGAGATCATCACTACCTCCGAGCAGATGCCCGCCACCGCACCGTGGCGCATCATCATCATCGAAGACGTGGATCGCATGCTTGAGCGCACCACCAACGTGCTCTTGAAAGAGATTGAGGAGCCGGCCGAGCATTGCATCTGGCTACTGTGCGCGCCCAGCGCCCAGGACGTGCTGCCCACCATCCGCTCGCGCACACGCATCGTGAACCTCGCCGTGCCCTCCACCCAGGCGGTGGCCGGATTCCTGACCTCCACCACCAATGTCGAGCCAAAAGTGGCGCAGCGTGCGGCCCGACTCGCCGAAGGCCATATCGGCATCGCCAAGTTGTACGCCACCGACGAACGGGTTATGTCCGACCGCGATGAACTTGTGGTCGGTGTGCTGAATCTGGCCCGTGCCTCGGATGCAGTGTTGTTGGCCGGCAATCTTATCGACAATGCCAAGGCCCAGGCCGAGGCAGACGCGAACCGCATCACCGCCGGTCAGGAAGCGGAATTCCGCCGCATCAACGGACTGGCACCGAGCGACCGCATCCCGCCGAAACTGCGTGGCGCATTCAACCAGATTGCCAAGAAAGACGATGTGAAGCGTTTGGTCACCCGCCGTACGCGCGACGTATTGGATCGTGCGCTGAACTCCATCGCCTCCATCTACCGAGATGTGGCGGTGCTGCAGAACAATGCGGAGGATTCGGTGGGCCTCATCAACCTGGAGAACCGCTCGTCGATCACCGAATTGTCGGTGCGGTTGAACCGGGCCGGTGCCGTGACCCGTCTGGACGAAGTGGCCCACGCCCGCAAGCGCCTAGCCGGCAACGGCAACCCGCTACTGGTATTCGAGTCCCTCTTCTGCGCCCTGATCCCATAACCCGACGCAACTAGCCCCCCTCTGATGAGTGGGGGCTGTCGAGCGTAGCGAGACTGGGGGAGAGACCCCGTAACGCACAGCCCCCAGTACGTCACACATATGAGCGATACTGGGACGTATGAAGATTTCCGCCGATTTCACCGTCATCCCGGACGATTTCGCCAAGGCCGCGGCCCCTGAATATTTCAATGGTGGCGTGCCTGTGGTCTCCTTCCCGTTCTACATCGATGATGTGGATCCCGAGGCCCGCTACCTGCACTGGGAGTTCGTGGACCCGGATTCGATTCCGGTCTGCGGCTTCGAGTGGATTCACTGGTCCGTGGCCAATCTGCCGATTGATGCGCTGATGTACGACTTCAATGATTCGCATGCGTTGGCCATCCCGCCGGACTTCTCCCGTCAGCTGCCGGCCATGATTCCCGAGACCGTGCAGGGGCGCAACTCCTCGGCCTCCAAGTTCTTGGGCCGCAGCACTGACCCGGCGGTGATCATGCGGTACAACGGTCCGCAGCCGCCGGACAAGGATCATGAGTACTACCTGCAGGTGTGGGCCACCAAGAAGCCGTTGCCCGGCTTGAATCAGGGCTTCTGGCTCAACGAGCTGTTGCACGCGCTGCGCAACAGCGGTGAAGTGCCCGACACCGACGGCATCTTCCTGACCGGCAAGGCGTGAGCCACATGAGCCCCCGCAGGCGGGGGCTGTCAGCATCACTGACTGGGGGTGGGTCAGTACAAAACCACCTTCAGTCCGACTTCGTCGTCCAGCTCCCGCCAGTGGGAGCGTGACTACAACAAAGAAAGGACACCATCACACTATGGCCTGCACCACGATTCTGGTAGGCAAAGACGCGAGCTATGACGGCTCGACCATCATCGCCCGCAACGAGGATTCCGCGAACGGCGAGTTCAACCCGAAGCGCTTCATCGTCGTGAAGCCGGAGGAACAGCCGCGCGAATACAAGTCGGTGATCTCCCACCTAACCATCACCCTGCCGGACGACCCGCTGCAGTACACCGCCGTGCCGAACGCGGACCTCAAGGAAGGTATTTGGGGCGAGGCCGGCGTCAACGAGGCGAACGTGGCGATGAGCGCCACCGAAACCCTGACCACCAACGAGCGCGTGCTCGGCGCCGACCCGTTCGTGGAATACACGCCGGCCAAGGGCGATGAGCCCGAGGTGCCCGGCGGCATCGGCGAAGAGGACTTCCTGACCATCGTGCTGCCGTATGTCAAGACCGCACGCGAGGGCGTCCAGCGCCTCGGCGCGCTGCTTGAGGAATTCGGCACCTACGAGATGAACGGCGTCGCCTTCTCCGACTCCAACGAAATCTGGTGGCTGGAAACTGTGGGCGGCCATCACTGGATTGCCAAGCGCGTGCCGGACGAGGCCTACGTGACCATGCCGAACCAGCTCGGTATCGACGAATTCGACCTTGAGGACGCTCTGGGTGACCAGGAAGCGCACATGTGTTCCGAAGACCTTGCCGAATTCATCGAAACCAACCATTTGGACCTCGCGGTGGAGAACACTACCCCGTTCAACCCGCGCGATGCCTTCGGCTCCCACTCCGACTCCGACCACGTGTACAACACCCCGCGCGCCTGGTACATGCAGCGCTTCCTCAACCCGTACGACGAGGTGTGGGACGGCCCGGACGCCGACCACAAGCCCACCTCCGACGACATTCCGTGGGCCCGTCAGCCTGAGCGCAAGGTGACCATCGAGGATATCAAGTACGTGTTGAGCTCCCACTACCAGGGCACCCCGTTCGATCCGTACGGCCAGCTGGGCGATGATCGCACTCGCCACATGTACCGCACGATCGGCATCAACCGCCAGAGCCAGCTTGCGGTGATGCAGATCCGCCCGTACCGCCCGCAGGCCTCCCGCGCCATCCAGTGGATGGCATACGGCTCCAACCCGTTCAACACGCTGGTGCCGTTCTTCCCGAACGTGGACACCACGCCCGCCTACCTTGAGGACACCACCACCCGCGTGACGTCCGAGAACTTCTACTGGGCCAACCGCATCATCGCAGCCCTATGCGATGGCGCCTTCCGCTCCACGTCCAACGCCGTTGAGCGCTACCAGGAGAAGACCGGTGCGATGGGCCACCGCTTGGTCGCCGCCACCGACGAGCAGATCGCCCGTCTGGGCTTGACGGCCGCCGAGGAAGCCGCGCAGTCCGCCGCTGAAGAGGAATTTGAGGCCGACAACGTGGATGGCGATGTGCAGCCGATGACCCCGGACGAGACCATCGCCGCGCTGCGTAACCCCGAGGTGCGCGAGATTCTCGCCGCCGCCAACCAGACCATGGCCGACCAGCTCAAGGAGGAAACCGAAAAGCTGCTTGACTCCGTGCTGTACACTCGCAGCATGGAAATGAAGAACGGCTTCCACATGTCCGACTTTTAGTCCGTATTGAGCTCCCCTCCCTGAGGGGCTGAGCCGTTAAGAAAACAGCCCAGTGGGCTGTTTTTAGGCGAAGAGGCGGCGACTGCCGCCCCACCACCCCGCCCCATCACACAAACACAGAAAGGCTTTATATGACCACCATCGAAGACTTCACCAGCCAGTACGGTCTGGTCCAGAAGATCGACGCATTCGGCTACATGAAGTACCTGGCCGAGAACCCTGACGCCCCGCGCAAGCACGGCAAGGTGGTGCTCGTCACCGCCGATACGCCGCTCAAGGCATCGCGCGGAGAAGGCAAGACCACCACGACCATCGCCCTGATCGACGCTCTGAACAAGCGCGGCATTGATGCGACCGCCGTGCTGCGTCAGCCGAGCATGGGCATCACCGCAGCCGGTTCCAAGGGCGGTGCCTCCGGCGGCGGCAAGGCTTCCCTGACCCACCCCGAGCTCATCGACTGGGGTCTGTGCGGCGAAATGGGCGCCATCGAGGCGGCCCAGAACCTGCTCGTCTCCTTCGCCGAGAAGGCCATCGATGACGGCAAGCTCGACACGATTCTCGTGCCGCGTGTCTCCGAGGTTCCGAGTCGCTCCCTGCGCTCCACCGCTGTGGACTACGGCAAGGGCAACGTGCCGGAGAAGGTCGTGCTCACGCCGACCTGCGAGCTCATGCAGATTGTGGTGCTCTCCCGCTCGATGGACGAGATTAACGAGCGCGTGTCCAAGATGATCGCCGGCACCAAGGACGGCAAGGCCGTGACCTTCGGCGAATTCGTGGACCTGTGGCGTATCACCGGCATTCTGGCCGACGCGGTCAAGCCGGCCAAGACCGAAACCGTAAACGGCTCCCCGGTCTACGTGCACGGCGGCCCGTTTGCCAACGTGTCCATCGGCATCCCGACGCTGGTCTCCGTGGAAATGGCCTGCGCCCTGCATGACGTGGTCATCGTCGAGGCCGGCTACGGCACCGACGCAGGCGCCCAGAAGTGGCTGGACACCGCCGCCCGCGAATATGGCGCGCAGTGGCCGTCCGCCGCCATCGTGGTGACCCGTGCCTCCACCTGGCGCGACGATCCTGAGCTGGCCTGGCGCTACCCGTTCCACGTGCAGCGCCTGGAGAACCTGGACATTCCGACCTTCCCGCTCATCAACCTGTGGGAAGGCGAGGACGATCAGGTTCCGTCCCTGAAGGCCACCGCCGACGAGCTGGGCTTCCGTACGCCGATCGTCGGCAACCTGTTCCGCGACGGCGGCGAGGCGCTGGCCCCGCAGCTTGACGGTTTCGTCGACGCGCTGCAGAACGGCTCCATGCCGGCCGAACCGCATTCGCACAAGGGCATGGCCCTGACCGAGAACGCCAAGTGGGTGGCCGAGAACGCCTACGGCGTACCGGCCGAGCGCGTGATCTACAAGCCGGGCTTCACCGAGTCCGTGTCCGAGGCCATGGAACTGTGCCAGAGCGCAGGCATCTCGCTGGATGATCTGGCGTTCGTGGCGGTCAAGTCCCCGGCGACCATGACCGACAACGACCGCGCCCCCGAAGAAGAGCGCACCGTGACCCTGAAGAAGGTCGAGGTGCATGCCGGTGCCGGTCTGGTCCACGTCAACCTGACCACCAGCCTCACCACCCCCATGCCCAAGATCGTGTGATGACAGGCATGAGGTGAGGTAACTCGCTTTTGAGGGGCGGATTTTCGGTTTTCCGGAGGTCTATCTGCGTTTCGAGGGGCTCTTCGATTGCGAAATCCGGAGTATGACCATTGAAATTGCAATGTTTATACTCCGGTTTTCTTGTTTTAAAAGCCCCTTGAAACGCTAGTAGAGCTTCTGAATGTTGGAAATCAGCCCCTTGAAACGTAGAAAGCCCGCCACCGGCGGGCTTTCTACATCTGAGCTTCCCTCTTTGAGGGGAGCTGTCAGCGAAGCTGACTGAGGGGGAGCCAGCATACGCAAACTAGAAGTTGCTACCCTGAGCCGTTAAACGGAAAGCCCACCGGGCTTTCCGTAGGCGATGCGAGCAGCTATGCTGCGAGGGGAATGGTGGCAACTAGAAGTTGCCACCATTCCAGCCCCAGTCGGTGGTGGCGGTGTAACGGATGTAGGTGCGGTCCTCGGGAATACCGAGCGTGGAGTTCAGCGCGGCCATAATGCTCTCGGTCAGCTTTTCCCAAGCAGAGCCCGGCACAGAGCGGCCGAACACGTTGACTTCCACATAGGCGGCGGGCTGGTCATCGCTACCACCGAAGTAAATCGGCATATTGTCCTCGAACGGGCACATTAGCCAGCCCTCGGACTTGCCCGGCACGGCGGTAATCGCCTTGCCATAGGCAGCCTTCAACGCCTCGCGCTGCTCAGGGGTGGTGGGCACGGACACATGAGTGTGAATAACGGGCATAATTCCTCCTTGATTCGGTTCGCTTCCAGTCTAGCCTCAGCGGTTGCTGTTGAACATGGCATGCGGATGTAGGAAGCTGCTTGCAGAACGGACCGGGGCAAGGCCAATTTGGGGAGATTATTGGCCTTTCCAGCCAATATATGTTCCGCAGTCAGCCCAATAGTGTTGAATACCCTTGTGAGAAAACTGATTGAACAACTGATGAAGTTCGGCATTGTGGGCGTCATCGCCTTTGTTATCGACTGGGGTATTCTCAACCTATTGGTTGGCATATTCCACATGCACAACGTGCTGGCTGCCACCGTCTCTTTCATCATCTCGCTGATTTTCAACTATCTGGCGAGCATGAAATTCGTATTCAAGCATCGTGATGACATGGCGCGCTGGATGGAGATTCTTATCTTCGTGGCGGGCGCTGTAGTCGGTCTGTTCATGAATGACGCGATTATCTGGATTTCCACTTATGGCATGAACCATGATGCCTATGTATCGCAGCATGCCGAATATCTGTTGCGCACCAATATCGGCAAGTTGGTGGCCACTGCCGTGGTAATGATCTGGAACTTCTTGATTCGCAAGTGGCTGCTCGACGATACGCACACCAATGCGATGAACCGTCTGAAGTCCGCTGAAAATCGACTGAATGCCGAGGAGCTTGAAGCCAAGTGGCAGAACAGCTTCTCCCACAAGCTCGGCATCTGGTCCCTGGAACACACGCCCAAAGGCTGGCCGAAGTAGCGTTTTGACGTATAAGCCCCCTCGTCAGAGGGGGCTTAGCTTTTGTCTCACACACTCACTTCAGTCAAGGTCGGCTGCTCGGTGGAGCCCTTGATCTGCTTGAAGCCAATCAGCGCAATCACCAGCGAGACCAGTGCCAAAGTGGTCACCACCATGAAGCCGCCATGCGAGCCCATGCGGTCGATGAACTGGCCGGCAATCGCCGAACCGGCGGAGGAGCCGATAGAATTCATCGCACCCATCCACGCCATGCCTTCGGTCAGGCGGGAAGGCGGCACCAAGTGCAGCATGAGCTGGTTGCCGTTAATCCACGTCGGAGCCTGGCACACGCCGATGATCAGGTAGATGATCATAATCACCCACAGATGCTTGGCGAACAGGAACGTGCTGATGCCGATGTTCACCACGGCCAGGCAGAAGTAGAAGCGCTTCCACAGGGCAATCGACCAGTTCTTCGCGCCGTACACCAAGGCGCCCATCAACGAGCTGATGGAGAAGCAGGCGAATACAAAGCCCGTGTACTGCTTCATATTCGACTCGGTGGCGAATGCGATGATCGAGATGCCTGTAGCCGACTGGAACGCGCCCAAGCCGAACCAGGTGACGCATACCGCAATCAGACCCGGTCCCCAGATGGACGCCTTCTTGCCGGAACGCGCATCGGCGACCGCCTGCTCAATGGCGGCGTTAATCGTGGCCTCATCGGTCACGCCTTCGCGCTCAAGACGGCGGCGAGTCTCCTCGGCTGCGGTCTCCACCTTCAACGCTTCGGCTCGAGCCGCCTCGCGCTCACGGTATTCCTTGCGGGAAATGCCCTCAGCGCGGGCCAGCTGAGTCTGTGACGGTGGCTCAGTGGTCAGCTCGGTCAAGAACATCAGCGCGCCCACCACCACGCACATGCCGGTGAACGAGAATGCCAGCAGACCGGAGATCACGGCCAGTGTGGAAGCCAGTGGATTGCCGATTACCCACATGCATTCGTCCAGCACGCCGCACAGGGAGAGCGCACGGTTGGTACGCTCCTGATCGCCCTTCAGGATTTTGGTCCAGCGCGCGCGGCTCATCGCGCCCCACGGCGGAATAGCTGCCAGGAACGGCGTCAAACAGTACAGCACCCATTCCGGCGCACGATTGGTGATGGATGTGGTCAGCGCGACGGCGGCGACAATCCACACCAGAATCGTTGGAATCGAAACCTGCCGCTGGCCGAACTTGTCGGTCAGCTTGCCGAGCAGCGGCGTGGCCACGGCCAGTGCAATCGCCTGAATGGCGGTGAGCATACCTGCCAGCGAGTAGTTGCCGTAGTAATGCTGCACGGAAATGGTGATGGTCATGCCCACCATCGGGAACGGCATGCAGGCAATCACCGAACCGATGGAATAACGAGCGGTATGAGGTATGCGCAGCAACTCCGCATACCCACCAAAAACTTTGTGACCCACTTCCTTGATGCCAGCCATAATGGTGTTCGAGTTGGACAGGTTGTTGGACATAACAGCACTACGCTCCTTTCCGCTCCCGATTGGATGTTCCCCGCTGACGTGGCGTTGCCGGCGAAGCCCTCATCGAATGATGTGTTGTCCATGGTCGCGCAAAGTTTGCGTTGGATTTCCCTATTCGCATATTTGCGTCACGGATACTCTAATCGTTGGTTAGGGCGCGACACGCGGTAGATTGGAGATATTAAGACAACGTTCTCATGTTCTTCGGCGAACATCGCAAGATGCCCGTAGGAATAAAAAGAAAGGCGGCTCATGAGCGCAACCACCATCCACTTCGTTCGCCACGGCAAGGTCTACAACCCTGACCATCTGCTCTATGAGCGGCTGCCCGACTTCCATCTCTCCGATCTTGGCCGGCGTATGGCACAGGCCACCGCCGCCTATCTGGCCAATAGCCCTCAGACCAATACGATTTCCGCGGTGTATTCGTCTCCCCTGGACCGCACGCGCGAGACCGCCGACGCGATTCTTGACGCGTTGAATCCCGTGCGCGAGGCCCGAGGCGAAGCCCCGCTCATGCTCACCGCCGATGAGCGAGTGATTGAGGCCGGCAACGAGTTCCGCGGCAAGCGTATCGGCCATGGCGAAGGCGCGCTGTGGAAGAACGGCAATTGGAAACTGGTCACCAACCTGTACAAGCCGAGTTGGGGCGAATCCTATCAGCACATTGCGCAGCGCATGGATGATTTCGCACGCGAGAAGGTCGCCCAACACCCCGGCGAACAGATTGTGGTGGTCAGCCACGAATCGCCGATTTTCAGTTATCGCCATTATCTGGAGACCGGCCACCCCGAGCACTGGATGTTCCTGCGGCACACGGCGCTCGCCTCCGTGACCTCGGTGACGTACGACAACGAAACCGGCCGTGTGATGTCAATCACGTATGTCGACCCAGCAGCCAACGTCAAGTAACGGCACACTGGTGTTAGGACATTGGTTCCCCTCTCTGAGGCTGAGCCGTGAAGCAAACAGTCCAGTGGACTGTTTGTAGGCGAAGACGAGCCGATAGGCGAGCTATTGAGGCGCGGGCGTGGCCCGTCCGC
>OAWY01001292.1_pt1 | contig 10999 bp, 9 predicted proteins | sample 1495591 | NCBI WGS metagenome assembly OAWY01 (sample SAMEA2580283, study PRJEB22360) | human gut metagenome | biome: human gut; feature: human-associated habitat; material: faeces | place: Denmark | collected 2008/2010
TGGTAGTCGGACTGACGTTCCGCTAGAGTAGGACGTTGCCAGGCAAATATCGTATGGATGCGATGAGCCTAATCGAGACCGAAAGGTCTCTTTTTTTATACAAAATTAGTTTTAAAAAAGAAAGTGTTTGATATGAAAAAGTAAACATATCGAGGAATAGAAAGCGTTTGGAACTCATGAATTTGGGAGTGAGAGTAATGAAATTAGTCGAGCTACAAGGTTCAACAAGAGACGAAAATGAAACACAAGAGGGCGAGCGCTTATCTCAAGTGAAGAAAACTTCTTAGCCGAGGGAACAAACTGACATTCTAAAATAAGATACTAAAATGAAGACGACGAATTAATAATATATTCGTCGTCTTCGGATTTGGTTATAAAATTAACTTAAATAAGTAATGAATATAACATTTTATTTTCATTGATATAAATATTAGAAGGATCAAATTGACATACGCGATCTTTTAACTGAATGAGATCATCATGATGTTTCAGCTGTATACCTATAATAACAGTTCCAGTGTTTTGTGATGTTTTCTTTAAATATTCAAATTTTGTAATATCGTCTTGAGGTCCGAGGACATCATTAACAAATTCTCTTAAAGCACCAGGTCTTTGTGGGAAATTTAAAATAAAGTAATGTTTCATTTCTTCAAATAGAAGGGAACGCTCCTCAATTTCTTTCATTCGATTAATATCATTGTTGCCTCCACTTACTATGCATACAATAGTTTTATTTTCAATCTGCTTTTTATATTGTTCTAAGGCACTTACACTTAAAGCACCAGCTGGTTCAGCAACAATCGCTTGTTTAGAGTACATATCCAGAATTGTGGAGCAAACAGCTCCTTCGTCAACTTGAACATAATCATCCACTTTATCTTTCGCAATATCAAAGGTAATATCACCAACTCTTGCTACTGAAGCTCCATCAACAAACTTATCAATATTTTCTAAAGTAACTATACTATGGTTGATAACGACTGATTGATACATACTACTGGCACCGGTTGGTTCAACACCAATAATTTTAGTATGGGGGGAATGTGCTTTAAAATATGTGCTCACTCCTGAAATAAGACCGCCACCACCTATAGCAGCAAATACATAATCAAATGTTTTATCCTCTTTTTCAGCTTGATTTAATATTTCCTTAGCTAAAGTGCCTTGTCCTGCAATAGTATATACATTATTAAATGGGTCAATAAAATTCATTTTATGTTGCTTCGTATAGTTTAAAGCTTGTGCTAAGCAGTGATCAAATGTATCGCCAATTAATACTATTTCTACGTTACTATCCCCGAAGAATTTGACTTGATTGATTTTTTGTCGTGGTGTAGTTACTGGCATGAAAATAACAGCTTTTAAATTGAGTTTTTTTGCAGTATAAGCAACACCTTGAGCATGATTTCCAGCACTTGCGCAAGTAATACCTTTATTTTTTTCTTCATTGGATAATACTGAAATAGCATTATAAGCTCCTCTTAATTTAAAGGATCGTACCCACTGTAAATCTTCTCTTTTTAAATAAACATTACAATTATATTTTTGAGATAAGTAATGGTCGAATTGTAAGGGAGTTTCTTTTACTATATTTTTTAGACGTAAATATGCTTCATCTATATCTTTTGTCGAAACTTTAGTTCTTACTGTCACTGTCATTCACACCTTTAAAAAGTTTTTTCGTATTTTTCTATTAAATTTTCAAATTGTAAAGTAATAGCAATATCGTCTAAGCCATGGATTAATTTATTTTTCCAGGTTTCATCTATATCAAAATGAAAAGACTGAGACACCGTAGACACTGTTTGATTAGGTAAATCAACAGTTATTTCATCAAATTGAGCTAAATGTTCTCTTTCTTTCTGATTTAAACATATAGGTAACATTGCGTTTTTAGTACAATTCATGTAAAAGATGTCACTAAAACTTCCTGCAATAATAATGTTAAAACCATAATCTTTTAAGGCCCACGCTGCATGCTCACGGCTAGAACCACAACCAAAGTTATCTCCAGTAATTAGAATTGACGCACCATGATATTTTGGTTTATTAGGATTAAAATCAGGATTATCACTACCATCAGGTAAGTAACGCCATTCATCAAAAGCAAAAGGTCCAAAGCCTGATTTAGAGACCCGCTTAAGATGCACTTTGGGAATGATTTGGTCAGTATCTATATTGTCATAAAAAAGGGGGACAGTTTTTCCGGTATATATAGTGATTGGTTTGATTTCCAATTATACTACCACCTTTCTAACATCAATGAATTTACCATTAATCGCAGCAGCAGCAGCCATAGCAGGGGATACCAAATGTGTACGAGCGCCTTTGCCTTGTCTTCCTTCAAAATTGCGATTACTCGTGGATGCACAATGTACTCCTTCAGGAACTTGATCTGGATTCATACCTAAGCACATAGAACATCCTGGTTCACGCCACTCAAATCCAGCATCTTTAAATAATTTATCTAGTCCCAGAGCTTCAGCTTCCTTCTTAACAGTTCTTGAACCCGGAACCACAATAGCAGTAATATTTGGATGAACTTGTTGTCCTTTAATAATATGACTTGCTTCAATAAGATCAGATAATCTTGCATTCGTGCATGAACCTAAAAAAACATAACCTAATTTTATATCTTCGGCTTTTTGACCTGGGTGAAGTCCCATATAGTCATAAGCACGTTGGTCATTTGCATTTTTAATTTCTGGGAATGGATTACTAAAACTAACTCCCATTTCTGGGTTAGTTCCCCAAGTTACTTGAGGTTCTAAATTTGTTACATCAAGTTCAATAACTTTATCAAAATAGGCATCATCATCAGAATAAAGTTCTTTCCACCACGCCATAGAACTATCAAAATCAGTAGCATAAGGACGACCTTTTACGTAACTAAAGGTTGTTTCATCAGGTTGCATTAAACCATACTTTGCTCCTGCTTCAATAGCCATATTACAAATCGTCATACGTGCTTCCATGGATAAATTTTTTATAGTTTCTCCTGTAAATTCAAGAGCATAACCAGTACCGAAATCTACACCATATTGATTGATTAAATATAAAATAATGTCTTTAGCATAAACTCCAGCTGGTAAAGAACCATTTATATTAATTTTCAAATTTTTAGGTTTTGTTTGCCATAATGTTTGTGTGGCAAATACATGTTCAACCTCGCTTGTTCCTATCCCAAATGCGATAGCACCAAATGCGCCATGTGTAGCAGTATGTGAATCTCCACATACAATAGTTTTTCCTGGTTGAGTTAATCCAGTTTCTGGTCCAACCATATGCACAATACCTTGTTCGTCAGAACCCATATCAAAAATATGTACACCAAAGTCCTTAGCATTTTGTTGTAAAGTTGTAATTTGTTTATTAGCAATTTCATCTTTTATATTAAAAATATCAATTGTGGGAACGTTATGATCTAAAGTTGCAAAGGTTAGATCAGGTCTTCTAAGTTTACGATTTTGTATTCTAAGTCCTTCAAACGCTTGAGGAGAAGTGACTTCATGAATGAGATGTAAATCAATGTATAATAATTGTGGTTCACCTTCTTTTCCATGAAGCACATGTTTTTTCCATACTTTATCAAACAGTGTTTGACCCATAATTTTCTCCTCCTCTTATAGATATTTTTCTTTAAGCAATTTAAAAATTTCTGAAGTTCGATATTGTCCACCTAAATCTGCAGTTGTCTTATTAGATTGAATAAATGAGTAAACAATTGACTCAAGTTCGTTAGCAGCATCATTTTGATTTAAACTTTCTCTTAAGCAAAGTGCTAAAGATAGAACCATACCAAATGGATTCGCTTTATCTTCATTAGCTATATCTGGTGCTGAACCATGAATTGGTTCATAAAGACGTGTACCTGTTTGACCAAAACTAGCTGATGGAGAAAGACCTAGAGAGCCTGGTATAACAGATGCTTCATCACTTAAAATATCTCCGAAAAGATTCTCTGTTACAATCACATCAAATTGCGTAGGTTGGGTGATCAGATGCATGCTACAAGCATCAACTAGCATATGATTAACTTCTACTTCTGGATAATCCTTTTTTACATCGTTTACTATTTGTCGCCATAACTTACTAGAGGATAGAACGTTTTCCTTATCAACAGAAGTTAATTTTTTACGTCTATGATTTGCAAGATTAAAAGCGATTCTCACAATACGTTCAATTTCTTGACTTGAATATTTTAATGAGTCTAAAGCTTCGGTTTTTTTAACATAGCTTGGTTCACCAAAATAAATCCCGCTCGTTAATTCTCTTACTATAACTAAATCTGTGCCTTCTACAATATCTTGTTTTAGTGGTGAAAGATGACTAGCCCCTTTAGTTACAAATGTAGGTCGAATATTAGCAAATAAATTTAAGGATTTTCTCAGTTTTAACAAACCGTGTTCTGGACGATTATTTGGGTCTGTCCATTTAGGCCCTCCAATCGCGCCTAATAAAATAGCATCTGCATTTTTACATGATTGTAATGTTTCGTTAGTTAAAGGTGTACCATAATAATCTATTGAAACACCTCCAAAATGATGACTTTCCAAATGGTATTCAAAATGATATTTTTCACTTATTAATTTTAAAAGTTCTAATGTACCAGATAGAATCTCTGGTCCTATACCATCTCCAGGTAAGGCAACTATTTTATAACTCATGTACGTATACCTTCTTTCAACTCATATTCTGAAATATATTTAGCATGAGCATCGATATATGCTTTACATGAAGCTTTTAATATATCGTGGTCTATACCTATGCCTGTCACTTCAATATGATTAATAATGATTCGTACATGTACTTCTGCTTGAGCATCAGTACCTTCTGTTACAGAATCAATACGATAATCAATTAATTCTGCGTCTTTCTTGAAAATTCGGTCAACAGCATTATAAATTGCAACAATTGAACCCGTTCCAATACTTGAATCTTGTTTAACTTGTCCGTTTCTTTCCTTTATAACTACTACTGCACTTTGTAGACCTTTAGATACGTATTGAAGTTGTAAGTTATCAAGTTGAAAAATAGCATTGTGTTCATGTTCGGAGCCATGTATAATCGCATGAATATCTCTATCGGATACATTTTTTTTCTTATCGGCAATTTCTTTAAATTGTTTAAATAATGTAACTTGATCTTCCAATTTAATTTCATATCCCAGAGCTTTAAGCTTTTCGGCAAATGCATGTTTACCAGACAATTTACCTAGTGGCAATTCTGTTGTATTCACACCTACAAGTTGAGGTGTCATGATTTCATAGGTTTCACGATGTTTAAGGACACCGTCTTGGTGAATTCCGGATTCATGACTAAATGCATTTTGACCGACTATAGCTTTATTTCTAGGTACACGGATACCAGCATATCTTGAAATTAAGTCAGATGTTTTCTTAGTTTCTTCAAGGTTAATTTGAGATTCAAGACCATAGTGGTCCTTCCTTACATATAAAGCCAAAGCGACTTCTTCAAGTGAGGCATTTCCTGCTCTTTCACCAATACCGTTCACGGTACCTTCAATACGTCTAGCTCCACCTTCAATAGCTGCTAAACTATTAGCAACTGCCATTCCGAGATCATCATGACAATGTGCACTAAAGATAATTTTAGAATTTGACTTAACGGCCTGTGTTAATTGTTTAAAAATTTCGCCATACTCTGTAGGATAACTAAATCCAACTGTATCAGGGATGTTGATAATTGTGGCTCCTGCGTTAATCGCAGTTTGAACACATTCAATTAAAAATGGAATTTCAGTTCTTGTTGCATCCTCTGGAGAGAATTGTACGACTTCAAAAAATTGTTTTGCATAAGAAACGTGTTCTTTTATTGATGTTAAAACTTCATCTTGAGTCATTTTTAATTTATGTTCTAAATGAATAGGGGAGGTTGCAATGAATACATGTACTTGAGGTTTTACAGCTTCTTTAGTGGCTTCATATACAGCATCAATATCAGATTTTTTACATCTAGCTAAACCACACACTGCTGTTGTAGTCAAAGTTTTAGCTATAGCTTCTACTGATTTAAAGCTACCAGTACTAGAAGCAGGAAAACCTGCTTCTAGTACATCTACTCCCCATTTTTCTAGTTGCTTGGCAATTTTTAATCTTTCATCAAAAGTAAAATTGACTCCTGGCGTTTGTTCACCATCTCTAAGTGTTGTATCAAAAATTTGAATATGTTCTTCCATTAAAAACACCCCTCTACTGTTGTTATTTTTCAATACTTTTAGATTTAATGAATGGCATCATTTCTCTTAATTCACGTCCAACTTGTTCAATTTGATGACCATGTTGATCTTCACGTAATTGATAGAATTCTTTAAAGCCATTTTTGTTATCTTCAACAAATCTACGGCTAAAGTTACCATTTTGAATATCTTCAAGTACTTTTTTCATATTTTCTTTAACATTAGGTGTAATTACTCTTGGTCCAGAAACATAGTCGCCAAATTCAGCAGTGTTAGAGATAGAATAACGGACATTTTCCATTCCGCCTTCATACATTAAATCAACAATTAATTTCATTTCGTGTAAGACTTCAAAATAAGCTAATTCAGGTTGGTAACCTGCTTCCACAAGTGTTTCGAATCCACTCTGAATTAATTTGGAAACTCCTCCACAAAGTACAGCTTGTTCACCGAATAAATCTGTTTCAGTTTCTTCTTTAAATGTCGTTTCAATGACCCCGGCACGAGTAGCACCAATGCCTTTTGCGTAGCTTAAAGCAATGTTTCTAGCTTGGCCTGTAGCATCTTGTTGAACACCAAATAATGCTGGTACGGCACTTCCTTCAACAAATGTACGTCTAACTAAATGACCAGGTCCTTTAGGTGCTACTAAAAAGACATCGACATCACTAGGTGGTTCGATAACACTGAAATGGATATTAAAACCGTGTGCGAATGCTAAAGCATTTCCTTTTTCTAAATATGGTTTAATTTCCTTGTTATATACTTCACCTTGAATTTCATCAGGCAATAGTACCATCACTACATCTGCTTGTTGTGTTGCTTCACTTACCGTATAAACATCAAATCCATCTTCTTTAGCTTTATTAAATGATCGTCCTGGACGCAGGCCAATGACTACATCATAACCATTGTCCTTTAAATTTTGTGCATGTGCATGTCCTTGTGAGCCATAACCAATGACAGCAATTTTTTTACCTTGTAATGCATCTTGAGTTACTGTTTCGTCGTAATATACTTTTGTCATAATAAAATCCTCCAGTCATTTTATAGAAAGTTCTGAATTTTCAAAATAATTTATGCGTAAAAGGTGCATGATGTTAGTTATGTTTAGTTGATTTTTTAACTAGCGCATCAAAACGTTTATTCACTTTTAACACTTAGTACATTTACTTGTTGTGATAGTTTTTTAAGAACAATTTTAAAAGTATCATCATCTTTAATATTGACTTTAAGTTTCATATTAGAAATTCCTTCTTTGTCTGAATGTTTAACATGAAGTTCATCAATATTACATTGTAAGCGAACGAAGGCGCTAGTAATTCTGTTCAAAGTACTCACTTGATCAACTAATGTAAAATGAATTGTTCGTTCCATTAGTAACCCTCCATTTCATGATTTGATTTGCCACTAGGTACCATTGGATTAACTGGTTCTATAGGTGAGATTCTAACTTCAATGAGTGCCGGTCCATGATATGCAAATGCTTCATCAATTGAAGATTCTAATTTATCTGGAGAATCTATCAAGAATCCCTTAATACCATATGCTTCCGCCATTTTCATAAAATCAGGTTGATCGTTAAATACAGAATGAGAAAATCGTTTATTAAAGAATTTATCTTGCCATTGTTTTACCATACCTAAAGTTCCGTTATTAATAAGTACTATTTTGACATTAAGTCCATATTCTGGAAGTAAAGCCATTTCTTGGTTCGTCATTTGAAAACCGCCATCTCCTACAAAACATACAACTGTTTTCTCAGGTTCAGCTAATTGTGCTCCTATTGCTGATGGAATTCCAAATCCCATAGTACCTAAACCACCACTTGTTACCCATTGTCCATAATTTTTAAATGGATAGAATTGTGCTGTCCACATTTGGTGTTGGCCTACGTCAGTTGTAACAATTGCATTTCCATTGGTAACTTTGCCAATATATTCAATCGCTTTTTGTGGTTTGCAAAAGTTTTTATCATTTTCATCATATTTAAATGGATAGTTACTTTTGTTATTAATACAATAATCGTTCCATTCTTCGTGGGAGGATGTTAAAACTTGCTCATGGCATAAGTTCTCAAGCACAAGCTTGCAATCAGCGACTATACCTAAATCTGTATTAATAACTTTATTTATTTCAGAAGGGTCGATATCTACATGTACAACCTTTGCATTTGGTGCGAATGCATCAGGCTTACTTGCAAGACGATCATCGAATCTACTACCTAAATTGATAAGTAAATCACAATTTGTTAAAGCCATATTACTTGCATAAGATCCATGCATACCTCCCATACCTAAGAATAAAGGGTGATGATAAGGTACTGCTCCAAGTCCTAGGAGAGTTGTAACTGTAGGGATTTGATGTCTTGTCACAAATTCTGTTAATAAATGATTAGATTTAGAGTGATTAATACCAGCACCTGCAAGAATAAGAGGTTTCTTAGCTTCTTTAATCATATATATTAACTTATTAATATCCTCTTTATTTGGGTTACTATTAACTTCATAACCAGGAATATTAATATCTTTTGTAAGTTCAACATCAGTTTTAAGCACACCCATATCTTTAGGGAAATCAATCACTACAGGACCTTTTCTTCCAGTGTTCGCTAAATGAAAGGCTTCATGAACAATTCTTGGAATGTCTTCAATCTTTTTAACTTGATAATTGTGTTTTGTAATAGGTGTAGTCATCGAGAGTAAATCAGCTTCTTGGAAAGCATCTTTACCAATACCAGGTGTAGCAACTTGACCAGTAAAAACGACTAGTGGTAAAGAGTCGCTATATGCATCAGTAATACCTGTAATGGCATTTGTTGCACCGGGTCCACTTGTCACAACAACGACTCCTGTTTTACCAGAGACACGCGCATATCCTTCAGCAGCATGTGTAGCACCTTGTTCATGACGAGCAAGAATATGTTTGATTTTCCCGTCATAAAATGTATCGTATAAAGGTAAGACAGCTCCACCGGGATAACCGAAGATAAAATCTACATCTTCCTGCTGAAGTGCTTCAACTAATAATTGAGAACCACTGCGTGTTATTAAGGGTTGTGATTCCTTTGTTTGATGCACAGAAGGGTGAGGCGAAACCATTGATTTTTGATTTGACATTTTAATCATCTCCTAATTAAATAAGGTTTTCCGGAACTTGCATAATACCTCCAGTATTAGCGCTTGTGACTAAACTAGTATATCTAGCTAAGTAGCCTGTTTTAACCTTTGCTCTGAATGGTTCAAGCTGATTTTTACGGCGATACAGTTCTTCTTCAGATTGATTGACGTTTAGAGTTCTATTGATTAAATCAATCGTAATTTTATCACCATCTCTTATTAAGCCAATGGGTCCACCTGAAGCGGCTTCAGGTGAAATATGTCCAACTGCAATACCTCTAGTTGCTCCCGAAAATCTACCGTCCGTAATTAATGCAACATCTTTACCTAATCCTCTGCCCACTATGGAAGACGTAGGGGCTAGCATTTCTGGCATTCCAGGACCTCCCTTAGGTCCCTCATATCTAATAACAACAACATGTCCTTCTCTTACTGTATGATTATCAATGGCTTCAACAGCTTCATCATGAGAGTTAAAACAAATTGCCTTTCCTGTAAATACTTTAATTGAAGGATCAACTCCACCGACCTTGATTACCGCTCCTTTAGGTGCGAGGTTTCCGAATAAAACAGATAATCCACCTTGTTTATCATAAGGGTTTTCAAGAGGATGAATAACATCAAAATTTTTGATGTTTTTACCTTCATTATTTTCTCTCAAGGTTTTACCCGTAACTGTTAATCTATCCGGATGTAAAGTACCATCCTTTTTCATCAATTCATTTATAATAGCTGGGACGCCACCTGCTTCATGAACATCGTGCATAGAATAAGAAGAACTAGGTGCAATTTTAGAAAGGTAAGGTGTTTTTTTAGCAATTTCATTAATACGTTCTAAATCGTAGTCAATACCTGCTTCATTTGCAATTGCAAGAGTATGAAGAACAGTATTAGTAGAACCTCCCATGGCCATATCAAGAGCAAAAGCATCATCAATTGCATCTTGTGTGATAATATCGCGAGGTTTAATATCATTTTTAATATTTTCAACCAACCTGAATGCAGCTTGTCTAATCATTTCACGACGTTGATCACTCACAGCTAGAGCTGTACCATTATATGGTAGGGCTAAACCTAAAACTTCCATTAAACAGTTCATTGAGTTTGCGGTAAACATACCGGCGCACGAACCACATGTAGGACAAGCGTTTTGCTCCATGTCTAAAAATGCTTCTTTTGAGATTGTTCCTTCTTTAAAAGCTCCAACCGCTTCAAACATTGAAGATAATGTCAATGCCTTACCTTGAGCGGAAAGACCAGCTTTCATTGGGCCTCCTGAGCAAAAGATAGCTGGTACATTTGTTCTAACAGCTGCGAGTAACATTCCTGGCGTAATTTTATCGCAATTAGGAATGTAAAAAACACCATCAAACCAATGAGCGTTAATAACTGTTTCAGCTGCATCTGCGATAATTTCTCTTGAAGGTAAGGAATATCTCATGCCAATATGTCCCATAGCGATTCCATCGTCAACACCAATAGTATTAAATTCGAATGGGATAGCACCTGCTTCTCTAATAGCTTCCTTTGCGATGTCTGCTAATTCTCTTAAATGAACGTGCCCAGGAACAATATCAATATAAGAGTTACAAATTGCTACGAAAGGTTTATTCATATCTGTAGGTTGTTTAAGAGCGCCAGTCGCATGTAAAAGACTTCTTGCAGGAGCTTGGTGATCTCC
>OAWY01001297.1_pt1 | contig 10972 bp, 9 predicted proteins | sample 1495591 | NCBI WGS metagenome assembly OAWY01 (sample SAMEA2580283, study PRJEB22360) | human gut metagenome | biome: human gut; feature: human-associated habitat; material: faeces | place: Denmark | collected 2008/2010
TGACCCGGCGGGGGACGAACGCGTTGGTGGTGCGCGCCAGACAGTTCTCCCAGTCCGCTTCGGCCGCCAGCAGACCGGTCCGCTCATCGAATTCGGCATACCAGGTGCGGCGCACCAGGTCGATCAGCGCCGGATAGTCATCCCTACGTAATGTTCGAATAATCGCTTCACTCATATTCCCATTATGACTGATACGGCTCAACAACCGGACGACTTACAGCCGCGCCGGCAGATCGGCCCGCTCCACCAGCCGCGCCATCTGCACGCGGCCCATGTCGAGCTTGTTCGCCGCGGAAGAAAGATGCGCCTTCGCCGTACGCTCCGAAATGAACATGCGGGAGGCGATTTCGGCGTTCGTATAGCCCTCGGCCGCCAGCATCACGGCCTCGCGCTCGCGGTCGGGCAGCGCGTCGAGCAGGGCGCGCGCCTCATCGCGGCGCGAACGCGGCCGCGTGACGCTCAGATCGTCGATCAGCTGTTTCTGACTGGCCGTGTTGAACTGCGGCGCGCCCTCGCATACCCCGATGATGCGGCGGATGATATCGTCCGCCGCATCGGTTTTCGACACGAACCCCTCGGCGCCCGCCTCCACCGCGCGTTCCACGGTGCCGGACGGACTCAACGAGGTCAGGATCAGCACGTGCGGCGCGGGGGAGAGCGAGCGCAGCAGACGGGTCGCCTCGATGCCGTCCACGCCGGGCATGGCGATGTCCATCAGCACCACATCCGGCTTTTCCTCGGCAGCCCGCCTCACGCAGGTCTCGCCATCGGTGGACGTGGAGACGACTTCGATGCGCCCGTGGGAATAATCGTTGAGGATCAGGCTCATCGCCTGGCAGATCATCGGATCGTCATCGATGACGCTGACCCGGATCGGCTTGGGCTCTAAGCCGGTGCCGCTTCCGGTCAGACCGCCGCGTTCGGGCTTTCCACCAGACACACTATTCCCGTTCTTCTCACTCACGCTAGCCATCTTAGCTGCGCCAAGGCAGTTGCACGTCGACATGGAACAGGTGCCGATCGTCCATCCCATACCGGCATTGCCCGTTGACCGAGTGCACGCGCGCTGCCAAACCAGGCAGTCCGGCCCCATGGGCCCGCTGCGTCTCGGGCGCATACGTGCGCTGGATGCGTGGCGATCGGATTGCTGATATGGATATGTACGCCCGCCTGCGGCGTGGCGGAGACCTCCAACGACACCGGCGCTCCGGGCGCGTGCCGCCGCGCGTTCGTCAATCCCTCCTGGATCGCGCGGTAGGCCACCTTGCCGATTGACTCATCCATCACGCTCAGCTGCTGGATATCGATCCAGGTGTTGAGCGACGTGCCCGAGTTGCGCGTGTCCGCAATCAGCGCATCCAGCGATTCGCGGGTCAGCGACGTGTCGTCGGACGGGGCGAGCTGCTCCCATGCCTGGTGCGGGTTGCGCAGCATGTCGATGATCGAGTGGGCCTCGTCCAATGCCCCGGCCGACTGCCGACGGATGTCCTCGGCCTTATCCGCCAACGATTGCGCTTCGGGGGAGTCGCCGAGCTTGGCCGCCTCCGCCTTGAGCGCGCTGGCGTTCAGGGCCATCAGGGACAGGGAATGCGCGAGGGTGTCGTGCGCTTCGGCTGCGATGGCGTCGGCGAGCTGCTGGTTGGTCAGGTCGGTCTGCAGGGTCGCGGCATGCGTGGTGGCCGCGCTGGCCACCGCATTCGCCGTGCGCAGGCGGGCGCGCGAACGGATATGCAGGCCGATGAGCGTAGCGATGGTCACGAACACCAGTGAGGCCACCGTGGCGGTGATGATGACGGTCGGCTCCTCCACCAGCATCACCATCGGGGAGCCTGAATCGCCGCCGGTATGCGGTTGAGCGAAAATCAGATGCCAAATCGAGGCTTTGGGCTGTTGCAGGGCGTCGCGGAGCTGGGAGATGAGCGTCACGATGGTGCCGCCAACCGTGGCGCGGATGGTCGTGTTCCGGTTTGAACGACGGGCGAGCAATGAGGTCATCGCCATCAGTGCGATGAGCGAGTCATACGGGAACACGACCACCAGCGCGCAGGCGATCCAGAACGTCGCCTCCGGGTATTCGCTGCGGGCCAAGAGCAGGAACCCTGCCGGGAATGCCAGCAAGGTGCAGAGGACCATCAGCGTGTATCCTGCGGAATCCTGCGCAAAATTCTGGGCGAAGAACGAGGTTTGCGCCATGCACATGAAACTGGCCAATGGCACCATAACGACCGAACACCATACGCGCGTAGTCACGGGCACCTCGTCCGTATCCGGTGTAGGAACCGGGGACCCCGTGCCGGGCATAGGGCGAGCGTCAGGCCGTGAGCCGGGTCGGAAACCGGGGTATGGCCCGGCGGCGCGTTGTGGGTTCGTCATGCTTTCCACTGTATGACCTGCATCCGGCCCCCGCCACTGGACATGCGGGCACCGTTATCACCTCCGTATTGCCCGAACAGGCAACGAACAATGACCGTTCGTCCACTAACGTCGCTGTTTCGCGGCCGGTAGCGTCGTGCTCACATCCCTATTTCGGGGAAGATACGAGAAGGAGCACATCATGTCCAACCACAACATCGCCCCGCAGCCGGTTCCCTCATCCCCACAGCAGTACCAGCCACAACAGCCTCAGCCTCAGCCGCCGCAACCGCAACATCTGCATACCACCATCTGCGGCATCGCGGCCGTGGTGTTTGGCGCGTTGGGTTTGGTGCTGAGTTTTATTCCCATCGTCAACAATATCGCCGCAATCCTTGGCTTCATCGGCGTCATACTGGCGATTATCGCCATAGTGGGCACCTTCCGGGGCAAGAAACGCGGCAAGGTGCTGTCCATTGTGGCGGCGGTGCTGTCGGTGTTGGCCATTGTGATCACGCTGGCCATGCAGTCCGCTGCCAGCAAGGCCATTGACGATTCCATTAAGGAGTCCAAGGGCATCGACACGTCACAATCCTCATCATCAAAGTCCGCGGGCAAATCGTCTGATGCCTCCAAGAGCAAGGCATCCGAGCAGAAAGCGCAGGGCGAGCAGGATTTGGAAGGTGATATCGAAGGTGCCCACGTGAAAATAGTCTCCGCCGTGAAAAGCGTCAACGACTATAACGGCAAGCCCACCGCTCTGGTGACTTATGAATGGACGAACAACACGTCCAAGAACAACTCGTTCGCCACTTTGGCTCACCCGAACGTGTTCCAGAACGGCACCGAACTGGAGACGGCAGTATACTTCGATCAGCCTGAAGGCTATGACGCGAATTCGTATTTGGCCCAAGCACAGCCCGGGACCGCGGCAACGGTGACGCTGGGCTATGTGCTGCAAGACGATTCGCCGATTACGGTGGATGTCACTGCGTTCCTATCAACGGATCAAGACACCAAGGTGACGCATACCTTCACGTTGCAGTGAATCGCGCGGCGGTCCAAGCTGCGATCGAATGTCAATCGAATCTCAAGTGCATGCCACGCGCATGGTGGAAACGCCCGTTACGCTTTGAGATGAGCAGAACGAGCCGATCGATCATATTCATGGAATGTTCAGCTTTGTTCCTCTAAGATTGGTACTGGAACAAACGCTAAAGGAGCGATTATGACATTCGGTCAGCAGCCCCAGAACAACGGGCAATACAACCCGCAATACAACACGCCTGATTACAACGCCGCCCAACAGTCTGGATATGGCCAGCAATACGCACAGTCCGGTTACGGCCAGAACTACTATGCCCAGCCGCAGGGCGCTCCCACCTACCAATACGTGCCGCAGGGTACTGGTGCCGGTGCGGGTGCGGCCACCATCAACACGACGATGACCTACAACTATGAGGAAGCCCGCCGAGTCTCAGTGACCAAGGTGTACGGCGAGATGACCATCGGCATCCTCGTCACCGCCGTGGTCGCCGTGCTCGGCCAGATCACTGGAGCCTACTACAGCTTCCTCATGGCCACCGGCATGGTGGGCCTCATCGGCCTGTGCGTGGTGCAGATTGCCCTGGCCGTGGTGCTCGGCATGCGCGTCACCAAGATGAAGTCGGCCACCGCGCGCGTCATGTTCTATGTGTACGCCGCATTGATGGGCTTCACCTTGAGCTCGATCTTCATGGTCTACGACCTCGGCTCGATCGGCGTGGCACTCGGTGTCACCGCCGCGTTCTTCTTTGCGCTGACCATGTTCGGCATGACTACCAAGTTCAACATGCTCAAGGCCGGCCCGATCCTGATGATCGGCCTGATTGTGCTCATCATCTCGCAGATCGTGCTCGCCTTCGTGCAGGTCGACGGCATGACCAAGATCGTCTGCGCCATCGGCCTGATCCTGTTCGCCGGCATGACCATCTACGACGCGCAGTCCACGCGCGCGCTGCTGACCGAATACGAGGCCCAGGGCCCGGAAATGGTCAAGAAGATCTCCATCCTGTGCGCCCTGAACCTGTACCTCGACTTCGTGAACATGTTCCTGTACATCCTGCAGCTGCTCGGCAACAGGGACTAGCCTCGACAGCCGATTGGCGAGCGGCATGTAGCCTGCCCGTCAAACGTCACAGCCCGACCACATTGTGGCCGGGCTTTTTCATGTCTGTCACATTCGCACGTTAGGCTGGCTCCCCGTGAAAAGACAAGAACTCGTAGGCATGCTGAGCCTGTTGTTGACCGCGCTGATCTGGGGTTTTGCGTTCGTGGCGCAGGTCCAGGGCATGGATTCGATGTCGCCGATGTTCTTCAACGCCGCGCGCTTCACGCTGGGAGCACTGTCTTTGGTGCCGATTCTGCTGTGGATGCGTGGCCGGGGGAGCGCGGATAAGGGCGATACAGCCGGGGCCGATGTCGTTGGGACCGAGGCATCCGTGGCCGTCTCCACAGATGCCGCATCGAACGGTGCATCCGACGTCGTTACCATCACCGGTGCCAAGCTGAATGCGAACAAGCCCGATTCGGCCGTGGCGCGATTGCTCGCCAACCCGGTGGTCATTTCCGTGATCTGCGGCATCGTGCTGTTCACCGCCAGCACCCTGCAGCAGTATGGCATTCTGTACGGCAAATCGGCCGGCCGTGCGGGATTCCTGACCGCCATGTACATCGTGATGGTGCCGTTGCTGGCCTTCGTGTTCCTGCGCCGGCGCATCGGCATGCTGGTGTTCGTGGCCGTGGCGCTGTCCATCGCCGGCTTCTATCTGCTGTGCATCACCGATGGTTTCGGTTCGATCGGCCTGGCGGATATCCTGCTCGTGTTCACGGCCGTGCTGTTCGCCGTGCATATTCTGGTGATCGATACTTTGGGCGGCACCGTGGACGCCATCAAGCTTTCATTCGGCCAGTTCTGCACCACCGCCGTGCTGAGCTGGGCGGGTTCGCTGATCGAAGGCTCGGTCGACTGGGCCGGCGCTGCTCATTCCTGGATTCCGATTCTGTACGCCGGCATCGGCTCGGTGGGCATCGCGTACACCTTGCAGGTGGTCGGCCAGCAATGGGTGCCACCGACGCGAGCCAGCCTGCTGATGAGCCTCGAATCGTTCTTCTCGGCGGTAGGCGGTGCGTTGCTTCTCGGTGAAGTGATGACCCCGCGCGGCTACCTCGGCTGCGCCCTCATCTTCCTCGGCACCCTACTGGCCCAAGCGCCGGCCAGGCTGCCGAAGTGGCCGCAACGGTGAATGAATCGGCCGCAGGCCGATTCCATAGCACCTCAGTCCGAGGTCTTAGGCGCTTCGCCCACTTGCGGCGCGCCGTTGATGTCGCGGTGGATGTTCTGCATCTGTACCTCGATGTTCTGCAATGAGCGCGCGCAGTCGAGCAGCGTCTGGGAATGCTCGGCGAGCTTGTTGTCCGGCAAATCGGTCTTGTAGCGCAGCGCATGCTCCAGCGACGCCCAATAATCCATGGCGATGGTGCGGAACTGCACCTCCACCGGCGTGTAATGCGCGCCCGAGGAGAGGAACACGGGCACCGCGTAGATTACGTGCAATGAACGATACCCGTTCTGTTTCGGGTTCTTGATGTAATCCTTGACGCGCAGCACCTGAATATCGGACTGCGACGACAGATAGTTGGACACGGAATACACGTCGTCGCGGTAATTACAGATCACGCGGATGCCGGCCACATCGAACAGATTGTCCTTAATCGAATTGACGCCGATCGGCAGACCCTTGCGCTCCAGTTTGCCGATGATCGAGCTCACCGACTTCAGACGGCGTTCCATATGATGTATCGGGTCATGGCTGAACCGCACCTGGAACTCGTCGTCGAGAATCTCCAGTTTGGTGCTGATCTCGTACATCGCGCCTTCATACACCTGCATGAGGTCAACGAATTCAACGACCTGTTCGGGAGTGAAGGTGCCTCCCGGAAGATCCAACGCTTTGAGACGGGCTTGCAGATCGGAGGTTTTGAGTCGGCTATGTCGGTCAAGTATCACGTCCACCAATATACTCGGCGGATTCCAGCCAATCTGGACGTTCGCGGGGAATCTTTCCAAGAACCCATAATTTGACATCGTGACAACCAATGGCATACGTGACCGGAGCATGACGAACCCCGTCGATAGAATCGGTCGTTATGAATGAAGACATGATGACCGAGGCGGAGCGCGCCTCGATTGCAGCCGATGGAACCGATGGTTTGCTGGGGAAACGCGGCAAGGGCGTGTTCCATATCCATACGCTCGGCTGCCAGATGAACGTGCACGATTCCGAGCGCATCGCCGGCGTGCTGGAGGCCAATGGCTACGTGCCTGCAACCGAGGACCAGATCAATGACAATGACCTCGATTTGCTGGTGCTCAATACCTGTGCGGTACGCGAGAACGCAGCCGAACGCATGTATGGCACCATTGGCCGATTCAATCGCGTCAAACTGGTTCGGCCGAACCTGCAGATCGCCGTTGGCGGCTGCATGGCCCAGCTTGACCGCAAGAAGATCGCGGATACTGCGCCATGGGTTTCCGCGGTGTTCGGTACCAAGAACATCGAAGATCTGCCCAAGCTGTTGGATCAGAATCGTGCGACCGGCAAGGCGCAGGTCCAGGTCACTGAACAATTGCGGCAGTTCCCGAGCCAGCTTCCCGCCGCCCGCGCCTCCCGCATCAGCTCGTGGGTGGCGATTTCCGTGGGCTGCAATAACACCTGCACGTTCTGTATTGTGCCCACCACGCGAGGCAAGGAAAAGGACCGCCGCCCCGGTGACATTCTTGATGAGATTCGCCAATGTGTGGCCGATGGTGCCAAGGAGGTTACGCTTCTCGGCCAGAACGTGAATTCGTTCGGTTATGGTATTGGCGATCGATACGCTTTCAGCAAGCTGTTGCGCGCCTGCGGCACCATCGACGGTCTCGAACGCGTGCGCTTCACCTCGCCGCACCCGGCCGCCTTCACCGACGACGTCATCGCCGCGATGGCCGAAACGCCGAACATCATGCACCAGCTGCACTTCCCGCTGCAGTCCGGCTCCGACCGCATCCTGCGCGCGATGCGCCGCTCCTACCGCTCCGCCAAGTTCCTCGACATACTGGGCCGCATCCGCGCCGCCATGCCCGACGCGCAGATCTCCACCGACATCATCGTCGGCTTCCCCGGCGAAACCGAAGAGGACTTCCAGCAGACCATGGACGTGGTGCGCCAGGCGCGCTTCTCCTCGGCGTTCACGTTCATCTACTCGCCACGCCCCGGCACGCCGGCCGCCGCAATGGAACAGATTCCGCGCGACGTGGTGCAGGACCGGTTCGACCGTCTGGTGGCGTTGCAGGAGCAGATCACCGAAGAGAACCTCGCCACATTCGAGGGCCGCGACGTCGAAGTGATGATCACCGGCAAACTCGGCAAGAAGGACACCGACACCCACCGTGTCACCGGCCGCGAGAAAACCGGCGTGCTGGTGCACATCGGCGTGCCTGAAGGCGAACCGGTACCTGAAATCGGCGATTTCGTCACGGCCACCGTCACACACGCCGGCCGCCATAATCTGCTTGCCGACCCCGACGTGGCCGCCGGCCAGACCTATTCCGTGCGGCACTGAGGGGGCGTATATGACGCAACGAGTCGTCTCCATCGTCGGTCCCACCGCGTCCGGCAAGACGGGGTTGGGCATCGCCATCGCCCGGCGTCTGGCCGAAGCGGGGGAGCGGGCCGAAATCGTGAACGCGGACGCCTACCAGATGTACCGTGGCATGGATATCGGCACCGCCAAACCCACCGCCGAGGAACAGGCGGCCGTGCCGCACCATCTCATCGACATCATCGACCCCGAAGACACGATGAGCGTGGCCCGATTCCAGCAGCTTGCGCGCGAGACCATCGCCGACCTGCAATCACGTGGCATCCGGCCGATTCTCGTCGGCGGCTCCGGCTTGTACGCCAGAGCGGCCATCGATGACATCACCTTCCCCGGCACCGATCCCGACGTGCGCACACGTCTTGAGGAACGCGAGAAAACCGAGGGTGCCGGTGCTTTGTTCGACGAGTTGCGGGCCAAAGACCCCGAGGCCGCCGCGCGCATGGACCCACGCAATCCACGCCGCACCATCCGTGCGCTGGAGGTCATCGAGCTTACCGGCAAACCGTATTCGGCCAGTCTGCCGCGCTACCGGTACGTGATTCCGTCCGTGCAGATCGGACTCGACCTGGACCGCCCGGATTTGGACCATCGCATCGATTTGCGCACCAAGCAGATGTATGACGATGGGTTCATCGAAGAAGTCGAACGGTTGCGCCCGCATCTGGGTGCCACCGCCGTACGTGCGCTCGGCTATCAGCAGATCATCGACCTGCTGGACGGCATCTGGGATGTGAACGACGCCTTCGCGGACATCGCACAGAAAACCAAGCGACTCGCCCGCAAACAGATGGGATGGTTCGGCCGTGACCCGCGCATCCACTGGCTGCAGGCCCTGAACCCGAAACTGGTCGACAACGCGATGGCCATTATCGCGCACGCCGACGCCGGCGACTACGACCCGATCGACGCCCGAGCCGACGAATACACCCAGCATCATCTGGGCGATATCACGGCGTAGGAATCAGCCAAAGGCCGATGCAATCACCCGCAATCAGTGTGCAGGCCCCTGATTCCAGCCGGCGATCAAGAACACACGCGTCGGATTCGCCGGGCGTAGTATCGCGTCGAACATCGTCTCCAGTGCAGACGTGTCGCCCCGATATGCCGAGTGCTTGGCGGAGCGATACTCCTCGCGCGTCACTGAGCCCCAGTCGAGATCCCAGCCGGCGTCATGCGCCAAGCGTGAACCGAATATACGCAGCACCATCGCATTGCCGCCACGGAACGGATGCAGATAACCGAGCTCATCATAAATAGAAGCGAACGCGTGAACGAACACGTCGCGATCCAACGCATGCAGGTTGCGCTTGTCCGCCAACTCCATCGCGATGTTGTGCGCGCCGGTCTCAATGAGCCCAGCCGGGAAGAACGCCTCAGGATTCGCGGCTCGAGCCCGGTCGTTCGTCACCTCGCGTGTGGTGTTTGAGGTACGCAACTTGCCCGCATCCTCAAACACGCCTTCGAACAGCCCCTTATGAATGGCGGTCAGCTCATCCAAGTCGCCAGACGGATTCCATCGACGTTCCGCCAACAACACGGTACGTGCGAACACCGCATCCGCCCGATCCGTGGCATGATCATCCAGACTGCCGGCAGCCAGACGATCCTTTCCGGCAGGGTCGGCCGCGGCGCGCAGACGCATGGCGGTCTGTTCGTCCGCCACGTCGATGAGATGGGTCACGGGCTTCAAGCCGCGTTCGTAGGCAGCCGCGGCGCGCATCGTTGCCTCGCCCGGCGTCATCGCTTCCAGTGCGCAGTTCTTGAGTGCAAATGCGACTGCGCTCGCACGCTCTGCGGGTGTCATGCAACCCATGATAAGGCATATTCGCGCCCCAGCGGGGAATCGACTCAGACGAACGCGGCGAATCGGCTGTCGGGATTCGTCAATCGACCATATCGTCACGGTGTCGTCACCAACCATGCACCCCCGTACTAGTAGAATCAGACCCGATATGGCACGAACAGCATCCTCCAACAGCACCAAACCCCGTAAATCCAAAGACAACGGGTCTACCCATGATGGCGAAACCAAGGTCCAGCCCGAGCTTGACCTCGAACCTGAGCCGTTGTGGAAGAAGATCCTGCTCGCGATTCCGCGCGCGTTCGGCTCCGGCGTACGCGCCGTCACCGGCGTCGGCGAATACGATCCAGCCTACCGTCGTGACGGTTTGTGCTTCCTGCTGCTCGTGCTCGCCGTACTGTTCTGCGCGTCCGAATGGTTCCGCGTCAGCGGTCCATTCGGCCAGCTGCTTCACGCCATCGCGGCCGGTGTGCTTGGTCTGATGAGCGTCGTGCTGCCGGTGTTGCTCGCCGCCGTGGCCTTCCGACTCATGCGCAATTCCGGTAAAGGGTCCAATAACCCGCGTGTGGTCACCGGTTGGGTGCTGCTCATGTGGTCGATTTGTTCGATCATCGACGTGGCGATCGCCGCCGACCACACCGGATTCGACATCACGATTCTGCAATCCGCCGGCGGCCTGTTCGGCTTCTTCCTCGGCTCACCGCTCGCCTGGGGCCTTTCCAACGTGTTCGCCATCATCATTTTCGTGGTCGTCGGCCTGTTCTCCTTGCTGATGATTACCGGCACCCACGTCACCGATTTGCCGGAGGATGCGCGCAAAATCGCCGCTAAAATCCAACGCAAACCGTATGTGCCGATGGGCCAGGAGACGGATGGGAGCGCCAGCCAGTTCCCCAACGAGGTCCGTGTGGGAGATACCACTCTCGCCTTTGCCGACGGTGTTCCCTCGCATGACGGCGACGATGACGGAAGCGACAACGATCAGGCCGGCGATGCACGGCCCAGCCTGTTCGCACGACTGTTCGGCCGCAAATCCAAGACCGAAGACGACAAAACTCTTGACAAGTATGCTGCCGACGATCCATTCGACCGTGCCGCCAGCCAGCATGGTGCCACCGCCGAAACCCCGGTGGTCGA
>OAWY01001325.1_pt1 | contig 10672 bp, 15 predicted proteins | sample 1495591 | NCBI WGS metagenome assembly OAWY01 (sample SAMEA2580283, study PRJEB22360) | human gut metagenome | biome: human gut; feature: human-associated habitat; material: faeces | place: Denmark | collected 2008/2010
GGCACTGTTTACGAATGACACCTTCAGCCCGATATTTCTAAGTTCTTGCGGGACTAAGACTACTTTTCAAGGCAAAAAATAGAAAATGGGTGGCTTTATATAGGCTTCTGAAGTATATCTGTAAGGGGAATATAAGAAAAACATGAAAAGATAGAGTAGGGTAGAAAATCAGTAGTATTTATATTGACATTTTATGTCAGTGGAATGTGATATAAATAGGACGATTTGAATATAAGGAATTATAATTTTGGATAAAATTAAAATTCGGAATTATGATTTGTATGTTGATTTCTTTAGTTTTGATTGCAGCGTATATCGTATATGCTATCAGTGTCATGCAGGGAATTCCTTGGAGTGTGAGCGATACTTATTATCAGCTTGATAAACGGGGGCGCCCCAAATGGCTGTTCCAAGCGGCTATGATTGTCCCGGCTTTTTTACTTCTCCCCGCATGGCTGGATGTGTCTCCTGTGGAGATACAGTTTCTCGCTTTCCTTTCCGGCGTCGGGCTTATTTTTGTAGGCGCTGCGCCCTGCTTTAAGTTGGAACTTGAAGGCAAGGTACATTATATCGCTACCGGAGTTTGCGGTATCGCTTCGTTGGCTTGGATCTGCCTGACGGGGTATTGGCTGTTTCCTTTGTTATTGTTCGCTTCCTGTATTTATTTGACATACCGCTATCAAAGGCCTATGTTCTGGGTAGAGTGCAGCCTTTTCCTGAGTGTTTATCTTACCGTGTTTTGTCTGCTGTTATGAATGTGAGTGACTGGGTAATATTGATTACAGCTTTGGGTGGTATCGAGGGAATCAAACAGCTTTTAAAATGGTGGATGTCCCGAAAGACAGACGCCCGTAAAGAGGATGCTTCTGCCGATGCTATGGAGAATGAGAATGAACGCAAACAAATTGCCTGGTTGGAAGAACGAATAGCACAACGTGATACGAAAATAGACGGTTTGTATGCCGAGCTACGCCAGTCGCAAAGTGCCCATCTGGACGAAGTTCATAAACGGCATGAGACAGAATTAAAACTGAAAGAGGCTGAAATGAAACGGTGTGATGTTCGAGGATGCGGGGGACGAAAGCCGCCAAGTGATTATTACTTTAAGGTTGATTTTTTTTAGTTTAGGTATTCTCTGTATTGTCTTTTTTGCATTTTAATTCATATTCGATACATTTATTATGAATAAAACCATAAATCCCAATCGGAGAATAAATGTAAGCTGAGCATTGAAAGAATATATTTAATACATGTTTATACCCTAATGAATAATTTTCGGGAGAACGTAATAAAATAAAGGATGCTGTTAGTGATGGGACTATTAAAAAAAACACTTCTAATTTGTATTTATATTTAGATAATATGGAACATAAACAGATAAGAATAAAAGAATAGTAAGTTGAGATTATTGATGCAGAAACGGAAAAAATAATTTGCAAATAAAACTCCAGAAACTTGAATTCTGGCATATATGTATACATTATGGTAAATATTAGAGGCAATTGGATACATAGCCCGGTAAATACATTTTTCTGTTCTGGGCTGTAACTTTTGATAAGTTCTGACAAATCCATGAGAATAATTTTTTCACAAAGATAGGTATAAATAAAATATATAGAAAGTAAAATGACAACTATTGATGCTATTATCATTCATTGTTCGGCCACGAAAGCTGGGCAGGATTTACGTGCCAAAGATATCGACTGCATGCATCGTGCACGCGGCTTTAATCAGATTGGCTATAACTTTGTGATAGACCTTGACGGTACGGTGGAGAACGGGCGGCCGTTGTCGATTGATGGGGCGCACTGTAACACGAAAGGTTTTTCCGGTGTGTCGTACAATAAGCACAGTATCGGTATCTGCTATATCGGCGGGTTGGATGCTAACGGTAAGCCGGCTGATACCCGTACGGAAGCGCAGAAGAATGCTTTGCGTAATTTGGTAGCGAAGCTCTGTAAAGAGTATCCGATTATGGAACTGCTCGGTCATCGTGACACCTCGCCTGATTTGAACGGCAGCGGAGAGGTTGAATCATCTGAATACATCAAGGCATGTCCTTGCTTCGATGTGCGGAGCGAGTTCAGCAATTTCTTACGTAACGTTGTGATACGGCCATGAAACAACTGCCCTGGATATTGGTCGTATTGCTGGCAATCGCTTGTGTGGTGAGTTGGTTCCGTCCGCACGAGCCTTTGCCGGCAGAAATACGTACCGAGACGAAGATACAGACGGTTGTCAAACTTGATACGGTTCTTATCTCTAAACCGATAGCGGTCTTTTGGCAGATATTACCGAATGATACTATACGTATAGGTGATACTTTGCTTCATCGCAGAAAGGTTGTGTATGAAGATAGTCTGTATCGTGCGGTGGTGAGCGGATATGTAGACCCGCGGCTGGATAGTATGACTGTATATCCGAGGACGGTTTATCAGACGGTGACGAATGATATCTATCATCCGGTGATTGTCAAGCCGAAGAAGAAGCGTTGGGGGATTGGCTTACAGGCTGGGTATGGGTATCCGGGCGGTTTTTATGTTGGGGCTGGGGTGAGTTATGATTTATGGCAGTGGTAGATCAAAGTATGCACATTAACTATTGCGATGTTACTATTTACTTAAGAATGTTAACGAAAAATAGGATGAGAGAGAATAATTACTTTATTTGCAAACTAAAACTATGGTAAAAGCATTACTATAACAAACTTAATACAGTCTTTATTATGAATAAAATATTTGCCTTTGATTATATGTTGTCTCTCTTTGAACAATGGTATAAAGAAGAGGGTAAAGAAACCATGAATTTTCAGAACTGTTCTAAGTTATCCGTGCTTAAACTTCTATTTCTGGCTGCAGTACCTAAGAGAGAAGACTCTAGGGATTTATTAGATGTTTTTGACAATTTTCATGCATTGCCATACGGTCCAGTAGAGAGTGATATATATAATGCTATTCAAGATAAAAAATTGCCATCCTACATCGTAACAGAAAGGTCAATTACTAAAAAAGAAAATGTAACGTTACCTTATAAAATAGAAGATTATATTTCTATAAAAGATGCTGTTAATGCTTTGAAAGAAAAAAACAAACATCTTATATTATTGAATGCCTTTGCTTTGGTGGAAATTACACATAAATGGGAAAGTTGGAAGCAATCTATAAATTTCGCTAAGTTAATGGAGATGTCAAGTTATAAAATGACTGTAGAATCGATTAGGAACGATAGAAATAAATACTTTGAATAAATAAAATAGGATGGGTTCTATATTAGAGCAATGTTATAATCAATTCATAGAAGAATTTCCAGAATCATGGCTTCCAAACGGTAGTGAGGAAGAAGTCGTCTTTTTCAATAAGAATACTCAGATTGATAGTTTCTTTGAGACATGTTTTATACTATTAAGCAAGTCGATTATTTGTGGGGAGTATATTAATGTCCCTAATTTTCTTGATGTATTGAATAACTTTTTGGAAAAGACAACAGTGGAATATGCCCCTCCATCGCTTTCAGAGTCGGGAAGTGAAAAGGTAGACAAGTTATTGTCACGATATAGAGACTTAAATTACTCTATCTATAATGCATTGCAACATTATAATTATTTTGTAACTGTATCGAAAAACAAATTTAGTACTGAGGAAAACAAATATAGATATGGTTTCTATAAACTGAAAAGCATTAAATCAACTGATAAGATTCTTAAATTATTTCCAGAGATAACAATTCCTCTATGTTTATTTGATTATAGGTTTCCTATTGGTGAAGATGAATTCCATAAACTACTTTTAAGTAGAAATAGATTAATGGAATACATCTCTGAAGGTAGTTCGGAAAGAAGAACTGTTTTAGCAATATTGCTCCACAAGTGCCATTTCATAATATGCAAAATTAAAGAAACTCCTTTTTATATTAATTTTGAATCAAATACTGTATGCATAAATCCCAAAGAATTAGAGATAGGATATTATGACGGATTTGTAACAAAAGAATGTGATTCTGAATTAAAAGCTAATGAACTTTTGAATAATATTAACGGAGCAAATCCTGAACTGAAATCATTTGTTTTGTTAATGAAATACTATAAACAAAATCTTACTGATAAGTCTGATATTGTTAAGATGGATTTTGTTTTAAATAAATATTCTGATATTTATCAGATAAAACGGAATTCACAAGAGTTTATAAATCCTAGTAACTCAATAGAAGAATATAATAAATTCTCATTGAATTCTATTTTAAATTTCCTGCATAATTGTCGTTTTTCATTTTATACACAAAAATGCAATCCTAATCTAAAGCAAATAAAAGAAGAACTTCGACATATAGAGAATATACAGGCAAAAACTGGAGTGAAAAATTTTCATCCATATGAGAAAGCTATAGAGGCTATTACTAAATGTATTGAACTTCACATAGAACAAGAAGATTTTGATAATAGGCTTATAGAAGATAAGTTGGAAGAACTTAACCGCGTGATTGTTTTATACGAAGAATCTTATGAATGGAGTCGATCTCACCAGTTTTTTCCTTTTCAATTACCATTTGAGGAGTCTATGTATGGTGTAAGTGATGAATCTATTAAACTATTTGTGCCTTCGGCTTATGCTAGATATATTAACTATAATATACTAAAAGAACGGTTAGAGCAATTTAATAGGACTAAAGAGTATTTGAGGTTTCGTTGTGATTTATCAATGGAAAGGAAAGAAATAACTCAGATAAAAGATGATATTAAAACATCAGATAAAAAAGCTTATGATTTAATAGCAATATTTACAGCAGCTATTACGTTCCTTTTTGGTATTGTAAATATTTTCATAAACAATACAACGTTGGATTTATACCAATTAATAGCTAACACGATAGGCTTTGGGATATTACTATTACTTTTTGCATCTTTATATTTATTTATTTCGCCATTATTAATTCAAAGGATAAATTGGTGGCAGTATTTTAAAACAGGTCGTTTTATAGCCGGTATAATATTAATAGTTATGTATGCTATATTAGCTTTCACATTATCAAGTGTAAGTAGGTCAGTAATAGATAAAATAGGCAAAACGGAATCTATAACAAAAGATTCATTATATAATAAACAGAAGTTAGAAATACAGCAAATAAAGGCAGCCCAATAAGCTGCCTTTATTGGTATATTCATATTTCAGTAACAATTCAGACCTATTTATGACGTGCCCCGGTTTTCCGTCGGGACTTTTTTATTTACTTTAATTAGGATAATTCTTCTTTGATTTGTATTTTTGTGAAGTAACTTTGATTGTATAATACTATGCTTCAGAAAGAAGATAATCCTATTCTATATAAATGTACAGAATGTAAATTTATGGTTACACAATATTTTGATACTAAACTATATGCTTTACGTACAATATTAGTTAATGGAGAAGAGAAAAAGCCATTTGTAATACGTCTAGGAGACAACTTGAATTATGTGAAGAATATTGCAAGAAATATAAATATGTTGAATCCTGTCTATTTAGAAACTGAAATATACAAAAATGATAGACCTTTTTTTATTAAAAGAGAAGATAATACTTTACAATGTGATAGTAATGGAAACCCTTGTTATTTTTTCGAATGCCCAATATACAGTGTAAAATATAAAGATGGTAATAAGTATTGTTGTATAAAACACAATCGTGCCGATGAGAGATTTGAATATTTTGTTAGAAGTGGAAAATTTATTCTGGCTGAGAAAAAAGGTATTGAATGGGAGTTACCCCGAAATATAAAAGAAATTTTAGCTATGAGAGGATATAAAACAGACATAATCCCACTTAGTGAGTTACTTAAATAATTATTATGGTACAAGAAGAATACCAATTTGACGAAGCCTCAGTACAGGCAATCATGCGCTGGGCAGAGACCGTGCAATTACTCCAAGAGGTAACTTTAAGCGAGGCTGAACATATCATGGATGCTAAAATTTATGTTCGTACTAATATCAACGACATCAAGTAGCACTATCCGGATGAGTTTTATAACCCGGCTATTATCCGATTGTATAGGTTGAAAGAATTTATTAAATTAAACAATTAGCGTAGTATATGGAAATGACATATCCTATTTTAACCATAGACAAAAGTGGCGTTGACAAATATTTGTGTAATATGGTGCAAGACTCAAATCATCGTTTTAAATCGTGGGAGCATTGTTATGAGGCATTCAGCAATTTAAATAATCCAACAGACTATTTAGCTCTTCATCTTGCTTTTTATTTAGCGAGTTGGGGAATGTATAGAGGTAGTTGTGGAATATTGTGGAAAGATTATACGATTCATATGGGTGCCGTAAGCATAATAAAGGATTTTCATTCTCTACGAAAAGAATGGTTTACAATGGATGATATTTCTCAAATAATGGACTTGTACGGTGAACTTAAAAAGTACTACGGTGAAATCAAATATTATAAACCGGAAAACAGTACTTCACCCTTAAACCTTGCTGTGACAGATACATTGATTACTAAAATAATGTTGGGAACCATTGGTTGCGTCCCTGCGTTGGATGGCTTGTTTAAGCAGGCATTTCATTGTCAAGGCAAGCAGTTTGACGAGAACTTGTTAAAGCGGATAATTGACTGTTCTCAGAGCAATAAAAATACAATACAACAATGCCAAATATCTATTTCTGAAAAACTTCACAGCTTCTACCCATCAATGAAGGTTGTAGATATGTATTTTTGGCAAAAGGGATTCGATGATTTACAAAACGAAGTAATCAAGAATGGCAAAATTAGATGAGGTTTTAAAATTAGTGAGATTATACGAAGAGAAGTATCGTCACCCAAGTCTTACACGTTTTTCAGTTAGTAACAAGTATGATTTGTTTCCTGGGAAAGAGAATATGGAAAACTGCTGGCCCCAATGCTATCCATATGCCGATAGACCTGGAGTCTATTTGATAATGGATGATAATGAGAATGTGCTATATGTAGGTAAATCATCCGTTGCCATTGGCGGAAGGCTTGGGAGTTATTTTTGTTATGATGGTGAAAGAAAATGTCGGGTTAGAAGTCCTTATTGGAGCACGTCACCTAAATATATTGTAGCTATTGTGGTTCCTGTTGATTCGGCTTTTGAATGTGCCGCTTTAGAAGAATTCTTATTAGCCAACGTACGAACGACTGATAATTCCGTTTTTCAAAGGTAAAAAACAACTTTGTAGAAGGGGTGGCTGAATAGCTGCCCCTTCTATTTTTTGCATATTGGAAAGAATTTGACTATCTATCTGAATTTATATCTCTAAATGGGAAGTATTTTCCACCTATCATGGATATGCCATTGACGACGTTGTTGTCCGTTTGGATGCCTATAAACTGTGGCAGTGTGCCGAAGTGGCAGAACTATCCACAGCCCTGTGGCGTGAAGCGGCACTGCAATGCCGCGCATGACTTCCCGTCGAAATACTCGTGCTCGACCTTGATGCGGTAGATTATGCGGTAACTGTCCATATCCTTTTATTTTTTGTCGTTACATTTTTATAACCGGCTTGCCTGACGTTCTGCCACCGGCGGTGATGCTCTCTCCATCGATGCTCAGGCGGCGTATCTTGCATACTGCGGATGGGTAGTATTGCCCGCCCAGCAGCATCCAGGCATTGTTCATGTCCTGTGTGGAGATATTCACCATCTCTATCGTATAGTCCATTCCTTCTACAGTGAATTTCGGCATGGACTGGATGAATTGCATCGTGTCCGAAAGCAGGGACAAAGATTCGGCATACTGCCGCTCGTCGAAAACTGCCGCCAGCATGATGTTCAGGTTCAGCAGTAAGGGTGGCTGCATCCGGGCATATCTTCCATCTCCGATGCGTTGTATGGGGGTGGAAATACCGCCGGAAGTCTCACGTTCCACGTTCAGCAGAGCCACCACCATCTTATTGGGGCGTTCCTCTTTGGCGTTGCCTATCATTCCCACAGTTGCCAGCCCTTCGGGGCGATGATAGAAGCGGGACAGGTATTCGTCCAGCTGCTCAGCATAATATGTCAGTATTTTGCGTATCATTGTTTATTTGTTTAAATTATTATTGATGTTCATTGTATAAGTCTCAAAGATAAGCAATAAAAATAGATTGCAATAATGCCCTATATAAAAATCCCCGTAGCGGCTCAACTACGGGGATGGTGTCAAATAACAGAGTATCAATATGAGATACTAAGTGAGCCTATTTTTTTAGAAATGTCCTGCAGGGCATTGTTGAATGTCTGTAATTCTTCTTGTGTAAAGCGTGCCGGTTTTCCGTTTACCAAATTGCCGTTTAATCTCTGATACAGCCATGATCTACTTTTATTAAAGTACTTCTTTGCGAGGTAGCTTAGAGAGACAATTTCGGCCACTTCTTGCAGTTGTAATTTGATTGCGCTCTCTTCTACAACATCCAGTTTCTTATCAATGTTCTGTAAGCGCTCTGATACAAAGTTGGCAATAGCTTTCTTGTCTTCTTCCGAATTGTACTTGGCTGCTATTTCTGTCATTTTGGTATAGAACTCTGGAGAGTCTGTACCAAGTAGTGGCTTTAATGCCAGTAATTCATCTTTCAGTGCCATATATTTATTTTTAGTGCCCTCTCCGGAGAGAGGGGCTTTGTTTTATTTCTTTTTTCCTAACTCTTTTAAGATTTTGTCGATTGTTAGTAACCGGTCTAACCTTTTGTCAATCTCTTTTTCTTGGTTTGTTCCGGTAACTTCGGCGATAAACCTTAGTTGATCTAGTTCTTTTTTGAGAAATGCTCTTTGTATAAGCAAATCCTTTTTAATTTGTTCGTTACTCATGTTGATTACTTTTGTTATTTGACATTACAAAGATAATAATCTTTTGGTTATTATACAACTATTGCATGAATTATTTTCGCTATCTCGTATATTTTTTCCATATTTGCAATGCGTTACATATTTTGATTTGCGTTGGGTGATAACCTGACCGTTGGGCTACTGGTGATTGATTTTGCCAGTAGCTTATTAATATACGGTTCCGACCCCCGTGAGATAGCTTAATGGCATCCTGTATCCGACGCAAGTAGATATGTAACGCAACGGGAAAGCGGAACCGTTCTTTTTTCCGCTCCTTAATCCGTTGCATTATGGGTAAATCTAAATCCCCCTCTCCCAAGCTAACAAAGGTTTTCATTGGCTACGGTCACTATCAGCTAACAGTCACATATTCCGATTGCGTGAAAACCGCCATAACGGGAAATATGGAGTTAATAGACCGTTTAAACTCTGATATAGAAAAGGAGAGGGAAGAAGCTACTGCCGAAGCAATAGCTTTCGTTCAGGAACAATCACTTTAAGCTGTCGAAGATTTTCCTCATTGCATCATCAGCGTGTTTTCGCATCACTCGAAAATAGTTGAATATAGGGCGGTTCGTTTTCATTGATTGGCCGATACAATATTCAAGAATTTCTAAGGATATACCTAATTCGAATCCATGCTGAACGAATGATTTACGTGCAGAATAATAAACCACATGCTTTCTTATCCCTGCTATTTGGGCGAGTTCTTCCATTTTGCGGGATACAACAGAATAACATTGCCCGAATGTTTTGTACTTACCAAAAACAAGTTTACCATTCTTCTGCATATATTTGTTTATGATCTCCCTTGCTTCCGGCTGGACGGAGAATGCCGTTTTGCTTTCACCACTTTTTTTGTTTTTTGTTTTTCGCCGGTAATATTCTATCCATTCTTTTCGGAAATCAATATCAAGCATATCTACAAGATTGATACCACCCAGATAATAACTTAGCATGAAAATATCACGTACTACTCCGATATTGTATTTAGGGATTTCCATATCTCGGATCGCCTTTATTTCATCAATGCTAAGGTCTAATTCGCGGATATTGGCTGATGGCATTCTACAGAACTCAAACGGCTCTACTTCGTATCTGACCATATTATGCTTCTTGGCATAGTTGATGATTACTTTGAGCAATGTAAGGTAGATTTTTATAGTGGTAGGAGAGAGCCGCTTGTCTTCAAGGTCCATTTCAAAATACTTGATGTTTCGAGGGGTAATCATTGAAAGTAGCAAATCACCTTGTGACTTGATGAATGATTGGCATGCCAAGCGATACAACTTTTCAGATTTGTTTCGTTTCTCCTCTGCAAGTTCTGATAGATAAGATGCCATTGCAGAGGAAAACTTGGCATTGGTATAGTCTTTCTTTTTAATGATTATTTCCCGGAGCTCGGAACATGAATATACGTCCACATCATATATGTTGTCGATAACATTCTGATAATGGTTAAGTAGATTCCGAAGTTTCATGTTCATTGAAGCGGCTTCTGGATGATTGATAACTTGCCCCTCTTTGAATTGTGATAGGGTGTCAATAATGCAGTTTGTTGGAATATACCTGGTATTGGAATTATGGGCCAGTGATATTCTTACTTTGTGCTTTCCGTTGATAAGCACTTTTGCAGGTACGATACAAAGTTTAAGCGTTGCCATCTTTTTGTTTAATAAAGTTGCGACAATTTGTTAGTAATAAAATCGGTGTCCGACAATCGTCCGACAATCAAATTTTGCAACCTGCTGCGAAATATTGGAGATACGCTTTTTCGTAAGTACTTGATATACCATAATGTAAAAGCACTTCCAACGTTCGCTTACGGAGGAAGTGCTTTACACAAAAACTAAACTAGACTTA
>OAWY01001336.1_pt1 | contig 10604 bp, 11 predicted proteins | sample 1495591 | NCBI WGS metagenome assembly OAWY01 (sample SAMEA2580283, study PRJEB22360) | human gut metagenome | biome: human gut; feature: human-associated habitat; material: faeces | place: Denmark | collected 2008/2010
ATAAAGGCCGGCTCCGAAGCGGGGAGCGAAAGAGACGCCAGCCAGTCGCTTGAATTTTGCACAATCCTTCAATGGATTAGGTTGTATTTGCGCTCCTGTATTGGTAGGGCTGCTTTTGTTTTCGGAAGACGGGAATAGTGGTGCCGGCAATGTTGCCTTGCCTTATGTTGGTATGGGGATAGTGGTGCTGCTGGTAGCATTGGTTTTCTCAAAGATAAAGTTGCCCGAAATAGAACATGGTGTGGAGGTGGACAAGGACGGGCATAAGGTAGGGCTATGGTCGCACAAGCTTTTTATATTTGGTCTATTGGCTTTGTTTGCTTACGAAATCGGGGAGATTTCCATTAACAGCTTTTTTATCAATTATGTAGTAGAGCAAGGATGGATGAATGCTCGCGATGCTTCATTGGTACTCTCATTTGGCGGATTGGGATTGTTCATGTTGGGACGTTTTGCCGGTAGTTGGATTATGGGGCGTGTGTGCGCGGAGAAGATGTTGCTGTTTTGTGCTACGGGAACAGTGATAACGACTTTGGTGGTACTGCTTGATGTCGGTATGGTGTCGTTGATCGCATTGCTCTGCGGATATGCTTTTGAGGCTATTATGTTTCCCACTATTTTTGCTCTTTCTTTGAGAGGGTTGGGTAATCACACCAAGCGTGCTTCTTCTTTCCTGATGATGTCTCCGGTAGGCGGGGTGGTAGGTCCCTTGCTGATGGGAGTTGTGGCTGATTGTACAACAATGGTGATGGCATTTGTCGTACCTTTGGCTGCCTATTTCGTGGTTTGGTGCTACGCACGTAAAATGTTGTCTGTTGCAGGAAAGGTACGATAAAAGAAATATTAATAGAGGATATATCCGGCTATTCCTGACAATGTTATCAGCAGAATGGGGTGTATGTTCCATTTCCAGGTTACTCCGAAAGCGACTGCGAAAATCAGGCTGCTTCTATAATCTATGAAATTTTCTTTGTTCATCAGCAACAGAGCTGCCGCAGCAATCAATGAAACGGACATTGGCAGCAGTCCGGACATGGCACTTTGATGTACTTATTGTCTTTGCATTTCACAAAGAAATAGGAAATAAGCAGCACTAATATAAATGAAGGCAGGCAGACTGCTATTGTAGCAGCAATGGCGCCCCATACACTTTGAGTGACGGAGTATCCCACATAAGTAGCACTGTTGATGCCGATGGGTCCCGGAGTCATTTGTGAGATAGCTACGACATCCGTAAATTGCTGGAGTGTGAGCCATTGATAGTGATCTACTACTTCATGCTGAATAAGCGAGAGCATGGCGTAACCACCCCCGAACCCGAACATCCCAATTTTTAGATAGACTAAGATCAGTTGCCAATAAATCATGCTTGTAATTTTGTCAGTTTATCTTTTAACCATAATGTGTAGATGAGCCCGCCGGCAATTCCTGCCAAGACGATGTAGACAGGTGACAGTCCGCATTGCCATATAAGTAATGTAGCGATGGCGGGAAGCACCAACTGCCAGTATTTCAGCTTCAAGGCACGTACAGCAGAAATGCAGGGGAATACGATTAAAGCCACTACTGCCGGACGAATTCCGTTGAATATGCGTATCATTGTTTGATTGTCCTGAAAGCGTGCAAAGAACATTGCTATCAGCATCATAATGACAAAGGAGGGAAGTATGGTAGCTAAGGCACATACCAGACTGCCCTTTACTTTATGCAGTTTGTAGCCGACAAAAATGGATATGTTTACAGCAAATACTCCCGGTAGAGATTGGGTCAATGCGAACATTTCCATAAAGTCGTTTTTGGTCATCCATTTTTTATTTACAATTTCACGTTCTATAAGAGGAATCATGGCATATCCGCCGCCGATAGTAAACATCCCTATTTTGGCAAATGTAAGGAATAAAATCAAGTATTTCATTTCTTCGTATATCTGTACTAAAAGAGTTGCAATATAGGGAAAAGATCCCAATATTACAACTCTTTTACAACTCATGTTAAAGACGTATATTACTTCATCTTATTCAGGTTTTCCTGTGCTTTTTCAGGTTCTACGGTCAAGGCTTTTGTGAACCATTCCTTGGCAATCTCGGTGTCGCCTGACAACCATGCCAATACGCCCAAATTGTTCCATGCACGAGGGTCGTCTTTCACTCTTTCCAAGTATTGTCCGGCACGATCAAAATCACCATAAACAATGTTGGCTGAGGCTGCATTGATGTTTGCTACGATATCTGTGGGGTAGTTGGTAGCGGCTATTTCGTAAACTTCTTTGTATTCTTTCGTACCCGGTTGGAAGTTCTTGGCTACACCATACATTTCCTGCAAATTCAACATCTTGGGGTTGGTATGAATCAACGTGGCGGCTTCAGCATTACGCACTTCGCGTATTTCGTAGTCTATAGAAATAGACCGGCGGCGCAGGCGGGGATAATGCTCGTTCATCATGGCACGATAGGAAGCAGTTCCCAGTCCGCTTTTCAGTCTGGCTTCGCGTACATCGAGGTTAGTATACTTGTTAATGATTTCCAATGCCTTGTCTGCGTATGCGGGCTTGTTTTCTTCGAGCATTTTAACGAGACTTTCCCAATCCTCGCCGGCTGAACTTACGTTCAATATACTATCGGGGAAGTGATAGCTTCCTCTCAAGTAGAGAGCGAATGAGTCAGCGCGTTTCGTTGCTACGCGGTCATTGGTTTTGGCAGAGCCATCAGGTGAAGCGTATCCGCATACATTGATAGCTTTGAAAGTTACCAAATCGCCTTCAGTCAGCGGGTTAAGAGTCTCTTTCAACTTTTGCAGTTCTGCGGAGTTATTCTTGAAATCGGCTTTGAATTCTGTGCCGCCTACTGCATATTCTATGTATAAGGTATTCTGTTCCGAACGTACTTTTAGTGGTTCTTCCGTTGGAGTAAGATAAGATACCATACTCATGCAAGGCTCGCAAATAGCTCCTTTTTGTGGCAACGGTTCTTCTTCTACCACAACCACAGGTTCTATTACCTGAATCTCCGGAAGATCCAACAGACAGTCTTTTCTGCCTTCCTGCAATATCCACATATCTGCCTCATTCATCCATTCTTCATAAGGAAGGCATACTGTGTAATTCACAATATCCTGACGATCGGCAGACTTGCCTTTGATTATGGTATAGGGTGCATCATAATAACCTTTTTTGGCCAGCTTGCGGTCTTTATGGCGCATCTTAAACTTGTTCTTGCCGGTTACGACAACAGGAGGCAAAGTCTTATACTTCTTTCCGGCAAACAGTACCGGGGTGAATGCGTACGATTGGGTACTGTTGACTTTTACGGCTTCCATATTGAACTTGAAGTCCAATGTCAGCGTATCGTTCTCCAGAGTCAATGCCGGTTTGGTGACTTTTACTTCACCTGCAAATGCTGCTAACGGCAGCATGGCAAACAGCAGACAATATATTTTTTTCATATTCTTCTTGTTTTAGTTGATGAATTTAGAGTGATTGGGTTTCTACCGTTTTGTATTTACGCTTGTGCTTAGGTCCGAATGTGAAGTTGATACCGAGGTTCACGTTGACGGCTGCGCGACTGATAGGAGCGTAATAGGCTGGTTCATATTTGCACATGGGGACATCTGCACCGATGAAGAAGTTGAAGCCGCGCGGGTGGAAGTTCAGCATGATTCCTGCATCAGAGCCGAAGTTGGATAAAGCGTAGTTCACCGATGCTTCAAACCATGAGAGGGGAGCTACATTGGCAGAAACGCGTGCTTCTGTCCATGAGTGCTTACCTTGCATGCGGGTGGTAGAAAGGAAACCGAAGTTCAGGCGGTCGTAGGCCGGCAGAGTGTATTGGGCACCCAGATGAAGGGTAGCTGCAAGGGCAGTGGTACGCTTCATTCCTTCACCCGCTTTATCGAACTTTGCCAAGTCTGCCAAGTCATCTACCAGTTGGTCTACTTGGTTGTCCAGCTTGTTTTCACTGTTAGTTCCATCGTCTTTTACGGAGATTTCACTAAAACCGTCGAAAGTGAAGTCTTTACTCATGGTTCCCTTAGTTGTATTCTTCCAGGAAATAAAACCGAGGTCGAGCAAAGATGCGGAGAATGTCCATTCATCATTCAGTTTGTACGTTGCTCCCAAATCGATAGCCATACCGAAACCTGTGGGACCGAGATTGTCAGTATCAAAATCCAGATCATCATAAGAAATCTGTCCGTCCGTACCTTCTTTCAGTTGCTGGGTTCTGTCTCCGTTGGCATCCAAAATGTAATCATCTTCCTGATAATTACCGGTCTCACCTTTGGTGGGTACAATGAGACCTTTGGCAGACATATAAAGTTCGGCGTTCTTAGGAGTGATAGTCCATTTGTCTTGAGAAGCGAGGATGTTCAGTTCATCAATATGTACGGTTGCCTTTGCCAGTCCCACGAGGGCTTTCACTTTGGCGCCCACTGTCAAGCGTTCATTGATTTCGCGCGCATGGCCGAAAGCGATCTCCGCATAGTTGGTAGATACGACATTTAAGTTTTTCACATTGTAGCTGCTTCCCGTTTCACTGGCTACTCCGTTTTTCATGAACTTGAAGAGTTCATCGGGCATGAAGAAGTTGGTATTTGACTTTACGGAAATGCCAAATGTGTTGAAGCCTCCCCAGGCATGAAAGCCTAAGGAAAGTATTGATTCGTCTATGTTGACACCGACTTTCAGTCTTTTAGGCAATCCTTTTAAGAATTCGGCGCTGCTGACTTCTTCATTCATAAAAGTGGTAAGATCACCGTTTGACTTCTTGAAGATGAAATCGCCTACACCACCGGTGGATTGTGCGCCGATTGTGAGATTTCCCAAACCGAGGAAGCTGACATAGCCGCGTTCGCCCATAAAGGCGGGATTGAGTTCGTGACGGTAGGTGCTTCCTTCCAGGAAATAGGTTGAACGGCTGTTCTGTGTCTGTGCCATTGCGTCACTGACAGCAAGTGTAGCTACTGCTCCGGACAATATAATCGCTAAAACATTTGTTCTCATTCGTTTCATTATATATGATTGTTGAATCTTTTGTTTATATCGCATGAAATGTATTTCTTTCTTAGTTCAAGTCCACTTTAATGCCGTTGGGAATTTTCAATTTCATGTCTTTAAGTTGCATCCATTGTGAACTCAATAACTGAACATCGGTAGCTTGTCCCGGTACGGCTGTCACTTTCAGCTTCAAGCCGTCTAATTTGGAAATAGCACCTTCTGCTGTTTCATTTAGGTTGATGGTAAGAGAACTTGCAACTTCTGTCTTACCGTCCTTACTTTCTGTGATAGTCCCTGTTACGGTTACGTCAATATCTTTTATCACATTCCCATTTGCGTCCAATGCGCTGACATTCTCGTCCTTTATCTCCATTGCTAATGGAATGGTGTTGATAGCATTTATATCAAGAATAGCTTTTTTGATGTCTATGTCTTCAAGGTCGAGATCGAAGTTGTCAATGGTTTCTTCATATACAATTTTCAGGTTGCTGCCGAAACTTAAAGGGATGTCGATATCGTAACTGCTTTCCATAGTGTATGATGTTCCTAAATCTACGGAAGAGTATTCGTCATGAGTTACTGCGGGCTGTAACTTAAAGTCTACTGCATCAGGAATTTTCTTTATTAGATTATTGATGTCTGATACTTTAATATTTTTAGCACCTTCTTTTCCACCTGTCCCCAAACGGGAAAGGGCAATTGTAGTCGTTGAATTAGGTTCCAAAACTATAGCTTGTTTGTCTACACTCTTTTCATCGCCTATATACACAATAGAATTGTCGATTTTAACGCCGTCTTTACTACCATACATTTCTCCGTTTAGCACAATGCGAGCATCCAAAGGATTTTTTGCTATAAATGTAAATACAGGATTGGCAATATCCAACTCTGTTGCGTCATCTTGCAGAAAATCAGGAAGATTGTCCAAGTTTACGTTGGAAGTTGTTTCGTCAATGGTGGGTTGGATAATACCCCTAACACTCTTGACAGGCATTGCATCTATAGTGATTGATGGTTTTATATATAACTGTCCTTGTGAATTGGCGGAAACGACTACTGTTGATTTACCTGTAACTTTTATGCTGTTGTCTTCAATGACGGCCTTATTGTCAGTAACAGTGATTTCACCTTGGTCACCTGTCTTTTCTGCAAAGTGGTAACTTTCTATATCGTAGGTATATGCAATGGAGGCACTATTGCCTTTCTTTATGTCCAAATTTAATGATAATAAATTATTACTGTCTATTTCATCATACTTTTTAGCAAATACCAAGAACTTGGGTAATTGTATTTTTAAATCGGGAACTTTTATACTTTCGTATGCCCTTTGGCCCTCTATTTCAATTTTAATTGTAAGGGGTATTGGGTTTTGTGCAGTGAGAGAACCGATCTTTTTTACGGCTGCATCTACGTTATTCGCTTCTGCTTTGATGCTGCCGTCTTGTGAGATAGTTGTTTCAATAGGCATCTCATCAGGTGTTTCAGTTTCATCTGTAATTGCTATCTCTTTAATTTCACTATTGGCAGCATCTATGGTTACAGGATCCACAGTTGTCGTGCTCGGATCTATTTTATCCGATTTCAGCAGATGATATTCTCCATTCACGAGCTGCAAATCATCTCCTTCATCAAGTTCGATGATTTTGTCCAGCGTTATTTGCTCCGTATATCCTACGGGAATTGCCAAATGTTCGCCACCTACGTTGACTGTCATGTCAATGTCTTTGTTTAGGTCATAACTGTTATCGATGCACGATGTGGTTACTCCTAACGATGTTAATAATAGAGCCGTAGCTATGAACGGTCTTCTTTTAGTGTTTAGCATCATAATTTACTGTTTTATAATTGATTTATTGTTGTTCGCTTATATTAAATATATGGAAAAATAGAATAGCTTAAAAGAATTTTGGAATACTTTTTAAAAGCTGCGCAAAGATATGAATATTCTTTAATTAGTAGGTGGTAAATCGTTAAAAAGATGCAATAGCTGACAAAAATAAAATTATTCGTCCGGTTTTGGCGTAAAGGCTGGGTATTGAAAATTGTTTATACTTTATATAGATGTTTATTGGATTGCATATTGAAGCTGTTTCAGTCGTATACTGAATAGTCCTATGGTTATAATTTTGTTTATCAGTGCGTTGTTAGTCTACATGAGAAGGTAATATATCGCTACATTTTAAATCTTTATTCTTAAAACTGCTTAAAAAGTGATTATATCATAAAGTTTAATAATTATCTTTGAACATTTCAAATTATAATATTAAACCGGTAATGCAGAATGGTACAAATAATACAATTACAGGGAACAGATAAGCGGCTGTATGAGCTTGTTGCGCCATTGGTGATGAATCCTGAAATATTGAAGCAGAATTATAACTATCCATTTCGTACATCAGAAGATTTTGTTTGGTTTGTGGCGGGAGACAAAAAGAAAGGTATAGGGTTTATACCGGTAGAGGAGAAGAAGAAGGAGTATGTCATCAACAACTATTATATAGAAAGTAATAATGAAGACACGCTGAAATTGTTATTAGAGAAAGTCATTTCAGAAACAAACACAAGTAAGGAATTAACTTCAGTGACTTTTATGGAACACAGTTCTCTTTTTAAGGATTTGGGTTTTTCTGAGGAAAAAATCTGGACTCGTTATGTGAAAATGAAAAAAGATAGATAATTATGGCCACACCTAAAAATGTATACGAACTTGCACAGGAACGTTTAGAATTGATTTTTAGAGAGTTCGATACAATATGCGTGTCTTTTTCCGGAGGGAAGGACAGCGGTGTATTACTGAACCTGTGTATAGACTATATCCGGCGTAATAACCTCAAACAAAAATTATGTGTATTTCACATGGATTATGAGATACAATATACTGTGACCATAGACTATGTAGACCGTATATTGGAGGCTAATAAGGATATTCTGGAGGTATATCGCGTATGCGTACCTTTCAAGGTTACCACCTGCACCTCTATGTATCAAAGCTATTGGCGTCCATGGGATGAAAGCATGAAAGAACTTTGGGTGCGCCAGATGCCTGCCAATTCCTATACCAAAGAAGCTTTTCCTTTTTATACGGAGAATATGTGGGACTACGAATATCAGATGCACTTTGCCAAATGGCTGCATTTGCGGAAAGATGCGGTACGCACCTGCTTTCTTATAGGAATTCGTACACAGGAGAGCTTCAACCGCTGGCGCAGTATTCATCTGAACCGGAAATACCAGATGTATCATAATTACAGGTGGACTTCCAAAATCGGCAATGACATATACAATGCGTATCCTATCTATGATTGGAAGACAACGGACATATGGACTGCCAATGGAAAGTTCGGCTTCGACTACAATCATTTATACGATTTGTATTATAAGGCAGGTGTCAACATAGAGCGCCAGCGTGTGGCCAGTCCGTTTCTTTGCGAAGCGCAGGAAAGTCTGGCTTTATATAAGGTGATAGACCCTAATACTTGGGGAAAGATGATAGGACGTGTTAATGGAGTGAACTTTACGGGAATCTATGGCGGAACTCATGCCATGGGATGGCAGAGCGTGCGGATACCTGAGGGGTATACGTGGAAAAGCTTTATGCAGTTTCTGCTTTCCACCCTGCCCGAAGAGACCCGGCGTAACTACTTAAAGAAGCTGACGGTCAGCATTGAGTTTTGGCGTACCAAAGGAGGATGTCTTTCGGAGGGTACTATTAAGAAATTGCAGGATGCGGGTGTTTCTTTCGAAGTGGTGAACCATACCAACTACAAGACAAATAAGAAACCCGTCCGCATGGACTATCTGGATGATATCGATATTGCGGAATTTCGGGAAATACCCACATACAAACGCATGTGCATTTGCATCCTAAAGAATGACCACGCATGTAAGTATATGGGATTTGCTCTGACGAAAGAAGAGATATACAAGCGAGACAAAATAATGGAACAATTCAAAAATATGATGCTATGAGTGTAGATAAGAGTCCGGTATATGGTGTAAAAGCGGTTCCGGTAGAAAAAATACAAGCCAATGATTATAATCCTAATGTAGTGGCGCCGCCCGAAATGAAATTATTGGAACTGTCTATCTGGGAGGATGGTTTTACAATGCCCTGTGTCTGTTATTATGACGAAGAGAAAGATAGTTATATTTTGGTCGACGGGTATCACCGTTACCAGGTTTTGAAAACTTCCAAGAGGATCTATCAGCGTGAGAATGGTCTGTTACCTGTGGTTGTGATTGATAAGGAATTGTCCAACCGCATGGCATCCACCATCCGTCATAATCGTGCGCGAGGAACACACAACATCGAACTGATGTGTAACATTGTTGCAGAATTGGATCATGCCGGCATGTCCGACCAGTGGATAATGAAAAATATAGGAATGGACCGCGATGAATTGCTTCGACTGAAACAGATTTCAGGTTTGGCAGATTTGTTTGCCAATAAAGATTTCAGTATTCCTGATAATAAGCCGGAATATATTCCTTAACATTCAAAATAATTCTTTCACAAACTTGCATATTTTAACCAAATCTCCTACATTTGTCAGCACATAAACAGAACAAACAGGTTACATGGTCTTTGGACGTAGAAAATAGTGCTGTATGAAAAAAGTCTTGGTTAGTGGTGGGGCCGGTTTTATAGGTTCTCATTTGTGTACCCGCTTGATTAGAGACGGACACAAAGTGATATGCTTGGATAACCTCTTTACCGGTTCGGAGAAGAATATAGCTCATCTGAAAGGGAATTCCCGCTTTGAATTTGTACATCATGATGTGGAATTTCCTTATGAGGCAGAGGTTGATGAAATTTACAATCTGGCCTGTCCTGCGTCTCCGGTGCACTATCAGCACGATGCCATAAAGACTATTAAGACCTCGGTGTTGGGAGCTATCAATATGTTGGGGCTGGCAAAGAGGACAAATGCAAAAATCATGCAGGCGTCAACCAGCGAAATCTATGGTGATCCCGTTGTGCATCCTCAAGTGGAAAGCTATTGGGGAAATGTGAACCCGATCGGAATTCGTTCTTGTTATGACGAGGGCAAGCGTTGTGCCGAAACATTATTTATGGATTATCACCGCCAGAACGGGATACGCATTAAGATTATACGTATATTCAATACATACGGTCCTCGTATGTTGCCCGATGACGGACGTGTTGTTTCTAATTTTGTGGTTCAGGCATTGCAGGACGAGGACATAACGATATACGGTTCGGGCACCCAAACCCGTAGCTTTCAATATGTGGACGATTTGATAGAAGGAATGGTGCGTATGATGGATACGGAAGATGAATTTATCGGTCCGGTTAATTTGGGCAATCCGCATGAATTCTCCATTCTTGAGTTGGCGGAAAAAGTTATTAAGCTGACAGGTTCCAAATCGAAATTGATATTTAAACCATTGCCGCATGATGACCCTAAACAGCGTCAGCCGGATATTACGTTGGCAAAAAGCAAACTGAAGTGGCAGCCTACTATTGAATTGGAAGAAGGGCTGTGCCGCATAATTGAATATTTCAGTAAGTATCGTTCTTGAATAAACACGATCTTGATAACGGGAAAAAATATAATACAAAGATGAACATGGAAATAAATCCTTCTGAGTA
>OAWY01001343.1_pt1 | contig 10562 bp, 5 predicted proteins | sample 1495591 | NCBI WGS metagenome assembly OAWY01 (sample SAMEA2580283, study PRJEB22360) | human gut metagenome | biome: human gut; feature: human-associated habitat; material: faeces | place: Denmark | collected 2008/2010
AGCATTGGCCGAGCGTCTTGAGCTTCGCGAGGGTTCATGGATGGTTGCCTTTCAAAGCCGCTTTGGTCGTGAAGAGTGGCTGACGCCTTACACCCTGCCTACCGTTCAGCGTTTGGGAAAAACCTGCAATCGGGTAGATGTTATTTGTCCTGGATTTGCTGCAGATTGTTTGGAAACGCTTGAAGAAATCGGAGATGAACTGCGGTGCGCCTATCAGCTTGAGAATCCTGACGGAGCGTTCCACTACATTCCGGCGCTCAATGACAGCGACAAAGCTGTGGCAGCCAGCCTATGAAACGATCATTCGTCGAGAGCTCGGCGGGTGGATTTAACGCTGCGGCTTGAAATTCATAGAACTCGTCCCCATATAAAGGCCATCAGCAGTGTTGATTGCCGCCTGAAGGGCGGCAGCGAACAGGATTAGAAAATGACCGATCAGAACGAACAGAATCAGAAGAGCGAATGCTGCGGCGGAAAATGCGGCGATCACCACGATCATGAGCATCAGTGCGGCTGCGGAGCCAAGCCTGCCGCCGCTGAAGGCGGCTGCGGGGGCAGGGACAAGCCCGCCGAAGCTGCGCTGTCCTTGCGGGTGCAGCGACAAGCCTGCTGAAGCTGCCAAGAAGGAAACGGCGGAGCCTACGCCTCAGGAGCTCAAAGCGCAGCTCAAGGCGGCTGAGCAGAAGGTGATTGAGCACTACGATCTTTATGTGCGTGCGATGGCAGATCTTGAGAACGCCCGTCGTCGTTCGTCCGAAGAGCTCGTGAAGACGCGTAAATTCGCGATTGAAAAGTTCGCGGAGAACCTGCTTCCGGTAGTGGACAGTCTTGAGAAGGCTCTTGAAGCCACGGCTGCCGACAAGGACAGCGCCGCCCGTGAAGGAATGGAAGCGACCTATCGTCAGCTCATGCACGCACTTGACGTGTCCGATATGAAGCCGATTGATCCGAAGGGTGAGGCGTTTGATCCGCACTTCCATATGGCTATCACGATGGTGCCTGCGCCTGAAGGCGTTAAGCCCGGCATGGTGGTGCAGGTGTTTCAGCGCGGCTGGAACATTGCCGGCCGAGTACTGCGTCCGGCAATGGTGAGTGTTGCTCAGGGCTGAGACACTGCTCTTTCAGATATCAGACAAGTCCCGGCGGATCGAAGGATCTTCCGGGATTTTTTTTGCCGCTCAACAGCAAACAAGTTTTTTTACAGACGTGCCCTTGAAAAAAAATGGGGTGTCCCCATATAGGGATTAAAGAGGAACGGAGATCAGAGAGTTTCGCAGAGGAGCTTCAGGATCTCCCAGAACAGATTTCATAAAACCCGTGCTTTCAGCGCTTGCAAGCGATCAGCTTTGAGGAGCGCCGGAAGGCGGAAGCAACATTAAGGAACTACGAAACATGGCAAAGATCATCGGTATTGACCTTGGCACGACGAATTCCGCTGTCGCCGTCATGGAAGGCGATCACGTCAAGGTGATGGAAAACAGCGAAGGCGCCCGTACGACGCCGTCGATTGTCGCCTATCTTGACAATGGTGAAATTCTGGTGGGTGCTCCCGCCAAACGCCAGGCCGTCACAAATCCGAAGAACACGCTCTTCGCCGTGAAGCGTTTGATCGGTCGTCGCTTTGATGATGCCGAAGTTCAGAAGGATCTTCAGCTTGCTCCGTTCAGCATCGTTCGCGCCGATAACGGTGACGCGTGGGTTGAAGTGGGCGGCAAGAAGCTTGCGCCGCAGCAGGTTTCCGCTGAAGTGCTTCGCAAGATGAAGAAGACCGCTGAGGATTATCTTGGCGAGCCCGTGACGGAGGCCGTTATTACGGTGCCGGCCTACTTTAATGACAGTCAGCGTCAGGCGACGAAGGATGCCGGACGTATTGCTGGTCTGGATGTGAAGCGCATCATCAATGAGCCGACCGCCGCAGCATTGGCCTTTGGTATGGACAAGGGCGGCACGTCTGACCGCACGATCGCCGTGTACGACTTGGGCGGCGGCACGTTCGATATTTCGATCATTGACATTGCCAACGTTGACGGTGACAAGCAGTTTGAAGTGCTTTCCACGAACGGTGATACGTTCCTCGGCGGCGAAGACTTCGATCAGCGCGTCGTTGACTATCTGATTACTGAATTCCGCCGTGATACGGGCGTGGATCTCTCGAAGGATGTTTTGGCTCTGCAGCGTCTGAAGGATGCTGCTGAAAAGGCCAAGATTGAGCTCTCGAGCCGTCAGGAAACGGAAATCAATCTGCCGTACATCACGGCTGACGCTACCGGTCCGAAGCATTTGAATATCAGCATTACGCGTGCGAAATTCGAAAGCCTTGTTGAAGACCTCGTGCAGCGTACGATTGAACCGGTTTCGAAGGCTTTGCGTGACGCCAAGAAGGATAAGAGCGACATCACCGACGTTATCCTCGTGGGCGGCATGACTCGTATGCCGCGTGTTCAGGAAGTCGTGAAGGAATTCTTCGGCAAGGATCCCCGCAAGGACGTCAACCCGGATGAAGCGGTGGCTATCGGCGCTGCTATTCAGGGTTCGGTGCTTACGGGTGAACGCCGTGATGTGCTGCTCCTTGATGTGACGCCGCTTACCCTCGGCATTGAAACGCTGGGCGGCGTGATGACCGCGATGATCAAGCGCAACACGACGATTCCGACGAAGCATTCGCAGGTGTTCTCGACTGCTGAAGACAACCAGCCGGCGGTGACTATTAAGGTTTATCAAGGCGAGCATGAAATGGCTGCCTCGAACAAACTCTTGGGCGAGTTCAACCTCGAAGGTATTCCGCCGTCTCCGCGTGGACTGCCGCAGATTGAAGTGACGTTCGACATTGACGCCAACGGCATTCTGCACGTGTCTGCCAAGGACAAGGCTACCGGCAAGGAAAACACGATTACCATCAAGGCCAGCTCTGGACTTTCTGAAGAGGAAATCAAGCGCATGGTTTCGGACGCTGAAGCCAATAAGGAAGAGGATCACCGCCGCTTCGAACTCGCTCAGGCCCGCAACACCGCAGATGCGGCCGTGGGTCAGGTTCAGAAGACCCTGAAGGAGTTCGGAGAGAAGGTCGAAAGCGCTGACCGCGCTGCTTGCGAAGATGCCATCAAGGATGTTGAAGAGAAGGTCAAGGGCGAAGACAAAGCTGCCATTGATGCTGCTGTTGAACGTCTGATGACTGCTGCGCAGAAGATCGGCGAAAAGATGAACAAGGCTGCTGCAGAAGCTTCACAGGCTCAGCAGGCCCAGTCCCAGCAGGGTCAGCAGCAGGGCGGCAAGGACGATGATGTCGTTGACGCTGACTTCACGGATGTGAAGAAGTAATCTTCCAAGCTCAAGGGCTTCGACCCTTCACGGGCGGATTCCTCCGGAAAGAGAAGTCCGCCCGTAGTGCTTTCAGGCACTTTCAAATTAAGATGCCTGACGAAGGAGCGGCGGGATCCTGTCCAGCGGTTCCTTTTCAACGTATAAGAATCGTATGAGCGTTTCGTTCATACGGAAAACCAGCAGAAGACCATGGCTGAACAAAACTACTATGAGGTGCTCGGCGTTGAGCGCGGGGCATCTCAGGACGAGATCAAGAAAGCGTATCGTCGCCTTGCCATGAAGTACCACCCTGATCGCAACCCCGGCGATAAAGCCGCTGAGGCGAAGTTCAAAGAGGTGGGTGAGGCATATGCCGTGCTCTCCGATGAGCAAAAGCGCGCAGCCTACGACCGTTTCGGCAAGGCCGGCGTAGATCCGAATGCGGCCGGCGGTTTCGGCGGCGGTCAGGGCGGTTTTGGAGGCTTCGGCGGGATGAACGGCGGAGCGGACTTCCAGAGCGCCTTCGGCGACATCTTCTCCGATCTTTTCGGCGGCGGACGAGGCCGCGGAGCGGGTCCTCAGGGCCCGCAGCCGACTCGCGGCAACGATATGAGCTTCACGGTTGAAGTGAGCTTTGAGGATGCTGCACACGGCCGCAAGATGGATATCCGTGTGCCGGCGTGGGAGAAGTGCGAAACCTGCAAGGGTTCAGGCTGCCGTCCCGGAACGTCGAAGAAGACGTGTCCGACTTGCCGTGGTGCCGGCGTCGTCCGCATGAGCAACGGACTCTTCCAGGTGCAGCAGACCTGTCCGCACTGCCACGGTACCGGCGAGGTGATTTCGGATCCATGTCCCGACTGCCAGGGCACGGGCTGGAAGCGTACGACCACGGTTTTGCAGATCAATATTCCTGCGGGTATTAACGACGGTCAGCGCATCCGCGTGTCCGGCCGCGGAGAACCCGGTGTGAACGGCGGTCCTGCAGGCGACCTCTTTGTTGAGGTGCATGTACAGCCCAGCAAGTTCTTTGAACGTGAGGGCGACGATCTTCACATGGAATTGCCCATCTCGTTCGCTACTGCGGCGCTGGGCGGTGAAGTCACAGTGCCTACGCTTGACGGCGAAAGCCGCATTACGCTGCCTGAGGGCACACAGAGCGGCAAGACCTTCCGCCTGCGCGGCAAGGGTATCCGTAATCTGCGTAGCGGCACCCCCGGCGATCTTTACATCCACGTGCTGACGGAAACGCCAGTAAACCTTTCGAGCAAGCAAAAGGATCTGTTGCGTCAGTTCGATGCTTCTTTGAAGGAAGGCGGAGAGAAGCACAGTCCTAAAACAGAAGGCATTTTTGAGCAGATGAAGAACTTCTTTAAGAAATAATCTTCGCACTCAAAATTGACCCATAAAAAAGCCCGGAATCGTCAATCGATTTCGGGCTTTTTCAACTGTCCTCAGCAGCGAATCATCGCTTTGCCTTGCGCTTCTTCGCAAACCAAGTGAAGAAGACCGGCACGAAGATGGTTGAAATAAAGGTTGCAGCAAGCATGCCGCCGAAAACACCCGTACCCATCGAGTGGCGGGCAGCAGAACCTGCTCCCGTGGCTAGAAGCATCGGGGTGACGCCCAAAATGAAGGCGAGCGAAGTCATCAAAATGGGCCGCAGCCGCAGCCCGGCAGCTTCAATAGCGGCATCAAACGGCCCTTTACCGTCTTCCTCCATTTTCTGTTCGGCGTACTCTACGATCAAAATTGCATTCTTCGCAGTGAGTCCAATCAGAACGAGCAGACCGATTTGGAAGTAGATGTCGTTTGCCGTTCCGCGCAGCCAGACGGCCGTCATGGCACCAAGGAATGCATACGGCACAGCCAGCACCACGGCGATTGGGAGCGACCAACGTTCATAAAGCGCTGCAAGAATCAGGAACATCACGAGCAGACCGAAACCAAAGGCTGTCGCTGACGATGCGCCGATACGCTTTTCGTGGTAGGCCTGACCGATCCATTCAACCTGATAGCCTGGCGGCAGGTAGTCGCGGGCAGTTTCTTCTACGATTCGGATCGCTTCGCCTGAGGAAACGCCTTGGATAGCGGCTCCCATGATCTGAGAACCAAGATATCCGTTCATGCGGGTGAGAGAGTCTGGTCCTGAAACGCGCTCCCAGGTGACGAGGGTTGATATTGGAACCATTTCTCCTGATGAGGCGCGTACGCTCGCGCGGCCGATATCGGACGGCAGCGAGCGATATTTCGCTTCAGCCTGCATGACAACGCGGTAGGTTTTGCCGTTGCGGGTGAAGTCATTGATGTAAGAGCTCCCCATCATGGCGGAGATGGTTTCATAGACATCATCAACGTCCACGCCCAGCGCGTAGGCACGGTCTCTGTCGACCGTAAGCAGCAGCTGCGGGCTGTCGGCAGTAAGCGATGTGCGCAGACCGGTAAGTTCCGGGCGCTTGGAAAGTTCGGCGATGAAGCCCTCAGCAATTCCCTGCAGCACCAGCGGATTGTCCGAGCCGTGGGAGGTCAGGTAGCCCGAGAAGCCGTTAGAGCTGCCAAGCCCGGGAATCGGAGCCGGCAGCACGGCAATGCCGCGGGCATCAGGACTTTCGCGCAGCCATTTCGTAAGCTGCTGCTGGTAGTCGTCGGCAGTCTGCTGACGTTCATTCCAGTGCTTGAGCTGAAGAATGAATGTCGCTGCATTGGCCTTGATGTCACTGCCGAGCGTGTCAAAACCCATCATGGTAACGACGTTTTGTACGCCGTCGAGCGATTGAATCTTCTTTAGAAATCCTTCTGCAACTTCTTCCGTGCGCGGGAAAGCAGAACCTTCAGGGAGTTGCACCGCCATACGCACGACGCCCTGGTCTTCCTTAGGAATGAAAGATGTCGGTGTAATCTGCAGAAGCTGCCACCCGCCTATGCAAACGGCTATGAGGATCAATGCAGATGCGATTCTGTGCTTCAGTGCTGCGCGCACGACCTGCAGAAAAGCCATCGTGAAGGCAGCAAGTCCCTGATTGAAGAGTCGGAAAGGCTTAGAGACAGGCTTATCGCCGGTAGGTTTTAAAAGAATGGCGCAGAGCGCAGGCGTGAGCGTCAGTGCAACAAATCCGGAGATCACCACAGCGATGGCAACGGTCACGGAGAACTGTCGATACAGTTCGCCCGCAATGCCGCCGAGAAATGCCACAGGAATGAAGACGGCAGAGAGCACCAGAACGATTGCGACGAGTGCGCCGGATACTTCCTTCATGGCCTTAATGGACGCATCGTAGGGTGAGAGCTTTTCGGTGCGCATTAAACGCTCAACGTTCTCAAGAACCACAATGGCATCGTCAACCACAATGCCGATAGCAAGCGTCATGGCAAAGAGCGTGAGCGTATTGAGCGAAAAGCCGCAGAGCCAGAGTCCGGCCATCGTACCAATCAGGCTCACCGGAACAGCCAGCATTGGGATCAACGTGGCGCGCCAACTCTGCAGGAAGACGAAAACCACGAGCAGAACGAGAATGCCCGCTTCCATGAGCGTGCGGTACACCTCATTGAGCGATGCGCCGACGAAGACTGTCGTGTCGTTCGTGATGGTGTAGTCGAGGTGTCCCTTCGGGAATTGCTGGGCGAGTTCGGTGATGCGGGCTTTAACTACTGAAGCAGCCGCCATGGCGTTTGCACCCGTCTGAAGGTAGACGCCGATATTGACGCCTGGCTGCCCATTCATATCAACACGGAATTCATAACTGCGTTTGCCAACTTCCGTAGTAGCGATATCGCGCAGACGAACCAGTCCATTGGGGCCGTCGCTTTTGACAACGATGCCGGCAAACTGATCCGGTGTGAGGAGCTGTCCTGGAGTGGTAATTTTGTAGAAGAGCTGTTGTTCGGGCAGCGTGGGAGAGGTGCCGACGCGACCGACGGCATGCTGGGCGTTCTGCGCCGTCACGGCGTTGTCGACGTCTTTGACCGTGACGCCAAGCTTGCTCATCCGATCCGGATCAAGCCAAATGCGCATGGCCGACTGAACGTTGCCGAACACGGAAACGTCACCGATGCCAGGAAGGCGTTTTAATTCATCGACAATATTGAGATTGGCGTAGTCGGCCATGTCCGACGCCGTCATGGATTTATCAGGCGAATAGAGCGCCATCATGAGGAGCTCATCTTCGCTTCGCTTTCTTACAGAGACGCCCTGGTCGCGAACTTTTGCGGGAAGCCGACGCTCGGCCGTACGTACGCGGTTGTTGATCTCAAGCATGGCGTCATTCGGATTGGTGCCGACGTCAAAGACGCATTGAATGGCCATGTCGCCGCTTGAGCGGATACTGGTGGTGAAGTAAAGCAGCCCCTCAATCCCTGAGAGCTGATCTTCAATAGGCTGAGCTACCGTGCGGGCAATTGTTTCGGCATCGGCGCCGTCATAGGTAGCCGAGACGCGTACTGAGGGCGGAGTGATGTTGGGGTACTGTGAAAGCGGCAGCACCCTCAGCGCGATGAGCCCGGAAAGAACAATGAAGAGCGAGAGAACCGTCGCAAAAATCGGACGGCGAATACAGAATTGACTCAGCATAGCCTCAACCCGCCGTCTTTTCAGAGCTCTTCGCGGCAGCCTTCACTGCGGTACCGTTTTGCAGTTTAATTAACTGGTTGGTGATGACTAGATCGCCGTCGGCAAGCCCCTTGGTCACGATCCAATCGGTGCCTTCCCACAAGCCGACTTCAACTGCTTTTTGAATGGCTTTGCCGTCCTGCATCACGAAAACGGAATAGGTGCCGTCGGGGAGCTGCTTGACACAGCGCTGCGGTACGCGCCAGGCTCCGCGATCGACTGCGGTCATAAAGCGGATACGCAAGAATTCACCCGGCAGCACACCGGAGTCAGCTGGAATTTTGGCGCGCATCGTGCGCGTGCCGTTTTTAGCGTCAAAAGTCTGTGCTACGTAATCTAGTGATGCAGGGAGTTCCTCACCGGAGGCGCGGAAGACCCGTACGCGGGTTGCTGTTGAGATATCGGCTCCGGCAAGATCTCGGTCTGACGGGGCAAAAAGGACTCGTACATCATTTTTCTGAGTGATGGTGGCGAGTACGGTGCTGTCTTTTACGACAACTGAGCCGGGATTGAAGAGTGCTTTAGAAACATATCCTGATGCCGGGGCACGTACGGCGGTCCAATCCAAATTGATGCGGGCTTCATTTTCGGCAGCCCTGGCCTGTGCAAGTTCGTTAGCGGTTTTGTTTTTCAGGCTCTTTGCATCGTCGTAGTCCTTCTGACTCGCTGCTTGGGCTTTCCAGAGTTTTTCCGCACGTTGAAACTCACGGTCAGCTTGCGCAAATTCGACTTCAAGCGCTCGACGGGATGCTTCTGCGGACGCTAATTGCGTCTTAAGGTTGGCCGGATCGATTTCAAAAAGCACGGCGCCGGCTTCCACAAAGTCGCCTTCTGTGTAGCGCTGCGCGATGATGCGTCCGGTTGCCTGGGTCGTTACCGAGACGGCGGCAGCGGCTTCAGCCTGACCGATGGTTTCAAGCCAATGCGCTTCATCGGCAGCCTTGACGGCGACAATATCTACCGGGAGCGGTTCGCGTGGGGCGGGAGCGGAGCTTTGGGTCTTGCAGCCGGCAAGCATCAGCGAGCAGAACATGCTCATGGCGGCGCAGCAGACGAGGGTGCGGTTCATGATTGGGTCAGGAAAGGATGGTTCAGACAACTTTGCGCACGAGGATAACGAAGGCTGCAGCAGAGCACCACCTCAGACACGCAAAGAAGCGAAAAGATGAGAACACCCGTTCATCTTAGAGAAGGAGGCTGAGCGTTTTGTGAGGAAATTGGATGTTGGAGAAGGTGAAAACGACTAATTCGATAGAGGTACTCCCTTCGTAAGCATCCTCGATTGTGCAAAAATCTCAGCGATATCCCCCACCCCTAAATTATTCAATGAATAGACAGGGTATTTCTTGCTCATTTCTATAAAAATCATAGAAAATATGCGCACATAAGGTGTTTTGCTTAGAAGCTGTATGCAGAAATGTAAATCGAAACCTCGGTCTTTGTAAATCTTTGTACTTAGTCAAAGGTCGAATGAATTCGTACCCCTTTTTGAGCAGAGGCGCCGATAATTCGATCGTCCTCACTCCAAAGAGAGAAAAGACATGCTCGGATATGATTTTTGGATACAGTTGGTAGTCGTTCTGATTGCCCTGTTCTACGGCGCTCGCAAGGGCGGTATGGCTCTCGGCCTGATCGGTGGTATCGGTCTGCTCGTGCTGGTCTTCGGTTTCGGTGTGAAGCCTGGCAAGCCGCCTGTTGACGTTATTCTGACGATTTTGGCTGTGGTCTGCGGTTCTGCAGCGCTTCAGGCTGCGGGCGGTCTTGACTGCCTGCTTCAGATCGCAGAACGCGTTCTGCGTCGTCACCCCCGTGCGGTGGTTTATGTGGCCCCGTACATCTGCTGGTTCCTGACGGTGCTCTGCGGTACCGGCCACGTCGTCTACACGATGCTGCCGATTATTTACGACGTAGCGATCAAGAACAACATTCGTCCTGAACGCCCGATGGCCGCTTCGACCATTGCTGCTCAGATGGGTGTGATCTGCTCGCCGGCTGCAGTTGCTGCCGTGTCGATGATTGCCCTGTTGGACGGTTATCAGGTTGGCGGACATCCTTTCGGCTTTGTTCAGCTCTTCTCCATCGTGATTCCGGCCGCTATCGTCGGTCTGTTTGCTGAATGCACGTATTCGTCCTTCCGCGGCAAGGATCTCGACAAGGATCCGGATTTCCAGAAGCTGATTTCCGATCCGGAACAGAAGAAGTACGTCTACGGTGAAACCACGACGCTGATCGGTAAGGTCTTCCCGAAGACGGCTTGGGCCTCCCTCTGGATCTTCCTCGCCACGATTGCTTTCGTTGCGCTCCTTGGTTCTGAACCGAGCCTGCGTCCGGTTGTCGGCAAGAAGCCCCTCGGCATGACGCAGCTTATTCAGATGTGCATGCTGACCGCTGGTGCCTTGATGGTGATGTTCTGCGGCGTTCGCGCTGCGCTCATCAGTAAGACCACGGTGTTCCATGCTGGTTGCGTTGCAATCGTTGCTGTGTACGGTGTGGCTTGGATGGCCGATACGATGTTCATGGGCCACTTGGCTGACCTGAAGGTCATTCTGGTTGAATGGGTGAAGGCTGCTCCGTGGACGTATGCTTTGGTACTTCTCCTTGTGTCGAAGCTCGTGAACTCGCAGGCAGCTGCTATTGCCACAATCGTTCTTGCCGAACA
>OAWY01001350.1_pt1 | contig 10496 bp, 4 predicted proteins | sample 1495591 | NCBI WGS metagenome assembly OAWY01 (sample SAMEA2580283, study PRJEB22360) | human gut metagenome | biome: human gut; feature: human-associated habitat; material: faeces | place: Denmark | collected 2008/2010
TGCCCGGCGTGCTCATTTATCAGTACATCCAGGCGCCGCAGGACTTTCAGTTCCACGTTACCGATCCGACCGGCCTCAAAGTGCTCGGCTACGCTGCCGCGAGCGTTGCTGCCGGGCTTTTTGTGACCTGGCTGATGGTTCGCCGCATTCAGTGAGGCTCGAGTCATGACTACATGGATTATCTTTTTTGCGCTCGCGCTCCTCTCTATTGTCGTCTTTGTGTTTGCGCTGCGCTCCCAACAAGATGCTGAGGCACTTGAAGATCGATTGGCGGGCACCATTGATGAAGAAGCGGCTGGGCCATGGTGCCGATGCCGGAATGGATTCAGCCGGCCGCTCGCTTTGGGCTGAAGCTCGCCGGGAATGACAAGAGCCGTGAGACAACGGCGCTCCTCCTCGCCCAAGCCGGTTTCGCGCGCCCGGGTTCGCTCGGCGTCTTTTTGCTCCTCAAAACGCTGCTCGGACTCGGCATTGCGGCCGCGCTCTTTTTCGGCACTCAGGAGCGAAGCATCGGCACCATCGCGCTCATGGGGGCAGGTTACTTTGCGGGCGGTATTCTGCCGGAATGGGTTTTGAAGTCGATGGCCGCACGGCGCTATACGGCGCTTGAGCGCAGCATGCCCGACGCCCTTGACCTCATGGTGATCTGCGCCGAGGCCGGCCTTCCCTTTACGCGCATTGTGAAGGTGGTGTCGAGAGAACTGGAACTTTCCGCACCGATTCTCGCTCATGAACTCGCACTCACCAATGCCGAACTTGAAATCATGCCCGAGCGTTCAGCGGCGCTGCGCAATCTCGCCGAGCGTACGCGCGTGCCGTCTATTGAAGGCATGGTTTCAACGCTTATTCAAGCCGAACAGTTCGGTACGCCTCTGGCGCAGGCGCTCCACAACATTGCCGCCGAATCTCGGTCGACCTTGATTTTGACGCTCGAAGAACGTGCCGGGAAGCTCCCCGCCCGTCTCTCTTTGCCGCTGATGACATTGATTCTGCCGCCCGTCGTAGCGATCGTGGCCGCACCCGCACTGATGCGCGTCATCCGCAGTCTCCTCACCTGATTTTTTTCGATCATGACTACTTCTGTTCACAGTTCCTGCCGACGCCCGCATCCGGCCATGAAGGCCGCTATGCTCTTTGCCTTTTCGGCAGCTGCGCTGATGCTTTCGGGGTGTGCGTCCCTCGCCGGCGCGGGGTCGGACAGCCCGATGCCTGAGCGCACCATCAAGGAGCGCACGCCTTCAGAAGTCGTAACAGCGCCCAAAAAGGACCGTGAGTCGGCGCTCCGCCTTGCGCGCATGCTGGTGGCTCAGGGACGCTACGAAGGGGCGCTCGGCGTTTATGCTGAACTCGACCGCCGAGGCGGCATGGATGCTAAGACCCTTTTGGAATATGCAGGGATCGCGTCGCTCATTGAACCGCCGCGAGCTACCTTGACTTTGTTTACCAGAACCAAAGCCCTTGCAGAAGCTGAAAAAGTGAAATTTGCTCCGGCTGAAGAAGCGGGGCTCCTCACTGGTTTAGGCCGTGCTTATATGGCTTCAGCCCGCATGAGCGATGCGCGAAGCGCACTCGCGCAGGCCGGTGAGATCGACGACAAGAACGTTTCTGCGCTCAATGCTTACGGCATTGTTCTCGATGCTGCGGGTGAGCACGAGGAAGCCGTCAAGTACTTTGACAAGGCGCTTGCCCAGTCACCGACGAACGTGCAGGTGCTTAACAATTTGGCGCTCGCCAAACTCGGCATGAACGATGCCAAGGGGGCCTTGAAGGTGCTCGGCGACGCTGAGAACTTCAGCTCGTCGGACGCTTCCGGCATACTGACCCCCAAAATGAATCTCGCCTTTGTCCAGTTTATGACGGGGTCGGCAGATCGTTCGCGCGAAACGCTCCAGAGCTTCATGACGAATGAACAGGCCGAGGATGCCCTCAAAAAGTTTGCCGCCATGAAAAGCCGCATTGATGCCGGCGAATCTACGCTCGCCGATGAGTGCCTGCGGGCGGCCGAGAAGATGATCGAAATTCGCCCGAAATCTTCGGATGATTCGGACTACGGCTATGAAGTTCCGCTTGTCGTTGAGCCCGTGAAGACGATCGAAACAAAGGACGCTGCCGGTCTTTCTTCCCATGCCCAGACGTTCCCGAAGGGCAGCCCCGAAGCCGCAGCTGCGCTTGAGGCGCTGAAAAAGGGCAGCGCTGGTCAAAACGGGAGTCAGCCCTAAATGACAGTCGGGATCTTCCGTTCGCGAATCTTTACCGCCGGCCGTGCTTTCCTGCGCGACGGTCGCGGCGTCTCCGCGGTTGAGACGGCTTTTGCTTTTCCGGTGATTCTGGCGGCGTTCTTCATCATTGTGGAATTTGCCAATATGGCGCTCACGATTCAGGTTGGTGAAAGCGCAGTCTCGAGCGCGCTTCTGCGCTTTCGCGATGCCGGTGAGCTGGGGGCGTCCGCCGAAAATGACATTCGTCAGGGTATTGCGGCCTATTCATTTGGCTACCTCAAGCCCTCGAATGTCTCCCGCGTAACCGTTGAGGCCTATGAGTCGCTGGACGCGCTCGGCAACCCGGGCGGAACAAACGGCGCAGGCCAGGACGATGAGGAAGGCACCGCAGAAGCGGACAGCAGCTATCCCGCCTGGAAGGTTGTCGTCGTGATCTCCAAGGACTTCATTACGCCGCTTCCGCGCCTCATTCTGACGAACCGAAAAGATTTCACTTATCGCTACGAACGCGTCATCGCTTACTACCCCCGCATTGAAGAAAGTGAAGGGACGTGAAATGAATAAGAGTTCCTATTTCAAGATGATTGCTTCGGCCGTAGTCGGACTGCGTCGTGAATCCGGGTCGATTGCTGTAGAAACAGCGCTCGGCATCACATTTTTGGTGAGCACTGCCGTGATTCTTTCGGATATGCACCAGATCGGCATTGAGCGGGAACGCCTTGAGGCGGGCGCTGGCAGCATTGCTGTAAATGCTGCGCAGCAGCCTAAGCTCACGCAGTACGGGCTCAATGCGCTCGTTGACGCATCGCTCGAGACCGAAACCCGTGACACCGAAGTCATCATCATGAATGTGCTGCAGTCCGGCGCCGTGCAGTGGATGATTCGCCGCGGCGACGGGGCGATGCTCTGCGAACTCAATGTCGAGGGGAAGTACTTCACGGGCGAACTGCCGGTGGATCCGCCGGAAAATTCCGGCGAAGGCAATGACGAGAGCGATGTGGACGGCAGCACGATGTCGATGATTGTGGTGGATGTCTGCCGCCGTACGGCAGGCTTTGAATTGGGCAAGCACCTGCGTCTTCCCCGAGTGATTCAGGTGGAGAACATCTACCGCTCCAACAACCGCGAAATCAAGCTCGACGAAGCGCTTGAAGAAGAAAATCTGATGCCGTCGGACGATGATGGCGAAGGGAGCAACGCATGATTTCTCTTCTTTGCAAACGTGCCCAGTCGCTTTTGGCCCGTGTTCTCCGTGAAGAATCCGGTTCGGCTGCGGTCAATGTGGTCTTTTTCCTGATCGGCGGCATTGCGCTCACGGCCTTTGTGGTGGACGCAACGCGCGTGAGTGCCGACGGGGCTCGCCTCAAGCAGGCGACTGATGCGGCTGCACAGGCTGTGGCGATGGAGGCGGCGAAGGACTCCGAGACGGATGTGCTGGGGATGGCTCAGCGCTATGTTGCCGTCAATCTGGGTTTGGATAAAGAGCAGCTCTCGCGTGACTTGAGCGTTGCGGTAGAGCCGGTGACCTGGAACGACTATGAAGGGTATCGAGTCTCGGCAAGCTTTCGGGCGCTGCCGTCACTTTTAGGCGGTCCGGGGAAGACCGTTGAGGTGGCAAGTGCTGCGGTGGCGATTTACAACCCGCTTGAAATTGCTTTGGTTGTCCCCTCCACGATCAATGAGACGCAGCGAGACATGCAGGCGATCCGCGACATCGGCGAGGCCTTTTATGACGAAGTCATTGACGGACGGGCTGACCGCTGGATGGCCTTAGTGCCTTATTCAGACGGCGTCAATGTTTGGGACGATGCCAAGGGTGTTTCGCGTATTCGCAGCTGGGCGCTGCCGGATCGAATTGAGCCGCAGTGGTTCCGCTATATCAAACAGGGGGCGGGTGTCTCTAATTTGGCCTCTCCCGATATGCCCGATGTCCGCAAGAAGATTCTTCATGTTCGTCGGGGAATGCGCGGCGGGGAACTCTTCGATTGGACTGAACCGCCGGGAGGATCTTTTGAAATCAGCGCTGAAACCTGTTACGGCGGCAACTGCATTATGTCGAACTATCCCGGCGGGTGGCCCTACATCACGTGGCGGGGACCGGTGATTCCTTCTGCGGGCAACGGATTAACGGGACCAACAGATCAGCGCTGGATTGCGGCTGACGGGACAGTGCCGCTCACAGCACTCCTGCCGCTCACGGATGAGCGTGAAAAATTTACGGCACGTCTGCAAAAAATGATTGGCGATCATGAAGAAATCAATCACGCCATCAACATGAATATTGCAATGGGATGGGGAGCAATGGCGCTTTCGCCGGGGTTCCGCGGTATTGACGGCTGGGGAGATCTCGACCACCCGCGTGACTTCAGCGAAGACGGCAAGTCCACCGTCAAGGCGATCGTCATGCTGGCCAATTTGAATGGTCCGCTGATTGACATCGACATGGATGCCAACAACTTTTATCTCGATCTTGAGAGCTTGGGCGGCTATGCCGATACCGGAGACCGAGATTTTGTCCGGCAGCGAATTGAAGATTTGTGCGACAGCTTCAAGTCGCATCAGGACTTCTATTTCTACATGCTCATCGTTCCGCCCTCAACAAATGAATCCGGGCTTCGCCGCTACAACGAGCTTAAGCCCACGCTCCTGGCCTGCGGACGCAATTCCGGCGATGTGTCTGAAGTTCAGACAACGAGCTTCGCAGAAGGCAAAGAGACGGTGATCGACGGATTGAAGCGTATTGCATCGGATCTTGAAAGTAAGAGCAGCTTTGCGCGGCTCATCGAATAAGTTTGAAACCCAACCCAAAAGGGAAGAAGCACAAAATGACTACAGCGAATCTCTCCTACGGAAGCCTTGAGCTTGCGCTTGAGCCGCGAATGATGTTTGACGCGGCGGCTGCGGCAACGGCGGCAGAAGTGGCGGCGGATGCTCAGGCGGATGCCAATCCGCCAGTTTCAGCGGATCCTTCCGCTGGCGACATCACCGTGGATCAAAACGGCAATCCGGGTGCTCAGGTCGATCTCTTCGGCAATGTCCAGGTTGAGCCGCTTGCTGACGGTAAGACTTACGACTCGCTGACGCTTCAGGTTTCTGAAAGCGGCAAAGGACTGGCCCTTATTGTTGATGGAAAGGAAGTACTCCTCACGCAGGGCAACAAGGTTCAGATCGGTGATCCAGACGCTGACCGCTATGCAACGGTGACGGTCGGTGCGGACGGCACGGCAACGGTGGTCATCAAAATCGGGTCTACTCAGAATGCTGACCAGCTCCAAACGCTTATTGACGGTCTTGCACTGAAGGTTGCAGACGGCACTGCCCAAACTTCAGCGGATGTGACCGTCAAGATCGATGCGCTTTCTTATATGAATGATGGAGGCACGGCTGATCTGGATATAGATCGAACCGTGAAAATCGAGAGCAGCTATAACTTTGCGCCGGAAGTGAATGTTGGCGGAACAGAACTGTCCGGTCTTACAAATGCACCCGGCATCGAGAATGCCACAAAGATCTTTCTGTCAGACAACGGGAATTTTGCCTTTGTAGGCGACAAAGACGGCGATATTGCTGTCTTTAAAGTGACTGATGGGAAGCTTTCTTATCTGCAGACTTTTGATCATTCAAGTGTTGATGGGCTTGGAAGCATTACGGATATTGCATCTAGCGCTGATGGCCGTGTCCTTTATGCTGTGAGCGGGAATAATGTATTTCGTTTCCAAGTGGCAGATAATGGTGATTTAACCACTGAAGGTCAAAAGGAAATATCAGGAACTGGCACATCAATTGCTGTAAGTTCTGATGGTACTACCTGTTATATCGGCTATTTTGCTGATTATGGTTGGGGGAGTTCATACGGCGGTACAAAAATATCTTATGAGAACGGTCAATGGAACGATTCGGATATTGGCGAAAATGCTTCAATGGATTTTGTCAGCTGCGGAGACTATGTCATTAAATTCCGCAATCATGAGTTTGCCTATGGCCCAGAACTTAAAGTATATGGTGCTGACGGTGAAGAGTTATTCTCTCAAGATCTTGATGGAATAGAAGAGGGTGATGGTGTTCTTAATATTACGGCATCAGATAACGGGCTAATAGCTGTTCAATTTGGCGGTAAGATTCAAATTTATCAGGCTAATTTTGCTGAAAAAACTTTTTCTAAAATAGCGGAAACTGATAGTTCTAACGTTGTGGATATTGCGCTCTCTCCAGCTGGAGATCGTCTTTATGTCCTTTCAAGCAATGACTCTGGGACGCTTTCAGAATTTCGCGTGACGCAAGAAGGTCTTACCCCGATTAAAACAACACCTGCAGTAGGTGGTGATGCAGCCGGACTCGTTGTGTTTGACTCAGGAAAGGTTGGGATTGCCGCGGGCGGACAGGTGCTTTCTTATGAAGAGGCGGAAGTTCATAACGCTACCTTAGGGGAGTCGGTTAATGTCGGCGGGTCGCTTTCCATTACCGATGCCGATCGCGATGCTGCCAATTCCGGCAGCGGCAACTACGGTAACGTTTCTGTCACCTTCGAAACGAATGATGAAGCCAAACCTTCAACAGCGTTTGAATGGACGGGAGCAGACGGTTATACGCTCGAAAATGGCGTCATCAAGAACGGAGACCGTACGATTGCTGCGGTTGAGAAAGCTGATGGGAAAATCGTTCTGACATTTAAGGATGGCGCAACAACAGCCGATGTGGCCGCAGTTGTCAAGCAGGTTTCCTTTACAGTCCAGTCTGCAGCTGCAGACGGCAGCGTTTCCGTCAAGACGACCGTAACGGATAAAGACCAATCCGTTGAGAAAACGATTCAATACGAATTCTCTGCCAATCAGGCTCCTTCAGCATCCGGTTCTTCTGCTGTAGAAAATGAGTATTACAACACGACAGGCATGTCATCGCCTATCTTCAAAGATGTGGCGATCAATGTCGGTGAACTCAATCAGAAAGTATCCTCGATGGAGCTCACGGCTTCGGGTGATTTTGCTGAAGGTGAATATTGGGTGGTCGACGGAGTGCGTATTCCTCTGAATAGCTCATCAGACGGCACTACGAAGAGCGGATACGCCTATCAGTATGTAGTCGCTGACGGAAAAGGCGTGCTGACCATTAGTTTTGATGGTGGCATTAAGACTGGGGTCGCTCAAAACGTTGTCAATTCGATGACATATGTCAACGAGAATGCCGAGGCTCAGGTTAGTGAGCGTGTTTTCGCTCTGACTAAAGTGACCGATAACGGCGGCACCGATAACGGCGGGGCTGATTCATCAATTATTGATGATGTCACGGCGACTATTCGTGTGCATCTCAGCGTCGATCCGGATGTAAGTGTTGATGCGCCTGAAACCTCAGACACAATCTTCATGCATGACGGCGTCATAACAGGGGCTGATTATTACGTCAACGATCTAGCACAGACGCCGGACGGCAAGACGGTTTTCGTGATGTCGTCTTCCGGCAGCGATGGCTCCGGGACGTACACGTTCTACATTTACAGCCGCGGTGATGATGGCGCATTAACACTCAAAAACGCTTTTGAACTTGGATCATCGCCAGGGGGATATCCTGGGAGCATCGTTGTTTCCGCCGACGGCAGCTCTGTTTATGTCAAGGCAATTTCCGGTGAAAACTTTTTTGTTATAGGCGTTCATGGATTCATGGCAGATGCCGACGGGACTTGGTCTCCTATTGAAGGCATTGATCTGACCTCTGAGTCTGATTCGTGGCAGGACATCTCCTTAGATCCTTCCGGCAAGTACTTTGCGGCGCTCACCGAAGATACTTTGTACCTTTATACAGTTGATGCTGACGGCAGTTTGAAATTGATCTCGCAGTTCACGCGGGATGAAATGAATTTTGCGGATCAGAATCTAACGGCCATTAAATTTTCCGGTGATGGCAAATCCATATATGTTCAAAAAGACAGTATGGGCGATAAGAGCGGAATTGCCGTTGTCGCAGTGGGTGAAGGCGGATCGCTTAATCTTGTTCAATCATTGAATTACGAGACCATCAATGCGGATGAGTCTGGGGTCAAAGTCGATGATGAATTTATGCTGTGGAAGGTTGGAAGCGTTGTTTCATCGGCGGATGGTCAACATCTCTACGTTTACTCCGCATCTGCCATTGGGAGCCGCTACGTACTGACTTTTGAGAAAAATGATGACGGTACGTTGACTCTCGTGCAGTCCCTAACTGTTGGTGCGGATTATGGATTCGAAGGTGAATCGATCAGTATTCAAGAAATGCATCTTTCCTCCGACGGCAAGCTTCTGTTTGCCTCAACTGAGGATGGAAAGATGGTTGAATATACTGTAGATGCACTTTCTGGATTCTTGACAAAAGCCGGATCCATTGATGCAGGTACAGAAGGTTTTGGGAAATTTATTGTTTCTTCAGACGGTAAAAACATCTACTTTAACAGTGGATCTCAGGGCGTTTATTCTGCGTCGGCATTGCCTCAGATTCCCTACACCGGCAATTCCGCCGAAGTAGGCAAATATCTGTCTGGCGTCGATGCGGATGTTGAGGATTACCAAGACTTCAGCATTACGATCGAGCGCAACGGCGGGGCGAATGCCTCTGACGGCTTTAGTTTTGCCAAGACTATTGGATATACCTTTGCGGACGGAGTAATTACCGGAGCTGACGGCACTCAACTCGGTTCTTACAGTGTCGAGGGCGGCAAGCTGACGATTACATTCACGGGGTCGCTCAATCACGATGTCTTCAACACGGTGCTTGGGGCGGTGAAATATGACGTGCCGTCCGACGTTGCCGGTGAAGTCGTGCTGAAGGTCACCATGATTGACAATGTCGGCAAGTCCGACGCTCAGATCTTCAGCGTCAAAGCCACTGACGGCTCTATTGAGACGCCCGACGAAGAGACCATTCATGTCCCGGATCCCGAGCAGCCGACCGACTTTCTCGCGAATGTTGATTTCTCGGGCATCAAAGATTCCATCCTTGGACACGCGGCTTCGATCACGGTAAATGTCGACTATCCGAACGGCACCTTTGGGCTCAGTGCAGATTCTGGTCTGACGCTCAAGGATGACGGCTACGTCTACAGCGGTGACGTGAAGCTCGGTGCATGGTCTGCCCGCGAAGGAACGCTTTCCATCACACTCGAGCAGGGCGTTGATGCAGACAAAGCCGAGGCGCTTTTGAAGGCAATCACCTTCACCGCCTCGGGTGCTGAGCCAGGTGCAGATCTGTCGGTCGATTTAAGCATTGGCTTTACGTCCTCGAGCGGCAGCAGCGATTCGCTGCTGATTGACAATGCGGTGACGCTGCAGATTAACGATGGTCCCGAATTTAACGAAACGAAGTATCCGGACTACGCTTTGAGCGGTACCTTGGATGTTGCGCTCGGCGGTTCAGCGGGTTCTATTACGCTGCCCTCAGACCTCTTTACGGATGACGTCAAAGTGGCGACCGTCACCGTGGAACTCCTCGATGAGAACGGGAACGTTGTCGAAAATGGTCTTCAGAAGCTGGGGCTGAAGTTTGAGAATGGCAAACTCTCCGGCACGGTTTCGAAGACGGGTGCCTATCAGCTGCGAATCACTGCGACAGACGAGAGCGGTCTGACGGCGAGCCGTGATGTCACGCTGACCATCATGGAAAATCAGCCGCCGGTCGTTGTTGATGGAAATGTCAAGGTGCCCGAAGTCGTCTTCAATCACGAGACGAACTTCAGTGTCAAGGATTGGTTCAAAGACCCGAATGAGGCCGATGAGCTGACCTTCACGGCAGTGAAGGGGCTCCCCGATGGTCTGACTATCGACGCAAAGACAGGGACGATTTCCGGCACGCCTCAGGAGGTCGGTGCGTTCTCGGTGACGATCACGGCCTCGGACGGCAAGAATGCTCCGGTGGAGTACACCTTTAAGCTCACTGTTCGCGGCAATCAAGCCCCGCAGGCTGTACCGGATACCGCTCCGAGCGTTGTGGTCGGGGGCAATAATTCGTTTGAGCTCAAGGACTTCATCAAGGATCCTGATGGCGACGATTTGACCTTCAGGGTTGACGGGCTGCCCGATAACAGCGGGCTGAGCTTTGATGCTGACACGGGCCGCATCTACGGCACGGCGACGGTGACTGAACCCTTTAAGCTCACGATTACCGCGACGGACAGCTACGGCCTTTCGAATACGTTCGAAGTGACGGTGGGTGTTCGCACCAATTCCGCGCCCGAGTTTGTCGGCGCGGGATCGACTCATGAAGGGCTGCCGGCGGTGCTCGGCGCTACGGGCGGGGGGGGCAACCCCGCATCCG
>OAWY01001360.1_pt1 | contig 10442 bp, 6 predicted proteins | sample 1495591 | NCBI WGS metagenome assembly OAWY01 (sample SAMEA2580283, study PRJEB22360) | human gut metagenome | biome: human gut; feature: human-associated habitat; material: faeces | place: Denmark | collected 2008/2010
GACGCCATCTTCGGGGACGGCGGGGGTGGGGCCGTTGGTGCCGCCGATGTAGCGGTACAGCGGCAGGCCGGCGGACTCGGCGGAAGCGTACAGAGCAGCCAGGGAGACGCCCAGGATGGCGTTGGCGCCCAGCTTGCCCTTGTTCGGGGTGCCGTCGAGCTCGATCATCAGGTCGTCCAGAGCGCGCTGGTCAGCAGCGTCCATGCCGATGACCTTCGGAGCGATGACCTCGTTCACGGCCTTGACCGCGTTAAGAACGCCCTTGCCGCCGTAGACGGACTTGTCGCCGTCGCGACGCTCCCAAGCCTCGGCCTCACCGGTGGAGGCGCCGGACGGAACCAGGCCCAGGCCCTGGGCGCCGTCTTCGGTGTCCAGAACGACCTGAACGGTCGGGTTGCCGCGGGAATCGAGAATCTGACGCGCGTACACGCTTTCAATTACTGCCACAACTACTCCTTAAAACGGTTGTGTATCTTGAATGACATTCTTAAGAATAGTGCGATTTGTGGACGTTGTGAACAACACGCCCAAAATTTAGCGTTAGCGCTCACAATGCCAGTGTGCCGCCTGATTGCAAGGCAGTACGGACGAAATCGCTCAGTCAACGTCCTTGCCATTGAGGTAGCCGATCTCACTGTCGGACAATTTCAGTTCGCTGGCTTTGAACGAGTCCTGAATCTCCTGCGGGTTTCTGGCCGAGGGAATCGTGAACAGATATTGGTATTGCGCAAGTTCCCACGCGAGCGTGACGCGCTGGTAGGAGCAGTCGTGAATCTTGGCGACTTCGCGGAACCGGTCGAACAGATGCTCGTTGAACGGGTCGAGGAATCCGCCGAGTGGCGACCAGCAGACAAAAGCCAAACCGAGCTTTTCGCAGGTTTCCAACGTGTGTTCAGGGTCGCGGTGGACCGGGGAGAACTGGTTCTGGACGGCCACGAGACGATCGCCCAAAATATTGCGGGCGGTTTCGATGTCCGCGTTGTCGATTCTGGAGATACCAACCGCTTTGGCCACACCTTCGTCCACGAGCTGCTTGAGTGCGCCCATCTGGTCTTCGTACGGCACCTGCGGATCATTGCAGTGCGAGTAGAGCAGATCGAGCGTATCGACACCGAGGCGGCGGGCTGATTCCTTGGCATTGGCGATCATGGTTTCAGGTCGGGCGTCGGCCTGCCAGCCGTAGTTGCCGTTGCCGTCAAGCGTGCGCAGCCAGCCGGTTTTGGTGGCTACGAGCACCTGATCTTTGGGGCCATGCCACGAGTGCAGAGCATCGCGGACCAGATATTCACCATAGCCCATATCCTCCGGTTCGCCGGTGCCGGGTGCGCTGGGCAGATAATAGGACCAAGCCGTGTCCAAATAACGGACTCCGGCATCGAGCGCGGCATGGATGGTCTCGATTGCCTGATCACGGTTGGAGGGGCGCCCCTCGATGGCGAGCGCCATCGTGCCCATGCCGAGGCGGGGAATCTCATAGCCGGCAAGTGTTGCCGTGGTCGCGCTCTGGTTCGTGCGGTTCGTAGTCGTTTCGCTCATAGCAGTCACTTAATCCCGCTCGCTGGACAGCCGGAACGATTCCGTCTGGGGTGAATCATCGTCACAAACGACGGCATGAATATGAATATGGCTCACCGGAGGTTGCCCGGTGAGCCATAGCTGGCTCGACTGCCGCCTCGCACCCCGTCTACAAACGGCTCTGCCGTTTGCTTGACGACGGGGTCCATGCCAAATCATCAAGTAACTGGTTGGTCCAGAGGACTACCTGGTCGGAGCTCATGGGGCCTTGGCCCAGGGAGCCGGTGAACGGGGTGGGGACGATGAGCTGGTGGGTGACCGGGCGGTATTGGGTGCCTTTGTAAATACGGCCCATACGCATCTGGATGGATTCGGGCGGGTCGATGCGACCGATGCGCACGCGGTTGGATTGCGCGAGAATCTCCGAAATGCCGAGCTTGCGGGCCTTGAACTTCAGACGGGCCACGTCGAACAGGGTCTCGAATTCGACCGGCGGCTTGCCGTAACGGTCGGTAAGTTCCTCTTCCAAATCCTTCAGATCGGCCTCGTTGCGGACGGAGGCGAGCTTGCGGTACGCTTCCAGACGCAGCTTGTCCGAATCGATGTACTCGATCGGAATCGACGCTTCGATGGGCAGGTCGATGGACACGGCCACCGGCTCGACGTTCTCTTCGGGCTCCTTGTACTTTTCCACGGCTTCGGACACCATGCGTACGTACAGGTCGAAGCCCACGCCCTCGATATGGCCGGACTGCTCGTCGCCCAGAAGGTTACCGGTGCCGCGCAATTCCAAGTCCTTCATGGCCACGTCGAAACCGGAGCCGAGCGCCGTGTTCTGCGCGATGGTGGCGAGCCGGTCATGGGACTGCTCGGTCATCGGCTTGGACGGGTCGTACAGGAAGTAGGCGTACGCGCGCTCGCGGCCGCGGCCGACGCGGCCACGCAGCTGATGGAGCTGGCTCAAGCCGAAACGGTCGGCATGGTCGACGATCAGCGTGTTCGCATTGGAGATATCAAGACCGGTCTCGATGATTGTGGTACACACGAGCACGTCTATGTCGCGATGCCAGAAGTCGCGGATGATCTGGTCGAGCTGCTTCTCCCCCATCTTGCCGTGGGCGATGCCGACGTGCGCCTCGGGCACCAGCGTGTGAATCTTGTCGGCGATGGACGAGATGTCCTGCACACGATTGTGGACATAGAACACCTGGCCGCCTCGCAGCAGTTCGCGGCGTACGGCTGCGGTGACCTGCGCATCCTCGTAGGCGCCCACATAGGTCAGCACCGGCAACCGGTCTTCGGGCGGGGTGGCGAGCGTGGACATCTCGCGAATGCCGGTCACGGCCATTTCCAGCGTGCGCGGGATAGGCGTGGCAGACAGGGACAGCACGTCCACGTTGGTGCGCAGGGCTTTCAGCGTCTCCTTGTGTTCCACGCCGAAACGCTGCTCCTCATCGATGATGACGAGTCCCAGATCCTTGAACTTGATTTTCGGGTTCAGCAGCTTGTGCGTGCCGATGACCACGTCCACCGTGCCGGTTTCCAGCCCCTCGATGGCCTCGTTGATCTCTTTGGTGGTCTGGAATCGGCTCATGGCCGCCACATTGACCGGGAAACCCTCGAATCGTTCGCTGAACGTCTCGTAATGCTGCTGGACAAGCAGCGTGGTGGGCACGAGCACGGCCACCTGCTTGCCGTCCTGCACGGCCTTGAAGGCGGCACGCAGTGCGATTTCGGTTTTGCCGAAGCCCACGTCGCCGCAGATGAGGCGGTCCATCGGCACGGGCTTTTCCATGTCGGATTTAACTTCGTCGATGGTGGTGAGCTGGTCGGCGGTTTCCTGATAGGGGAAGGCGTCTTCCAGCTCTTTCTGCCATGGGGTGTCCGGGCTGAACGCGAAGCCCTTGGCGCGCTGGCGGGCGGAGTACAGCTTGATCAGGTCGTCGGCGATCTCGTGGACGTGCTTGCGGGCCTTGGCCTTGGTGGCCGCCCAGTCGGAGCCGCCGAGCTTGTTGAGCTTGGGGGCTTCGGCGCCGATGTATTTGCTGACCTGGTCGAGCTGGTCGGTGGGGATGAACAGTTTGTCCGCCGGGGCGCCGCGCTTGGAAGGCGCATATTCGATGACCAGGTATTCGCGAGTGGTTTTGTTGGCGCCGGTGCCGATGATGCGCTGACGCATTTCGATGAACCGGCCAATGCCGTGCTGCTCGTGCACCACGTAATCGCCTTTTTTGAGCTCCACCAAGTCGATGGCCTTGCGCCGGCGTTTCGGCGTTTTGGCCACGGCCACGGCTGAAGTGCGGCCGGTCAGGTCGCGTTCGGTGAGCAGGGCGATTTTGGCGGCTTTGTCCACGAAGCCGTCGATGGCCTGAGAGCGGATGACGTCGAAATTGGCGATGCCGGTAGTGTTGATCGCACGCTTGAGCCTGGCCAAGGTGCCGGCCGCAGCGGCGGTGATGGTGACGTGGAAGCCGGCATCGAGCAGGCCTTCGATGCCTTGGGAGGCCTTGGCCTCATCCCCTCGGAATTCGGCCGGGTTCTGGGCGTCGAGCTGCACATGGCCGGTCAACGTGGTGTCCACGCCGAAACTGGTGAGGCGAATCACCGGATGTTCGGAGTATTCGAGGGAGCTGATGGTTTCCGCATAGTCGAGGAAGCTGGCTTCGTCGAAGCTGATGGGCGCGCCGGCGCCGTGGCCGGAGGCGGCCACATGCCAGCTTGCGGCCAGGAACTCGTTCGCGGTTTTTGCCAAGTCTTCGGCGGAGCGGCGCAGTTTCTCCGGGTCGCTCAGGAGGATCACGGCGTGCTTGGGAAGCATGGAGCCCACCGGTTCCAGATGGTCCACGAGTGCGGGCATCAGGGATTCCATGCCTTCGACCGGAATGGCGTTGGCGATGGATTCGAGCATGTCCTCAGCATTGGGAATCGAACCGACCAAGGCTTTGGCGCGGGTGCGCACGGCGTCGGTCAGCTGCAGTTCACGGCATGCGGTGGCCCAGATGGTCTTGAGGCCGTCGCCGTAGGTACGCTGGTCGGAGGCGTGGAATTCCTTGATGGTGTCAATTTCGTCGCCGAAGAATTCGATACGCACCGGGTGCGGTGCGGTGGGCGGGAATACGTCAAGAATGCCTCCGCGCACCGCGAACTCGCCACGGTCCATGACCAGGTCCACGCGCGTATAGGCGTTTTCGATCAGACGTTTGGCGGCTTCGTCGAGGGGCAGGTCCTCCCCCACGGTGAACACGAGCGGCTCGACATCGCCCAGTCCTTGGACGACTGGCTGGATGAGCGAGCGGATCGGCATGACGAGAATGCGAATCGGGCCGAACATCGAATCGGTATCGCTCGGATGCTTGAGTCTGCGGAACACGGCCATGCGGCTGGCCACGGTGTCCGCGCGCGGGCTCAGACGCTCGTGCGGCAGGGTTTCCCAGGCTTCGAGCTGGGCGATGTCGTTCGGGTCGCCATCATACCAGGAGCGCAGCGAGCCCACGGTCTCTTCGGCTTCGCGGCCGGAGGCCACGACCAGCACGACCGGCTTGCCGGGTTTGCCGGCCACACCCTGCCCGATGGCGGCGGCCAAAGCCGGGCGCAAACCTTCGGGGATGCCGGCCAGGACGGAGTTGTCGACGTCGTCCGAAGCCTCGATGTCGCCGGCGGCGAGCTTCAGGAAGGTCTTGTCCTGTTCCAGCTCAGACAGGATGCCTACCAGTGAGCCGTTGATCAGGTCCGGGTGCGTCGCCTCACCGGCCATTGAACTTCTCCTGGGTCTTGGCAAGACCGTGGAAGATGATGTCCTCGGCGGCGTCGGCGCCGTCAGCCAGGAATTCGGGCAGCTGCTTGCGCTGGTCCGGACCGAATCCGCCCAGCACCCAGTTCACCGTGTTGTCATGCGCGTTCGCACCGCGCTTGGAGTGACCGACGCCCATGCGCACACGCGCGTATTTCGGCGTGCCGAGGGAACGGTCAATCGACTTGATGCCGTTGTGGCCGCCTGCGGAGCCGCCTGCCTTGACCTTGATACGGCCGAATTCCAAGTCCATGTCATCGTGAATCACCACAATATGGTCGGGCTCGATCTGGTAATAGGCGCTAATGGAAGCCACCGCATTGCCGGAATCATTCATATAAGTCAGCGGCTTGGCCAGAAAGAACTTGACGGTGCGGCCGTCCAGGTTCATCACGCTTTTACCGAGCATGGCCAAGCCCTTGTGATCGGCGAAGTTCACCGTCCAACGTTCGGCGAGCACGTCGGCGGTCATGAAGCCCATGTTGTGCCGCGTGTCCTCATATTTTTTGCCGGGGTTGCCCAGTCCCGCAATCAGCCAGAAATCCGATGCCATAATCCGCTCCTCGTCCGTCTTCCTTTATTCCCGTATGCACGTTCTGTACGTTCCGTACGTCATGCGCGCGTTCGCCTCGCGCACTGGCCCATGCCCGGCCGGATCCAACCGTCAAGATTGTACTCAACGCCGCCGTCAAGCTCGTTTGCTCCGGCATCCTCACACTTTTCTTGACTGAAATGACTTACTGCAAGGCTACAGGTCCAAATACCAGTAGGACATGTCCCGCATGGTGCCGGTGGAGTCGGTGGCAGCGGCGGGCATGAGTCCGAATTGGGTGAAGCCGAAGCGGTGCATGAGGGCAATGGAGCCGGCGTTATCGGCGAAAATGATGCCGCAGGCCTTGCGCATGTGGCGGGCCAGCGCCTCGGTGAGCAGCCTGTCAAGCATGAACGTGCCTACTCCCCTGCCTTGCCATGCCGGATCGATGTAATAGGCCAAATCGGTGACACCGTCATATCCTGCGCGGTCATAGAACACGGAGAGCGCACCGAAGCCAATGATTGAACCGTCTTCCGATTCCACAACAAAAACGCCGTAGGGCGGCGTATGGGATTCGACCCAGGCACGGCGTTGGTCGAAGGTGCGCGGGGTGAGGTCGGCGGTCGCACCGCCGGCCATCACTGAGGCGTTGTAGATGTCGGCGATGGCTTGGACGTCGGATTCGACGGCCGGACGGAAGGTGTATGGCATGAGGTTCCTTTGAATACGCAAATAGCCCGTCCTTATGATAAGGACGGGCTATGTCAGTTGAGGTAACCGACTCCCTTCAGTCGCCTTCGGCGATGGCTCCCCTCACCCTGAGGGGAGCCAATTCCTGTCGGAACTACTTGTCGAGCTCGATGGCCTTGTTGAGGGCGTCTTCAAGCTCCTTCTGCGCCTTGCCGTAGGCGGTCCAGTCGCCGTTCTTCATGGCGGACTGGCTGTCCTTCATGGCTTGGGCGGCATCGTTCAGCGCCTGCTGGAGTTCGGGGCTACGGTCGGAAGACGAGCCGGAATCCGACTTGCCGTCCGTGGTGCCGGACTGGCCACCATTGGTATCGGAACCAGATTGGTCACCGGATATGCCGGACGACTGGTCACCAGACGATCCGTCACCGGACACGTTCTCGGCATCGCCTGCGGCCGCGCCGGAATCACCACCGAACACCTGATCCAAGGCCTCATCCAACGTATCCGCAAATCCTACCTGATCACCGAACGCGACCAGCGTCTTCTTGAGCAGCGGGAATGAAGTCGCACCCGAAGACTTGACGTACACGGGCTGCACGTACACCAGTCCGCCACCGAGCGGCAGGGTGAGCAGGTTGCCGCGCACCACTTGCGTGTCGCCGGATTGCAGCAGGTTCAGTTCCTTGGACACGTCGGCGTTGGCGTTGAAGTTGTTCTGCGCCTGGCCGGGGCCCGGTACGTTCGAATCCTTGGGCAGCTCCTGCAATCGGATGGTGCCGTAGTTTGAGCCTATCTTGCCCTTCTCATTGCCGGCATCCGAGTCGACCGACAGGAAGCCGGTGAGGATCTCACGGGTGGACTGGCCAGCCGGAATGTAGGTGGAGGTCAGCGAGAACACCGGTTCCTTGGTGCCACCGGTCTGCAAGGTCAGGTAGTACGGCGGCTGCAGGATGTCCTGGTCCTGCTGGGACTGGGATTCGGTCGGGTCGACCGGCGTCTGCCAGAAGTCCTCGCCGGAGTAGTACTGGTTGGCGGAGGTCACGTGGTACTTGGAGAGCAGCTCGCGCTGCACCTTGAACAGGCTTTCCGGGTAGCGCATGTGGCTCATCAGGTCGCCGGAGATATCGGAGAGCTGGTGGTACTGGCCGGGGAAGATCTTCTCCCATGCCTTGATTACCGGGTCGGATTGATCCCATACGTACAGATCCACGGAACCGTCGTAGGCGTCCACGGTGGCCTTGACCGAGTTGCGGATGTAGTTGGCCTTCTGCGAGCCCAAGGATGAGACCGTTGCGGAAGAGACGGTGGTGGAATCCTTGGTGGCGGAGCCGAGGTCGGTCATCTGCGAGTATGGGTAGGCATCAGAGGTGGTGTAGCCGTCGACGATCCACTTGACGCGGCCATCGACCACGGCCGGATACACACGGCCGTCAAGCGTCAGGTACGGCGCCACCTTGGCCACGCGCTCCTTGGGGGAACGATCGTAAAGAATCTGCGATTCGCTGGTCACACGGTCGGAGAAGAGAATCTGATCGGAGCCGAAGCGGATTGCGTAGAGAATACGGGAGAACAGGTTGCCAACCGAGGGGCCGCCGTCGCCCTTGAACGTGGTCAGGGCGCCTTCCGAACCGGTCGGGTAGTCGAACTCCCAAGCCTGCGTGCCCTCCGGTGCGCCGACGATCGAGTATTCGGTGGTGTTCGGCGAGAAGTAGATGCGAGGCTCATACTTTTCGGATTCAGTGAGCTTGCCCTGAGTGGGGATGCCGGATTCGAAGAATTCAGGCTGGCCGTCGGCGGTCACCTTGTTACCGTAAGCGGCCACCACGCCGTAACCGTGGGTGTACACGGTGTGGTCATTGACCCAATTGCGGTTGTCGTTGCCGGCCAGGGCAAGCTCGCGGGCGGCAATCACGGTGTCTTGGGAAACGCCGTCGATCTCGTACTTGTCGACTGCCAAAGTGTCGGCGAAGGTGTAGTACTGCTTGGACTGCTGCAGCTGTTTGAATGTGGGGCTGACGACCTGCGGGTCGAGCAGACGAATCTGCGCGGTGGTGTCGCCCTCCTTGGCCAGAGCGCCCTGCTCGCCCTTGTCGGTTACCTTGTATTGCTCGGTCTTGAGCTTGTCAAGACCGTAGGCGGCGCGGGTGGCGTCGATATTGCGCTGAATGTAGGTGGATTCCATCTCCTGTGCGTTCGGGTTGACGCGGAAGCGCTGCAACAGCACCGGCCATGCCACGGTGAGCACAAGACCCACCACGACCACGACGGCAATGGAGGTCACCGGCACACGCCAGGCCTTGAGCGCGGCGGAGGCGCGCACGCCGATGGACGCCTGGCCTTCGAGCGTGTGGGAACGCATGAGCCAGATGCCCAGCACCACGCCGAGGATGGCGGTCAGCGCGGCCATGATGAAGGTGACGGGGATGTTGGCATGCACGGCGGTGTAGGAGGCACCGGTGATGCGTGAACCCTGCACGGTGAGCTGGTCGAAGACGCCGATCATCTGGCGCACTGCCCAAGCGAACATGTTGAGCATCAGCCAGATGCCAAGCTGGCGACGGCAACGCTTGGTGATGGAGAACAGGCCGCGTCCGTTAACCGGCATAGTAATGCGGATACCACCCATCAGCACATGAGTGACCACGGAAAACACAAGGCCCACGCCCAGCAGCATGGCCACGGCGGCGAGCACGAGCTTCAGGCCCGGCAGCACGAACACGTAGAAGCCGTTGTCCAGACCGAACTGCGGATCGGTGGTGCCGAACGACTGCGCGTTGAACATGAGCAGAATCTCGCTCCAGTTCGCGTTGAACTGAGAGCCGAAGATGACGCCGACGATCAGCGAAATCACCACGGCCACGCGGCGAGCGGTTTTCGAGCTGACGGATTTGCCGACCTCGACCACATCGCCGTTAATGCGAATGGTGGAACCGTCGGCCGAATCAGGGCGTGCTCGAATGGCCAGCCAGGCGGAAACGAAGCCGGTCAAGGCCATGAGCAGCGCGTAGGCCACCCACAGACCGATTTTCACCCCGAGCTGGGTCCAGACCACGGACTGGAAGCCGAGCTGGCCGTACCACATCAGATCGGTGATGAATCGGGACAGGCCGAAGAACAGACCGACGATGATGGCCAAGGCCAGCACCACGCCGATCAGAATCTTGCTGCCACGGCTGCCTCCTGAGCCACCGGACGCTGGCTTACGGGTGATACGCGGATTGGCCGGGCCACGTGGAGGGCGGGATGACCCGGAGGGGCCGGCGTTGGTGTTGCGGGCCGGACCGTCCCCATCGGCCTCGACATCGAGGATGATCGGATCGTCATTGTTCGCATTGTTGCGTCGTGAATCGCCGCCATTGCCGAACAGTATTGAGAAAGGATCGTTAAAAGACATAACTCAAGCCTATCGAAAGGGCGGGAGGTAGGTTATGCCCTGAGCACAGAATGAGGCAGCGTTCTGTTCTACGCTCCGTTCTACGCTTGCCGGTATGAACAGCCAACGGCCACAACATATGCGTCCCTCAGCACACGCCACACGCCAACTTCGGCACAGGAGCATTCCAATCGTGGCGGCAATATGTGCTTTGGCGGTGGTGTTGGCCGGTGTGGCAGTCTACGGATGGCATGTCGGATGGTTCGCCAAATCCACATCAAACGGCAACACCACCACTCCCCAGACCTCCCAGACGAGTGCGTTACCGCGCACCGACGTTCCTTCCCCGAAGAAGAACGACGATCCGGCGGCACAAGCCCAACGTGCGGTATCCGCCATGACGCTTGAGGAACGTGTGGGACAGTTAGTGATGGTGCCGTTGTTCGCCGGTTCCGAACCCTCCTCGTTGGCTTCAACAATCGCCGACGAGCACATTGGCTCCGCCCCTCTCCTTTTGGATTGCGAAAAATGCCAAATCG
>OAWY01001374.1_pt1 | contig 10319 bp, 7 predicted proteins | sample 1495591 | NCBI WGS metagenome assembly OAWY01 (sample SAMEA2580283, study PRJEB22360) | human gut metagenome | biome: human gut; feature: human-associated habitat; material: faeces | place: Denmark | collected 2008/2010
AAATTGTCAGCAGTGCGTATGTCCGACGTCAGGGGTTTTCCGATGTAGTGGCAGAGGTTCATGGTTGCCAGACGGAGTGCATTGCCGGCCTTACGGATGTTGAGTTCACTCTCATTCAGTTTTACTTGTACTTTCAGGACGTCATTTTGAGGCTTTAGTCCATGCTTGTAGGCGCTTTCTACATTTTTCTTCAATTCAACGAGCACTGCGTTGTACTTGTCCGCCACTTTCTTCATCTCTTTGGCTTTGATGACTTGTGCATAGGCTTGGTCGGTTTTCACAATGACCTCCGATGCCGTCAGCGTTTCGCTCAGCTGTGCCATTTCTTTGCCCAATAAAGACATCTTATAAGCGGCACGAATTTTGCCGCCCATATAAAGAGGTTGTTCCACTTGTATGCCACCCATATACACCATGCCTATTTTATAGTTCATGTCTACTCCCGGGAAGTAAGCGAAGCCGTTGTTGGGCAGAAACTGTCCCGTAGCATCGGGCAGGAAAGCCTATGCGCAGAAAGGTTGGAAGATTGCCGCCGGCTATGCCTAAACTGCCGTCTGCCGTACTGTAAATACCTGTTCCGCTGAGGGTGAAGTTTGGCAAGAAGTTGCCTTTGTAACTCTTTGCGGTGTAGCGTGCGCTTTCCGTCTGTTTGGCCGAAGCCGCCATTTCTTTATTGTATTTCAAAGCCATTTCCCTGCATTGCTCCAGTGTCAGTGTCTCTTGGGCAGAGATACCGGTAGAGAAAAGCAGGGCGGTGAGGATAATTATTTTCTTTTTCATTGTTACTCGTTTTTAATGTGAAAGAATAATGCGTATAGGATAGGGATGAACAGGAGCGTTATCAGTGTTCCGAATGTCAGTCCGCCCATAATGGATGCGGCCAGAGAACCGAACATGGCATCGGGCAGCAGCGGTATCATGCCCAGAATGGTAGTCAGCGCTGCCATGGTTACAGGTCGTAAGCGGCTTTGGGCGCTATCGACCAATGCCGTAACCGGCTCTATTCCCTGATTAAGTTGAAGGGTTATTTCATCCATTAGCACAATGCCGTTTTTGATGAGCATGCCTATCAGTCCCAATGTGCCTACAATTGCCACGAAGTTGAATGTTTTGCCCGTAAGCAGCATTACTGCCACTACTCCTACAAGAATCATGGGGAGACAACAGAAGATGACAGCCGGTTTACGATAATCCTTGAACAACATAATGAGGATGGCAATCATTAATATGATGGCCAGCGGGAAGTTCTTGAACAGGTACTTCATAGACTGGTCGCTTGCATTCTTCTCTCCTTGCCAATGAAGGGTGTAGCCGTCGGGTAGCTCTATCTGTTCTATCTTCCGGGCAATGGCTTGCCGCGCCTTCTCCGTTTCTATGCCGGGAGCGGGAGAGCATTGCACACGCTGGCTGCGTTGCCCGTTGTAACGGGGTACTACAGGATCTTCCCAACGGATATCGATACTCTTACTGATTTGTTTCAGCGGAGTGCTTCCCATAAGGCTTTCCACCAGTTCCTCTTTGCTCAAAGTACCGGCTTTGAGTTTCACGATGTTCTCCTCGTTCATCAGTCCGTTCAATGAAGGAAGGGTGGAGAACACTTGCGTGTTGCCCAGGTTTTCTATCGGTTGCCCTTTCTCATCCAGGCATTTCAGGTAGATATTGTCGCGGTGTATGCCTTCATAGAAAGAACCGATAGGTATGCCGCCGTTGGCGGAAAGGAGAGACATGCTGACATCACTGCGGCTGAGGCCGAGAGCGCGGGCGGCTGCTTGGTCGTATTCTATGGAAAGTACGGGTATCTGCGGTTCCCAGTCGGTGGTGATGAGGCATACTTCCGGAGTATTCTCCATAATGTTCCGCGCACTGTCGGCCAACTGATGCAGTATGGCCGGATCGGGTCCCATAAACTGTGCTTCGATGGGATATTTCTTGAACATCAGGTTGTAACGCTTCAGTTTCACGTAGGCATCGGGGTAACGCTGTGCCAGGTAGTTTTGTATTTCATCCATATTGTCTACAAGGTCGTCCGGTGAAGTGAAGTCGATAATCAGTTCGCCATATGAGAGGGAAGGGTTGGCGATGCTGCGCACGAGGTTGTAACGCCCCGGCGTACCACCTATCGAAGTGGTGACGTGAGTAATCTCCTTACGTGTTTTCAGATAGGTTTCTATCTCTTTCAGATCTCGTGCCACGCGGGTGGAGTTATTGCCTTCGGGTAGCTTGTATTCCATATAAAGCTGGTCATATACCATGTCCGGGAAGAACCCCTGGCGCATATATCCGTAGCCGAAAATGGAAAGCCCTAACAAAGTAATCATTGCCAGAACAAAACTCCAACGGTGTGCCAAACCGAAATACAGGGCAGTGCGCAAGAGTGCGTATGTACGGCCTTTGTACTCGCGTTTTCCGGTAGTGCTGACTTCGATTGCGGGGTGCAGCCTGCGGTCGGCCATTAGGGGAACATGGGTCAATGCCAACACCCAGCTCAACAGTAGAGAGACTGCCAGCACAATGAAAAGGTCGCGGGTATAGACGCCTGCTGTGTCCGGTGACATGAAAATGGGCAGAAAAGCGATAATAGCTATCAGGGTGGCTCCCAACAGAGGCATTGCTGTTTGGCGGCCAATGGCTGTCATGGCTTCCATGCGGTTCTTTCCCGCTTTCAGATCCACCAGTATTCCGTCTACGATGACGATGGCGTTGTCTACCAGCATCCCCATTGCAAGTACGAATGCGGCGAGCGATACGCGTTGCATGGTTCCTCCTGCCGTTTGCAGGAATAGGAACGAACCGAATACGGTGACAATCAGGCTAATCCCGATTATGACTCCGCTTTTGAAGCCCATAGCCAGCATCAGGATGACTACGACGATGATGACGGACTCAATCAGGTTAATTACGAAAGTGCCCAAAGAAGCTCCTACGCGTTCCGGTTGGTAGAATACTTTGTGGCACTCTACACCTGCGGGCAGACGGCTTTCTTTCAGTTGCGCCAGTTCTTTTTCTACGGCGGCGCCGACTTTCACAATATCCGATTTGCCGGAAGCTGCGATAAGAATTCCCTGGGCCCGTTCGCTGTCGAAGAACAGTTCGTTACGGGTGGGCTCTTCATATCCTTTCTCTATCCGGGCTATGTCGCGCATACGGAGCTGGTCGTCGTCATGCCCTTGTATCAGCATATTGCCGATGTCTTTCACAGTCTTGAATTTATCGCTGACGGTCATGCGGATACGGTTGTCTCCATTGTCATAGTAGCCGCTGTATGTGGTTTTGTTTTGGCCGTTCAGTGTAGCGAGAACTTCGGCAGGCTTCACGCCAAGGTTTGCCATGCGGTCCTGCAGCAGGGAGATATTGATACATTCGGGACGTTTGCCATACAATTCCACCCGGTCTACATCTTCCATATCGCTGATTTCCCGTTTGATGAGCTCGGCGTAGTCGGACAGTTCACGATCGGATAGTCCGTCGCCGGTCAGTGCATAGAACATTCCGTATACGTTGCCGAAATCATCTTTGACAATCGGGGTGCTTGCCCCGTCGGGGAGTAAGGCGCAGGCGTCGCTTACTTTGCGTCGCAGCATATCCCAGCATTGTTCCACTTCTTCATCCGGGGTGATGGTGGTCAGCTCTATCTGTATCAAGGAAAGGTCATTGTAAGAGTAGCTTTCTACATTGTCTATGTTCCCCATGCTGCGGATGCTCTTTTCCAATACATCCGTCACTTCCAGTTCCACTTGGTGGGCGGATGCTCCCGGGTAGGTGGTGACCACCATGGCGAGCTTTACTTTTATTTCCGGGTCCTCCAGTTTGCTCATCTGGTAGCAGGAGAGAATTCCGCCGATAAGCAGGACCATTACCAGGAAGTAGACCAGGTTACGGTTCTTAAATGCCCATTTACTTATATCCATATTACTGATATTTTAGTGTACATTCATGTTATAATAACCCGCCGATATTTGTCTCGCTGGCAACTGGCAGCGGTTTTACGATTTCTCCGTTCTCTATGTAGTGTATTCCTGCCGAAACAATCAGGTCTCCGGGTTTCAGCCCATCGGATGTGATGATACTGCGTCCGTCGCTCATCAGGCGTACTACGGTTACTTCGCGACTGCTTACTTTATTGTCGGACGGATTATATACAAAAACGCAGGCTTTGCCGTTTTTTTGCAGAATGGCATTACCGGGTACGGACAGATTGCGGGGACTGTCACTATCGCAACGAATGGTAACCATTGTATTCATGCCCGGCGAGGGGATGGGTTGTTTGTCTGCAAGCAGTTGCAGGCGCATGGTGTACAGCTGGTTGGCATTGGCTTTGGGAGTTACGCTGATTAACTTCAACAGATAGGTCTGCTCCGGATAAATGTCGAAAGTACAGTAATATTGGTCGAACTGTTCCCGACGGATATATTCGGCTGCCGGCAGGTTTATCTCTACTTCCGGTGCGCCACTGCTGATCATAGACAGGACAGGCATTCCGGCACCTATCGTTTCGTGCGCTTCGAACAGTCGTTTTTGTATATAACCGCTGAAAGGTGCGTAAAGCCGGGTGTATCCCAGCTGGTCTTTATGATGCTGATATTTGGCGGTGATTTGTTTCAGTCCGTACACTGCTTTGTCGTTGGCGCTGGGGGTAGTCCCGTTATCTTTATATAGAGCCATCACACGTTCTGCCTCTGCTTTTATCTGCTTGTATTCGGCTTCGGTGGCATCCAGTTGCACTTGGTAGTCCGTAGGGTCCAGTTCGGCAAGCAACTGTCCGGCTTGTACGCGGGCGCCATCCTTTACATATATTTTCTGTATGGTTCCGCTGACTCTGAAGGCGAGACTGATGTCCTGTGCCGCCTTCACTTTTCCGGGATATTGCAAATAACTCTGCCCGCTGGCGGAAATAACCGTATCTATTTTTACTGTTTGGCATCCTTTGGCATCTTGTGTGCTGCCGTTGCAGGATGTAAGTGAGCATAAGGAAATGCTTGCTAAAATCCAATAAATTCGTTTCATAATCTAAGGTATATTAATTTGTGACAAAATTACTCAGTAACCGCTATATAGAAAAGGTTTATAAGCATTATAAACTGTTCTGTTTATGACATCCTGATAAGGAAAAACAGACTATTTCCGGTTTATTATGTTTTCTGATATTCGGCAGGCGTCATTCCCGTCATTCTCTTGAAGAATTTCGAGAAGAAAGACGGATTGGGAAAGTTCAATTCATCCGATATTTGGAAGATTAGCAGATTACTGTGCTTCAGTAGTACTTTTGCTTCAAGAATAACGGATTGGTTGATCCATTGCATTACTGTCTGTCCGCTTGCCTCACGTATAATGGTGCTCAGATAATGAGAGGTCAGGCATAGCTTGTCGGCATAGAAGTTGACGGAACGTTCTTGCTTACTATATTCGTTTACAAGGGCTATGAAACGGCGGAATATTTCTTCCTGACGTGAAAGGCGCAGGGAAGAGGTGGTATGTGTTTGCTCGTGAATATATTTGAGGTTACAAAGTAGGGATACAATGAGATGTTGTACGGTTTCACGACGATAAGGTGAAGAATGAAGTATCTTCCATAGCAAAATAAAGAACAGCTCTGTTTGAGTCCATTCTTCCTCATTAAGTGACAGTATGATACCGTTTCTTGTGTAAGTTTCCGACAAAATAAAATTTGGCATGGCAGGCAGGAAATTGTAAGCAGGCATTATGACCTGAAAATCATAATCAGAACTGATTTCCAGCATTTCTATCAAAGAATTGTCGGGGATTATGATAATCTTACGGGCAGATATCTCATACTCGATAAGATTGATGGAAATTCGTCCTGTTCCTTGCAAAACACGAATTATCCGTCCTTCTTTGGCACGATAGGGTTGCCTGATCTGGAATAATTTACTTCCCATTTGTATAAAACTTATAACCATACCCAAATCATCGTTTATAAATCGGTATTCAAGATTATTGATGATTTCCGGTTTGTAACGTATATCATCTAGTGCAACGTTTATAGGTTTGTTCTTTTCCATATCTATAAATAGTGAATAATTCAGTGGCAAAGATAATAAAGCATCCATATATTTTCCTTTTTTCATTAAAAAGCCGTACTATTAGAACATCTTTGCGGACAAATAGGTTGTAAGCATACTAAGTTATGCTTCTATCTTTGCATTGGCTAAAATAAATAAGAAACAGATATGAATATGAAACAAGCAATTTTCTCTTTAGTATTCCTGCTTGCAGCTACATGGGCGCATGCCCAGCTTACCTTGGATGAATGTCAGCGCGGGGCGCAGGCGAATTATCCGTTAGTACGTCAGTATGGATTGATAGAAAAGGCACGCGAATATGATCTGTCTAATGCCGGAAAGGGATATTTGCCCCAGTTTTCCCTGTCGGGTAAGGCTACCTATCAAAGTGATATAACCGAACTGCCCGTCGAGATACCGGGAGTCAATATAAAGACTGCTCCAAAAGACCAGTATCAGGTGATGCTCGAACTGCAACAGACCATTTGGGACGGTGGGGATATCCGTAACCGGAAACGCCTTACACGTGCGGCATCGGATGTAGATATGGAAAAGCAGCATGTAGATATGTATGCCTTGAACGACCGTATCAACCAGCTATTCTTCGGTATATTGTTGCTGGACGAACAACTGAAGCAGAATCAACTCTTTCAGGATGATTTGGGAAGAACACATAAGCAGGTGTCAAACTATATAATAAACGGTATAGCTACTCAAAGCGATTTGGATGCCGTCAGCGTGGAGCAACTCAATACCAAACAACGCCGTATCGAATTGGAGACATCACGCCAGGCATACATAAATATGCTTTCTGCTTTTATTGGAAAGGAAATTCCTGCCGGGACCATTTTACAGAAGCCCGTTCCGGAAGATTCGGACGGTATGGGAAACGGAATAAATAATCGTCCGGAACTGCGCCTCTTCGATGCGCAAGGAGAACAGCTAAGAGTGCAGGAAGCTATGTTGAATGTAAGACTGATGCCTCGTTTCGGACTGTTTGTACAGGGCGCTTATGGCAATCCGGGATTGAATATGCTGAAAGATGAATTTAATGCGTTCTATATGGCAGGTGTACGTAATGGAACTTTGGTAGCCTGTATACTTTAAAGAACGACCGCCGCAGGATAGACAATAGCCGCCGGCAGATAGAAACGGGTAGAGATGTATTCCTTTTCAATACCCGCTTGCAGGCTACACAGCAGGATGCAGATGTAATATCCATGCGCAGGAAAATGGCAGATGATGATGAAATCATCCGTTTGCGTGAAAATATCCGTTGTGCAGCTGAGGCTAAGGTGGAAAACGGGACGCTGACTGTTACCGATATGCTTCGTGAAATAACCAATGAGAACTTGGCGCGTCAAACCAAGGCGTTGCATGAAGTGCAACTGCTGATGAACATCTGGCAACTGAAATATACATTGAATAATTAAGAATTTTCTAATAACAATAAAACCATATAATATGAAATCGTTTAAATTATTTCCGGTTCTGCTTTTTCTTACAGCTTGTGGCAGCGGCATTCCGAAATATGACGCTACGGGAACTTTTGAAGCTACCGATGTGATAGTCTCTGCCGAAGCCACCGGAAAGATACTCACTTTGGATGTGGAAGAAGGTACAACATTGAGGGCCGGACAGGAAGTCGGTGTCATTGATACTGTTCAGCTTTATCTCAAAAAGCTTCAGTTGGAGGCGAATGTCAAATCTGTGGAAGGGCAGCGTCCTGATATTCTGAAACAGGTGGCGGCCACTAAAGAACAGATTGTTCAGGCACAACGTGAACGTGACCGCGTGCACAATCTGCTTCGTGTGGGTGCGGCTAATCAAAAACAGTTGGATGACGCCGAATCGCTGCTTGAGGTACTTCGCAAACAACTCGCAGCTCAGAACTCCACCTTGCAGAACAGTGACCAAAGTCTGACGTGGCAAAGTTCATCGGTAGGCGTTCAGGTGGCACAGATTCAGGACCAACTAAAGAAATGTCATATTACTTCCCCTCTGACGGGAACTGTCCTTGCCAAATATGCGGAAGCAGGAGAACTGGCGGCGCCGGGAACCCCGCTATTCAAGGTTGCCGATATGGAGCAAGTTTATCTGCGTGCCTATATCACTTCCGAACAGCTGTCCGAGGTGAAGCTGGGACAGAAAGTAACGGTCTATTCGGACTATGGCAAGGAGGTCCGGAAAGAATATCCGGGCGTTGTCACTTGGATTTCGGACAGTTCCGAGTTTACTCCGAAAACCATTCTAACGAAGGATGAACGCGCCAATCTGGTATATGCTGTTAAAGTGGCTGTGAAGAATGACGGCATGCTGAAAATAGGAATGTATGGAGGAGTAGAGTTCAAGTGATTGATGCTATGCAGCCGGCGTTGGGGTAAGTCACCGTTTATAATTAAAATTCAATAACAGTATGAGTTCTGCAGTAACTGTCAATAATGTATTTAAACGTTACGGCCGGGTGGAAGCCTTGCAAGGTGTTTCATTGTCTGTCGAGCCGGGTGAGCTTTTCGGCATCATCGGTCCTGACGGTGCGGGGAAGACATCCCTGTTCCGTATTCTCACCACTTTGCTGCTTGCCGATGAAGGCACAGCTACGGTTTGTGGACTGGATACGGCGAAGGACTATAAAGCTATTCGTGAGCGGGTAGGATATATGCCTGGACGGTTCTCGCTCTATCAGGATCTGACGGTAGAAGAAAACCTGAATTTCTTTGCTACGGTTTTCCATACCACCATTGAGGAAAATTATGATTTGGTACGCGACATCTACCGGCAGATAGAACCTTTTCGCAATCGTCGTGCGGGGGCTTTGTCCGGTGGTATGAAGCAGAAACTTGCTCTTAGTTGCGCGCTTATCCATAAACCGGATGTCCTCTTTCTGGATGAACCGACTACCGGTGTAGACCCTGTCTCGCGTAAGGAGTTTTGGGAAATGCTTCGCCGTCTCAGGGAACAGGGCATTACCATTATCGCGTCTACTCCAATTATTGACGAGGCACGTCAGTGCGACCGTATCGCTTTCATCAATGAAGGGAGGATACGTGGTATTGATACTCCCGACCGTATTCTGAAACAGTTTGCAGACATCCTTTGTCCTGCGGGACTTTTGCACGAAAAAGCGGATAATTGTGAGAGCTACGTAATTGAAGTGGACGGATTGACGAAACGTTTTGGCAGTTTTACAGCTGTCGACCATATTTCTTTTAAAGTGCGTCAAGGTGAAATCTTTGGTTTTTTGGGTGCTAACGGAGCTGGTAAGACCACTGCCATGCGCATGCTCACCGGATTGAGTCATCCCACCGGAGGCAAAGCCAGGGTAGCCGGTTTCGATGTCGCCACCCGGTCCGAGGATGTGAAGAGGAATATCGGCTATATGAGTCAGAAGTTTTCATTATACGAAGATCTCAAAGTGTGGGAGAATATTCGCCTTTTTGCCGGTATATACGGAATTCCCGAACCGGAGATTGCTCCCAGAACAGACGAGTTGTTGCTACGTTTAGGATTGGAAAAAGAACGTGATACATTGGTGAAAAATCTGCCGTTGGGATGGAAACAGAAGCTTGCTTTCTCTGTGTCCATTTTTCATCATCCTAAGATTGTGTTTCTGGATGAGCCGACGGGAGGAGTTGATCCTGCTACTCGCCGCCAGTTTTGGGAACTGATCTATCAGGCTGCCGATCAAGGTATCACCGTTTTTGTCACTACCCATTTTATGGATGAGGCGGAGTATTGCGACCGTATATCTATCATGGTGGATGGAGTGATTCGTGCGCTTGACACGCCCGACAGGCTGAAACGACAGTTCGGAGTTGAGACAATGGATGATGTTTTCCAACAGCTGGCTCGTGAGGCTGTAAGGACGGCGGATTGATATTAGATATAAGACTTAAAAACAGATTGCGATATAACCATGAAACAATTCATAGCTTTTGTCCGAAAAGAATTCTTCCATATCTTCCGCGATCGGCGTACGATGCTGATCCTGCTGGGTATGCCCATTGTGCAGATCATTCTTTTCGGCTTTGCCATTACTACCGAAGTAAAGAATGTGCGTGTTGCCGTTCTCGATCCTTCCAATGATGTCGTAACTCGGCAAATCATCGATCGTGTGGATGCTAGTGAGTACTTTACTGTTATCCGCAGCTTGTATTCTCCCGAAGAAGCGGATCATTTTTTTAGGAAGGGCGATATTGATATGGCAATTGTTTTTAGCGAACATTTCTCGGATCATCTCTATACCGGTGAGGCAGAAGTACAGATAATCTCCGATGCCACCGATCCCAATATGGCTAA
>OAWY01001392.1_pt1 | contig 10191 bp, 11 predicted proteins | sample 1495591 | NCBI WGS metagenome assembly OAWY01 (sample SAMEA2580283, study PRJEB22360) | human gut metagenome | biome: human gut; feature: human-associated habitat; material: faeces | place: Denmark | collected 2008/2010
GCGGATAGCGGCCCAACGCCAGCAGTCCGGCCAAGGTGGGGCGCAGGATTCCGCCGACCTCCGACTCGTCGGAATCATCATGGCGCAACACCTGCAGATCCAGCAGCACATCGATGCCGTCTCGGTCGGCGAACACGCGCGGATGCTGTTCGCGCACGCGTGCCAACAGTCCGGCAACAAGCTGCGGGTCGAGGTCATCGGTCGTGGCGTCGGGCACGATATCCAGATCGTATGTGGGCTGCAGATGCTCCTCGATGAGCCGGTCGACCTCATAGGAGGTCATGCGCCGGTCGCCGTCGCCGGTACGGATGAACGAGCCGCCGTGCGGTCCGAGCGCGGTGGTGAAGCAGGGCTTGTCGCGCGGCAGCATCTCGTCGATGCGCGCGAACACCAGATTCGCGCCTTCGAACGGGCAGGTGACGATTACGGGCCGCACCACCGGCGTCATCTTCTCGCACGCCTGGCTCAGCGCCTCCTGCATGGCGCGCGCGTCGAATCCCTCGACCGGCGTGAACCCGTTCTTTTCGGACAGGCCCAGGATAATCCAGCCGCCGGAGCCATTGGAGAACGCGGACAGCGTATCGGTGATGGTCGAGGAGATCTTGCGCTTGCATTCCTTGACCTCGCACTGTTGCGTATCGTTGCCGATCAGACGCATGAGTTCGATCAGCTCAGTCATTTTGGCAGTATAGTCATCGACCATGGCGGCCTCCTTGAAACCATTGTGCCCCATAATCCGCCGCCCGCTCGCCTCCAGCCCCGCCAGTTCACCCCAATTCATGCAGAATTCATGGGCCAAACCAGACGAAACGAACGTCGATGTAGGGTTCGGTTCCGCGTGTTCGCCGATGATATCGGCCGGTCGAGGCGGGCGGGCTATGTTGGGTGGCGTGGGAATCTTGCGCGTGATTGATGCTACGGCTGTGTGCTTCGCTCTGGGTATATCCGGCCCGATCAGCGGGACTCAGCCAATGTGATGCCGCCCGCAGCCATCTGCTTGCGGGCCGCAACACCAAGTTCCTCGCTGACCGGCACGGTCAGATCCTCGAACACGGTGACCTCGAAGCCGAGCTTCTTGGCATCGAGCGCGGTGTCCTTGACACAATGCGATTCGGCGATGCCCACCACATCCACGCGACTCACGCCGGCGGCCTTCAGCGCGTTGGCCAGCGTCTTGCCGGCGGATTGCTCGGCCTCGACCTCCTCGCGGGTCTGGATACGGTCGGTATTGTCCTCGATACCCTCAAAACCGGAATATGCCGCCGAATACTGGCCCTTCTTGAAATGATGCTCGATATTCAGCGCCTTGATCGCCGGATGCAATTCGGCGTTCAGCGTGCCGGCCGCACCATGCTTCGGCCACGTGTCCACGAAATCCGGCTCCGCCGACCAGTGCGCGCCCGGCTCGATATGCCAGTCCTGCGTGGTTGCGATATACGCGTACTCGCTGCGATGCGCGTTCACATAATCGGCAATCCGCTCGGCGACCGCGTTGCCGCCTGCGACACCCAGTTCGCCGCTTTCACAGAACGTCGGCTGCACATCCACCACAATCAGTGCCTTGGTCATCGTCATTCCCCTTATTGCCTTGGATTCGTTTTGAATATTGTCTCGAACTCGACGTGCGATTGCTCTCATCATAGCCATGCGCGGCCCTGTGGGAAACGTTCGGGCTTACACTGCAAGCAGCAATCGAATACAAGAACCAGGGGAGGGCGACCAAGACCATGCTGGACCATCTGACGTTGCACGTGAAAGACATCGACCGTAGCATCACATTCTACAAACAGGCGCTCGCACCGCTCGGCTATATCGTCAAGGCGCATCATGAGCCTACGCTCGGATTCGGCGTGGATGACGGAACCCTGCACTCCGATTTCTACGTGTCACCGATTGAAGGGCTGGAGGCGGAGGCTTCGCCGGTCACGCCGGTCACACACATCGCGTTCTTGGCTGACAGTCAGCAAGCCGTGCAGGCGTTCCATGCAGCCGCGCTCGCCGCCGGCGGCCGAGACAACGGCGCTCCCGGTCCGCGCCCGTACCATCCCGGCTATTACTCCGCATTCGTGCTGGACCCGGATGGCAATAACATCGAAGCCGTCGTGGATTGGGCTCATTCGAACGAGTAAAAACATATCCGTATCGTGCCTCAGGCGGCATCGACGGCGTAGGCTCCAACCAGTCGGATTTGTGGTCGCAACGGCGGTATAGGTCACATCACGCAAGCGTGAAGGTGATGGTCTGCTCGGCGGTTTCGGTGCCGATCCATGTGCCGGCTTTGCGGTTCCAATCCATGCCGTCCGCGTGCAGTGCGTCAATGCCGTATTGACGTGCATGCGTGACCAGCCAGCCTGCCGTCTGCCAGCAAAGTCGAGTGCGGTTGTCGGCGGACAGGCCGTCCGGCAGCGTGATCGTCAACGTTGTGCTGGCCGTATTGGTCGCAGCGCCGTTGTTCGTGCCGGTTTTGCCATTTGGGGGCACAACCGAGACATTGACATTCGGCAGTGTACCTCCTATGGCGGCAACCAACCCGTCCGCGTCCGAGGAGGTTGCTGGCTCCAACGCGCACGTGACGCCCGCCGACCGTTCACCGGTCAGCCCCGAGGCCCAAGCGCGTGCCATCGCATCCCATGCGGCATATAGTTCCGGGTAGCCTGAGCGCTGCACCTCCTGCGCGGCGTCCTCCACCGGAATCGTCTCCCAATCCGGCACCTGCAGCAGATGATCGTAGAAGATGTTTGTCGCATAGGTCATGTCGGACACCTGCTCCGCCGTGCCCCAGCCTTGGCTGGGCCGCTGTTGGAACAGGCCGAGCGAATCCAAGTCGCCGTAGTCCAGATTCGTCAGCCTCGACTCCTGCATGGCCGTGGCGATGGCCACCGTCGCCGCGTGATCCGGCAGTCCGCGCGTGACGGCGATGTTCGCAATCAGCGCCGCGTTCTGCGCCTGATCAGGCGTCAAGGTGCGGCGGGCTCCGTCGGACGACACCGCCGCGCAATATGCTTCCTCGGCCGTGCGCGCGGTCTCGCGAGGCGTGAATAGCCGTGGCAGCAGCGTCCATGCCGCGATCAGCGCCGCAACAACAAGTATGACGGCTGCAATCAGCGCGCCCGCGCCATGGGAGCGGCGTCTGCCGTACCGCACCTGTTGTCCCATTGCGCCTCCAATATTTCGGTGTCATGGCTGACCGTGACCGGCTGGCCTATGCAGCATGCGGGATTTGCCGTGTTCCGGCTCGGCCGTCATCATGACAGCGTGGCATATCCACCTGAACGGCGGCTGCGTCATCACGCGACTTTGTGACAAGTCTTCACGCTTCATGACATCCGCGCAAATCAGCCCCTCGAAACCGAGAATGGCGGTCGGGATTGCTCCGACACCAAGGGAGCTGCTGCCGCTATTGTGTGAAAGGCGATTTGTACCGGGTTGAAGGAGAGGAACACATGGCGCAATTGCAGCCGTACTGCGCGATTGAGGGCAATGATGATGGATTGCCCGTCGTGTTCGTGCATGGCATGGGTGTGGACCATCGTTCGCTGATGATGCTCGACAAGGCGTTTGACGGCAATGATTCAATTCGCCGTATATATCTGGATCTGCCCGGTTTCGGCCGTACGCCGGCATTGCCCGAGCATGCCTGCGGGCTGCCGGAAATGGCGGATTGGCTGCAAACGGCCATTGACGGTCTTGTCGGTAAAGCGGCTCCATTCGCCATGGTCGGCAACTCGATGGGCGGTGCGCTTGTCCGCGAAGTATTGGCGCGCGAACCTCGCCGAGTGGCCGGTATGGCATTGATCGCGCCGGTCGTGGACCCGCAGCATGCCGGCCGGCATGTGGCCGAACATGTGGTTGCACAGCCCAATCCCAAGCTGACGCACTCCTTGCCGCAGGAACAGGTGTTCGATTTCATTACCATGGGCGTCAACCAGTCATTCGACGCGTGGCGACGCTACCAACGGTTCATCCTGCCCGGCGTGGCGTTGTGCGACCGTGCGGCATGCGAACGACTGGATCAGCGCTATTGGCTGGCCGATAATCCCGAGGAAATGCTCGGCACATATGCGGGTCCGGTGCTCATCGTCACCGGCAAGCAAGACCAGATCGTCGGATACGAAGATCAGCAAGCCCTGTTGCCGCACTATCCCAACGCCACCTTCGTGACGCTGGACAATGCCGGTCACAACGCGCACATCGACCAACCCGAAGCCGTCATCACGCTCGTGCGCGAATGGGTGGCTCATATGGCGTTCGCTCCGTTGAGCTGACGGTCTGCTGACAGTCTGCCGAAGCCTATATGTATACGAGCGACCAATGCCGGTTGACGCAATACGCCTTGCAAGGTATATCGTTTTTCGATATAGTCATATCGATGTTCGCGGTGTCGCCAAAAAAAACGTCGGCACCTGAAAGGACCGGGCTATGAAAAACTACATGAACCGATGGGTGTTGCTCGCGTTGAAAGCCATCGTGATTCTGGTCTGGCTGGCCTGCCTATGGGGCCAACTATTCGCCGTACCGGGATTGAGCGGCGCGCTGGCCGGCCTCTACCCGAGCCAGACGTCGATGCGCTGGCCATATCTCATTATGGGCGTGCTGTTCCTGTTCTGCATCGAAGCGGCGTTCGTGGCCGTATGGAAACTGTTCTCCTTGTCCGGCTCGGGCGCGAACTCGAGCAGGTGATTTGAGATGACGATTCGCATCAATCTCGACGTCATGATGGCCAAACGCAAGATTGGCGTCGGCGAGCTCGCCGAACAAATTGGCATCACTCCCGCCAACGTGTCCATTCTGAAGAACGGACGTGCCAAAGCCGTCCGCTTCACCACGTTGGACGCCATCTGCAAGGCACTCGACTGCCAACCCGGAGACATCCTCGAATGGGAAGATGGCGATTGATCGACACGCCACCGGCTCGAACTCATGGTTCAACTTGTAGTCTCTCCCAAAATCAATGATGCCCTATCATCCTGCAAGACGATAGGGCATCATCATGTGATTATGCGCAGCTGATATGTTGCGTTGTTATCACTCGGCGTCCGCGGCCGGTGCCTCCTTGGGCGCAGAGAGGAAGTGCTCCTCGCTGGGCAGCACGGTGTTCAGGATCACGGCCACCACGAACGCCACGGCGATGCAGTTCGAGGCGAAGATTTGTTGGAACAGTGCCGGGAACTGCGTGAAGATGTCGCTCACCTGGGTGAAGCCGATGCCGATGGTCAGCGAAAGCGCCGCAATCGTGATGTTGCGCTGCGTGAAGCCCGCCTCGGCAATCATCTGGAAGCCCGAAAGAATGATGTTGCCGAACATCATGATCGTGCAGCCGCCGAGCACCGCCTGCGGCAGCGAGTTGAACACCTCGGCGATGGCCGGCACGAAGCTCGCCAGCACCAGAATCAGTCCGCCGGAGAGAATCACCTTGCGGTTGACGACCTTGGTCATGGCCACCAATCCGATGTTCTGTGCGAACGAGGTCAGCGGCAGACAGCCGAACAGGCCGGATACGGTGGAGATCAGGCCGTCGCCGGCGATGGCGCCCGCGGTCTCGCGTTCGGTGGGCGTACGGTTCAGGCCCACCTTGGTCAGCGCGGCGGTGTCACCCAGCACCTCGACCGAGGAGACGACGTAGAGCAGGCCGATGGAGATGATCGAGCCCCAGTCGAACTCAGGCTTGAACGGCATGAACTGCGGCACGGACACGATGGCGAGGTTCTGGAAACCGGAGAAATCGACCTTGCCCATGCAGATAGCCGCCACATAGCCGACCACCAGACCGAACAGCACGGACAGCTGCTTGGCCGTGCCCTTCATCAACAGCTGGAACGCCAGGCAGGCAACCAAAGATATAAGCCCGAGCGTCAGGTTCTGCCAGGAACCGAAGTCCTTGGCTCCGCTGCCGCCGCCGAAGCTCGTGGCACCCACGTTGAGCAGCGAGAAGCCGATCGACGTGACCACGATGGCGGAGACGATGGGCGGCACGAACCGACGCCAATACTTGGCCGTCAAACCCAGCACAAGTTCCAGCAGACCGCCGACCATTACCGCGCCGACCACCGCGCCATAGCCCTTGTCCGCGCAGATCGCCACGGCGGCCGCCACGTAGGTGAAGGAGATGCCGGTGACCATCGGAAGTCAAGGACTTCGCGAGGGGAGCGGGGCGGGTGGGGAGCCGATGAGCCACGCGCCGTACAGTTGCAGGCAAGTGCCCAGGCCCGCAACCAGCAGGCCGGACTGGATGATGGTGGCCGATTGGGCCGGGGTCATCTTCGCGGCCGAGGCGACGATGAAGATCGGGGCGAGGTTCGCCACGAACATGGCCATCACATGCTGCAGGCCGAACGGAATGCCCTTCCAGAAGGATACTGGCGCGTCCAGCGAAGACAACGCCTCAAAGGATACGGAATGATTGGTTTTCTTCTCTGACATGATTCTCTTCTTCTCTCTGTTGCTCCCGCCGGCGGGAGCAGCCAATGTGCTCAGTGCCTAAATGTGATTTCGCCGGTCTCGGGATTCATGGACTCGACGATGGCCAGCGAATCCACATCGTAGCCTTCAGCGCGCAGCGCGTCACCGCCGCCCTGGAAGCCCTTCTCCACGGCGATGCCAATGCCCTCGACCGTGGCACCGGCTGCTTCGCACAGATCGATCAGACCGCGCAACGCCTTGCCGTTGGCCAGAAAATCGTCAATAAGCAGCACATGGTCGCCGGCGTTCAGATACTTCTTGGCCACGATCACCGGGAACTCCTTCTGCTTGGTGAAGGAATAGACCGTGGTGGTGTACTGGTCGCCGTCAAGGTTGATGGACTGCGCCTTCTTGGCGAACACCACCGGCACATTGCCGAAATGCTGGGCCGCCACACACGCAATGCCGATGCCGGACGCCTCGATGGTCAGAATCTTGGTGATGTGCTTGCCGGCGAAATGAGCGGCCCATGCCGAACCCATGCGGTCGAACAGGCGTACGTCGCACTGGTGGTTCAGAAACGCGTCCACCTTGAGCACATTACCCGCCTTCACCGTTCCCTCGCTTTGGATTCGCTCCTCAAGTTCCTGCATTGAACCTCCCATTGTTGTATGTCAGTGAATGATATGGATACTCGTAAGTGTACGTTGTCCTGCGCTGACCCGTGCATGTGGTAAACATGAATGTCGCGATTCAAAGGGAGGCAACAGTGTACGACGAGCCGGAAGTCATCGCACGCAGCGCACAGGAACTCGTGGGCGACCTGAACCCGCAGCAGGCGGAAGCCGTGCAATACCGCGGTCAGGCGCTGCTGATCGGAGCCGGTGCAGGCTCCGGCAAAACCCGCGTGCTGACCCGCCGCATCGCCTGGATCTTGAGCCAGTTCGGCGCATGGCCGAGCCAGATTCTAGCCATCACCTTCACCAACAAGGCCGCCGCCGAAATGCGCGAAAGACTCGGCTCGCTGATCGGCCCGGTGGCCCAGCGCATGTGGGTCTCCACCTTCCACTCCGCCTGCGTGCGCATTCTGAGGCGCGACGGCAAGTCCATCGGACTCAAGTCCGGCTTCTCCATCTACGATTCCGCCGACTCCGAGCGACTCGTCAAAATCATCGCCACCGAATTCAACCTCGACATCAAGCGCTACACTCCACGCTCGATTCTCGGCCATATCTCCGACCTCAAGAACAATCTGACCGGTTGGAAGGAAAACCTCGCCGTTCACGCGCCCGACTTCACGCCCGGCCAGCGCGGCTACCAGTTCGGCACGGTGGGCGACCTTGAAGCCATCTACGCGGTGATCTACGCCGAATACGAGCATCGCTTGGCCCTGGCCAACGCCGTCGACTTCGACGATCTGATCGGCCGCACGGTCGAGTTGCTGCGCACTGACCCGGCCGTCGCCGAGTACTACCATCACCGCTTCCGTTACATTCTGGTCGACGAGTATCAGGACACCAACCACGCCCAGTACGTGCTCGTGCGCGAGCTGGCCGGCGTGGACACGGGGGAGAAGGCCATCCCGGGCGCGCCTAACGCCGGCAAGTCCGGCCCCGCCTGGATCACCGTGGTGGGCGATTCCGACCAGTCCATCTACGCGTTCCGTGGTGCCGACATCCGCAACATTCAGGACTTCGAGCAGGACTTCCCGAACGCCAAGACCATCATGCTCGAACAGAACTATCGTTCGACGCAGACCATTCTGGATGCGGCCAACGCGGTGATCAGCAACAACGAGGGCCGCAAGCCCAAGAAACTGTGGACCGCGCTCGGCAAGGGCGAGCCGATCGTCGGCTACGCGGGCGGCAACGCCCCAGCAGGAGGCCCAGTGGGTGGCCACCGAAATCGCGCGCCTGCATGCCGAAGCGGGCATCGCCTACTCCGACATGGCGATCATGTACCGCGCCAACGCCCAATCCCGCTCGCTCGAAGAGGCGCTGATCAACACGAATCAGCCGTATCAGCTCGTCGGCGGCACCAAGTTCTACGAACGTCGCGAAATCAAGGATGCGCTGGCCTATTTGCAGGCGCTCGTCAATCCGGACGACGATGTGAATCTACGCCGTATTCTCAACGTGCCCAAGCGTGGGCTTGGCGACCGCGCCGAAGGCGTGCTGCTCGCCTACGCGCGCGAGCATGGCACCAGCTTCTTCTACGCACTCATGCACTTGGATGAGATCGAGGTGCCGACACGCACCGCCACCTCGCTACGAGCATTCCGCGATCTGATGGGCGCGCTCTCGCGGTTCACGCGCGCGCACGACTCCAAGCCCAGCGAGATCGTGGCCGAAGTATTGGAGAAGTCGGGCTTAAGGGCCGAACTCGAGAAATCCGTGGACCCGCAGGACGCCTCCCGTCTGGAGAACCTCTCCCAGCTGCAGTCCACTGCCGCCGAATTCGAACAGAACACGCCTGACGCCACGTTGTCCGCATTCCTGGAGACCACCGCGCTTGTGGCCGACTCCGACCAACTACCCGGCGAGGCGGAGGACTCCGGCAAGGTGACGCTTATGACCTTGCACACCGCCAAGGGCCTCGAATACCCGGTGGTGTTCCTGACCGGCATGGAACAGGGCACCTTCCCGCATTCGCGTTCGATGGAAGACACCACTGAACTGCAGGAGGAACGCCGACTCGCCTATGTGGGCATCACGCGCGCCAAGCAGCGACTGTATGTCACGCGCGCCGCCGTCCGCTCCCAGTGGGGCCAGGCCGCCGATATGATGCCCAGCCAGTTCCTCGACGAGATTCCGGATTCGCTGATTGATTGGAAACGCCGTGAAGCCGGCGTGGAGCGTATGCGCGCCAGCTGGGAGACCGATGGATTCGCCGACGATTTGGGCGGCTGGGATGATGACGATTTCGGCGGCGCCGCGTTTGGCGGGTCGTCGACGTTCGGCTCGCGTGGTTCGTCCGGTTCGGGTTCGTCCTATGGGTCGCGGTCGCGGTATGGGTCGTCGTATGGCTCGGGTTCCGGCTCTTCGTCGTATGGTTCCCGTTCATCGTCGTATGGTTCCCGCTCCGGCTCGTCCTCCTATGGTTCCCGCTCCCGTTCGGGTTCGTCCTATGGTTCTTCAGGCTCCGGTTCGAGGTCGTCCTACGGGTCGCGTTCCCGTTCCGGTTCTTCGTCCGGTTCATATGGTGGCACCCGTGGCGGCAAGGTCACCACGCGCCGTACCGCACCGAAATCCGATTCGACCGGCTCTGCCGTGCCTAGCTCGAAGCTCACCAAGGACAATGGCCTGAATATCGCCGACTTCGCCGTGGGCGACATGATCAGCCACGACCAGTACGGTCTCGGCAAGGTCACCGACGCACAAGACAAGGGCCGCAATTCGGTAATCACCGTGGACTTCGGCTCCGCCGGCGTCAAACGCCTCATGCTCCGCGTAGCGCCGATTGAGAAGTTGTAGATAAATTGGCCCCTCTGACGAGGGGCTGAGTTATATACCAAATTAATTCGCAAAAAACAAGACTTGTGTTCTTCATCACAGTGTGGGCATAATGCGGAGGTTGTGCCTACGAGCCCTGGGAACAGGGGAGAGGAAAAAGTAGTTATGAAGAACAAGCTGTTTGCATCCGTGCCCAATATTCTGTTCGGCGCGCTGATCACCATCGCGCCCCAGACCTTTGCGCACGCCTGCACCGGCCATGACATGCCGGGGGCCTGCCACTACTCGCAGCAGGCGGCCACCGGCATCGGCGTCGTCATCCTCGTGTTCGGCGTCGTGG